>Ga0257106_1000793_pt1 | contig 17162 bp, 9 predicted proteins | sample LP_taG_3_FD_190177 | JGI IMG/M metagenome (GOLD analysis project Ga0257106, IMG submission 190177) | Marine microbial communities from Northeast Subartic Pacific Ocean, Canada - LP_J_2011_P26_10m | ecosystem: Environmental > Aquatic > Marine > Oceanic | place: Canada: Northeast Subartic Pacific...
GAAAGGCGGGTGTTCGCTGAACGTGAGACATCGATTCGAGACGTTGCGTTCGGCGGCGATGGAAGTGTTACCGGCGTCGAAGCGTTTGAAAAAAGGGCCCGCGGCGACCGCGATTCCGAATTTACAGGCGGTCATGGAACCGAGAGTGAAGTCATTCGAGGAAGTCATGGGTACCGCGGTGAGTAGCAGCGGCGGCGAGGAAGACGTGGACAATAAGATCTCTCAAAGAGAGATTGCGTTTTACAGAGGCGGACAACCTTCGGTGGAAGGCCGGTCGTGGCTCTCCAAAAACGGGTTTACTCGAGTGGTTGATTTACGAGGCGAAGATCGCGACAATCAGTGGGTGAAACCGTTTGGTGGAGGCGACGGGCAAGGCACGTTTAACCAGAACAAGAAATTCGACACGACGAATATTCCTATAACGGATATGGGCGTTCCTACGAAAGAACAAGTCGAGGAGTTTATCGACATCGCGAACGACGTGTTGGAGAAGAACAAGATGAAGAAAAGTGGAGAGCCGAAGGAGAAGATGTTGTTGCACTGTAAAGCCGGAATTGGACGAACCGGGTGTTTAGTCGCATGCTGGAGAATTTCGAGAGGCGTGGACGTGGAAGAGGCGTTGGCGATGGAAGCTGGTTTAGTGTGCGATTTCGGATGCATCGCGCAAGAACAATTCGTGAGAGATTACGCCACAGATTTGAAACACGAAACGGAAGTGAAGAAGTTTGAGCAAGCCGTGGAAAAATCGAAATTTGAAACCGATGCGAAGTATCGAACGTCGTACGATCCCGTCAACGAGTACGGGAGCATGGGAGACGTCACGGATGTCTCTGCCATGGGATCAAACATGATGGGCAACGTTTCCGCGTCGGGTGAATTTTCCAGTTTGGACCAAGCGCCGGACATGTATTTAATTCGAACCGATGGGTTTTCGTGCACGAGAGAACTCGTGGAAAACAGAGAGTTGAAGATTTCGCACCCGTCTACGCAGCAAATGATTTTGGTTTGGAGAGAACCGCCGAAAACAATCTTCTTGTTGAAAAAAATTGGCAACGCGCTTTTACCTCAGTTGGTCGAAGTCGCACACGCGTTGATGACGATGGGAATGCATGTCATTTTAGATACCGACGTGAAGAGAGAATTGGAAGATGAAACGATCAAATTGGAAACCGTGGACGAACAAAACCGAACGGAAGTGCGAACGAAAGCTTTGTGGGTGGAAAAAGATTCGAAAGGAAAAATCCCGAAAGAAGATTGGGGCACGATTGACGTGTGCGTCTGTTTAGGCGGCGACGGGGTTATTTTACACGCGAGTAAAATGTTCCAAGGTCCGACGCCGCCGGTTTTAGGATTCCATTTAGGTTCCTTGGGTTTCCTCACGAACCATCCAGGAAACGATATGGCGCCGAGTTTACTCATGGCGCTCGGTCGCGGGCCGCCAATCGCGAACATCTCTGGCGGCGTCCCGATCACTCTGCGCATGCGTTTACTTTGCGAAGTGTTTAAATTCGCGGACAAAGTTGAAAACGGTGGCAACGGCGAACCGTCTTTCACGTATACTATCCTCAACGAAGTCCTCGTGGACCGAGGCCCTTCCCCGTTTCTCTCCAAAATCGAAGCGTACGATCGCGGGCAACTCATCACCTCCATCCAAGCCGACGGCGTCATGCTCGCCACGGCCACTGGATCTACCGCCTATTCCGTCTCCGCCGGTGGTTCCATGGTTCACCCGAACGTTCAGGCGATTTTGATGACTCCAATTTGCCCACACACCCTCTCCTTCCGCCCCGTCATCTTCCCCGACTCGGTCGAAGTCGAACTTCGCGTCTCGGAAAACGCTCGCAACAGCGCCTGGGTTTCCTTCGACGGTCGCGAACGGTGCGAACTCTGCCGAGGCGACTCCGTCTTTGTCAAAATGAGCGAATACCCAGTCCCTACGATTAACTTTGAAAACCAAACCGGTGATTTCATCTCCAGTTTACGAAGATGTTTGAAATGGAACGAACGCGAAGAGCAACAAGTATTCGACGCGTCGCAAGTCGCCGCTTTGAGGATGATGAACGAAAACGCGGCAAAATCGGAATCGTCCGACGAGTGGAGCTCCAGATGATAAAGTCATCGGATACCTCCTCCTCCTTTAGATTGGACATTAATAAACACTACTGTTGTACATCAGAACACCAACTTTCATGCCGCACGCGTACACACAAAAGAGAAAAAATGTCTGCGTTTTCCTTACTTTTTCGTGGGTCCTTTCTCTCTCTTTGCGAAACAACACCATCATGTCCGACGACGACGCAAAGAAAAAGGTCAAGACAGCGAAGAAGAAGAAGGAGAAGGAGACGAAAAGAACTTTCGCTAATAAGATTTTCGATCGTTTTGCCGCGTTGCCGCGAGAGTATAAGTGTGCCTTTTTTATCGTCCTCCTCGCGGTGGTCGTTTTCCCTTTAACGACCTTAAAAGAGCGCTTTGATGAGAAGGAAAAAAAATGTCCATTTGGCTTCCAATCGAGATCGGACGTGAACTTAGAGTCTGATTTACCTTCCTGGCATCCAAAGCTGGTGTCTTACGACGTCGAAGGCGTAAACAAGCTCGAGGTTGGTCCTCCGATGTTGAAGAAAAACGAGATTGCAAAATTCGACGACATCGTCGTCTTCAGAGGCCTTTTTTTTATCAAAGGCAAAGTGGAGCAAAAAAGGACGCAATCGACACAACTGGTCGAGGACGAGAACGAGCTCCCGTGGGACCGAGAGGAGAGGAAAGTGAACGAGTTGCTCGAAAAGAAAAAGAGCAAAAAGGATAAAAAAAAGAAAGACATGGGAGAACGCATCGCGGATAGGTTCTTTCCGCTCGGAGGGACTTCGAATTCGTACGCGAAAGCGGTCGCGATGAATAACCGAACGAAACGAATCATGAGCGTTGCGAGCACGGAGGAGAAAGCAAAGAAGATGATTGAAACCTTTAGGAGCGTAGGAGTGACAGTAATTGAAGTTGTGGTGACGGAGAATGGAGACGAGAGTAAGTTGATTGTGCCTGGATTTCACGATTCGCACACGCACGTTTTATCGTTGGCTTTGAAGAGAGAGTTCGAGGTGGATTTGTCCGACGTCGAAACGAAGAAAGAGTTCGTGACGAGATTGAAAATAAAGGAAAGGAGCTGGGCGCCTTTTCCACAGTTCAGCGAAGAGTGGATTGTTGCCAGTGGCTACGACGATGGTAAGATACTCAGAGAGGACGGAAGGCTGGATTTACCGTATAAAGGGTGGATCGACGACATCTACTATCCCGTAATCGCGTTTCGCGCGGATATGCACACGGCGATTGTCAATCAAGCCGGGTTTCGAAAAGCTAACGTACGATGGGCGGACGTGAAGAAAAACACGACCCACGAATATTACAGGCGGTTTCGCGATTACATCGATTTCGATACGGGTGAAGTCAAAGATGACGCCATGCAGTTATTTCAAAAAGTCCTACCGAAAAGAACGAAGAAAGAACGGAAGAACGCTTTGAAACGAGCGCTCGCGCCGCTTTCAAAGTTAGGGATAACGAGAGTGAGCGATTTTGGCGCCATCGATGCGTTGCAGGCGTATGATTTTGAACTTTCCAGAAGCGACTATATGATTTTGAGGGAGTTAGATAACGAAATGCGGCCTCACGGTCTTCCTTTGAGAGTGAATTGTTACTTGCCGTTTGACGACTGGCAGTTTGCCGCGTTAGAGCAAGAAAGAGGGAACGGAGCGTTTTTTCATTACACCGGATACAAAGGGAACGAACTGCGGCAAAAAGAATTGAACTTGGATCAGACGATACGGTCAAACGTGCGCATCGCCGGCGTGAAGTTATTTCTAGACGGAAGTCTCGGCGCAAACACGGCAAAGTTTCACGAGCCGTATAACAGTGGTTTCACGAAAACCAGTCACACGGCGACGGGAATGTTTGTCCGAGACGTCCAACACGCGAAACAAATAGCGATCCTAGCGGATAAAGCGGAATTGCAAATTGCCGTGCATGCCATTGGCGACGCCGCCGTGGACGCGGCTTTAGATATGCTCGAAACGATTGAGAAAACGAACGGAAAAAGGGATCGACGGTTTCGAATCGAACATATTCAACACTTGAGCGGCGACGGAAGCATCGAAAATTTAAACTTGAAAACAGAAACCGTCGAGGCGCGCATTAAGCGATTAAAGCCGATCGCCTCGGTGCAGCCATTGCATTTAGCATTAGACTCGGAAAGAGCACTCGTGGAGAAACTTGGACGCTCGAGAATGGAACGAACTCACATGTATAAATCGTTGAGCGAATTAACCACCATCGCGTTCGGCTCGGACGTTCCCATCGCGCCTGCGAATCCACTCGAAGCCATCTTACAAGCCTCCACAAAACGAATGTTGAACAAAGAAGGTCAGTCTATGAGCGTAGAGATGGCGTTAGAAGCGCAAACGATTGGCGGCGCGCGAGCGTCGTTCAACGAAGACGCTTTCGGTGGTTTCTTCAACGGCGCCCTGATGGATTTTGTCGTATTGAAGAAGAAGAGTAGCGCAACTAGCAATAGTAAAGAAAAAGAGGAATCAAAAGAAGAAGAACGAGGGGAGGAGGAGATCATCGACGATCGCTCCATCGTTTATGAAACCTGGGTTAGCGGACGCAAAGTGTATTCAACCGCGTAAAATTTTCCATTGTACCTCCTCATCATCGCCACAAAAAAGCACTCCTTGCTTACAACTCTTATTTATTGACGCGCGTCGAAATGACCGATCCTGGACCGGTCGCGTCTTCTAAAATGGAATCCAACTCCAAACGAATGGCTTCTGTTTTAGTCGCCCTGTGTCTCGGTTTCTTCGCGATATTGTTGACCTTTGATGGCTCGTCTTCGAGCGGTTTGGGGAAAACCGAATTGGATGCAACAACAGGTGGGAACTTTTTGGACGCGTTAAAGTTGTTCGGCGGATCCTCCTCGAAGAGAAGGAACCAGAATCACAAGAGCATGTCCGAGGAAGAAAAGGAACGATTCATGCAACACGTGGATTTTGAGATTCCGAAAGCTTCCTCCAGCGACGTCTACGACGGAACCGATGACGACGAGTACGACGACGACGATGGAGGAGGAGGAGGAGGAGGAGGCAGTAAAACTATCATAGGTAAAGTGTCAAAGAAATCGAGGCAGTATAAGAAGAAAAGGAAGCAAGAGTTGATGCTGCGAAAGAAAGAGCAGGATTTGCGGCAGCAAGCGATCAGCTCGAACCCGGACGACGTGGTGCACGGATGGATACGCGCAATGTTCAACCAGATGGATACGAACGGCGACGGGAAGATATCGCTGAACGAGATGAAGGCGTACGCGGAGAAGATGAATTTAGATAGAGGGTATGTGAAGGATTTTAGCGAGTATGTCCACATAAAAGCAGGGGAGCCGGAGAACCACGATCATCCCGCGGTGGATTTTGATCACTTTTTGGCGGCTTTGCAACAGAGAGACGCGACGGTGATGCGAGCGTGTGCCATGGGAGGATATGGCGGTAGAAGTATCTTTGATGAAGTGGCGGAGAGAAGCGTTTGGTTGTTAGGGTTGTTAGTTCTTCAGTCGCTCTCGGGGGTTGTTTTGCAGCGATACGAGCAGTTATTAGCTGAGCACGTCGTTATAGCGGTATTTTTGACCATGTTAGTCGGCGCCGGAGGTAACGCCGGTAACCAAAGTGCTATTAAGATTATAGAAAAGATTGTTCTAGGAGAAATCACCGTTTCGATCGGATCCTTCTTGAGCGAAACGCACAGAGAAGTGATCGTCGGTATGTTCTTGTGCGTGTTCGTAGCGATCGGAGGTTTTGTGAGAGCGTATATTACGCACGGAAGAGCGCGGGGTGGTTTCTTGAACGTGCTGGCGCTGACGTGCTGTTTAGCGGTGATTGTGTTTTCATCAACACTCATAGGGGTGATGTTGCCGTTTTTGTTGGCAAAGATTGGCGCAGATCCCGCGCATGCAGGTACGGTGGTGCAAGTAGTCATGGACATTACTGGGGTTATTGTCACCGTGACGATATGTTCGATGATGTTACCGTCGGTGTCCAAGAAGACCAGAACGCCGGCGTTCGCGGCAGTCTTGGAAAGGGCTTTTCTGGCGTACTTTCCGGAAAGTGAGAGCGGTGGTGCTCAAAAGGAACACAGATCGGACGCGGATTTAGTATTGACGTCTGAAAAGGGTAGCGTGTAATGTATACATACTTATCTAAAAACTACAACTAAAAACTACAACGAACATATATCTGCGCAAATATTATCTGCGAATCAAATCAACTCCATCGTCTTTTCTCGCCTTCTTCATCGACTGGAACGTACCAATCCGGTCGTTCGACGTGCGAGGATAACCGGTAATCTAAGAACAATTCCTCGTTCGCTTCGATGTCCCTCGTTGCGACTAACGCAATTGTTGGCGCGGCTTTCATGACTATATCAACCATTTGCGCTTCGTTCAAATCTTTCGCTTTCTCGTTCGGGTCCTCGAATACCGAACCGGCGGCGAACGATGACACCATCTTGAGGAAGCTTGCATTCCGTGCACTTTTTGCGGGGTCAAACCTTTCGTAATCGCGTATATCGTTGCTTAAGTACACGTTCGGTATTGCCGCGCGTACAAAGTGTTTCATTCTTTCCAGTTTCTGAGAGTCTTCTGCGTCCATATTCATCATCCGTAACGCTTCTTTTGCGCCTTCCTCCACGTCATAATCGTGCATACATATCATCACATTCGGCGTTTTACCTTGAGGAGGATGGTTTGCTTTGTGCGCGAGGGCTATGGGATGCTTCCCCGCTTGTACTAAAAGATCCGTTGAAACGTCCAGGCACGCACTTTTTATCTTCGCGTGTAACTCTGGTCTGGAGAGCTTCTCCAGCCACGGCGGAAGCTTCTCCACCCACTCTTTCTTCAAAGCGCCGACAATTTTTTCTTTTTCCAAGTCTTCTCGAAGAGGAAAACCGGGCCAACTACTACTACCCGAACTACTAATGCTACTCTCACTATCGCTACTACCTTCAACAACTCCACTAGAACTCCTCTCGCTGCTCCTCCGCCTCCGTTCTTCCTCCCACGGCTTTGCGTCCACGACGGTATCGTCGAACCGCGCGACCAAAAAAGCGTTCTCTTTCGCCACGTTCGGAAAGCCTTTGAGAAACCTCAAAGCTTCTTTCGCGTATACTATCCCCGGATACAACGACACCACCGTCCCTATCGAAGCTGGTTCACTTAAAAACACCCCCTCTTCGTTTTCGACGCCGTCGGACGGTTTTACCGTATTCTTATTCGTGGTACTCGTCTCTGAGATATCCCCGGTCCTCCCCATCAAATCCAAACCAATCGTCGTCAGCTGCGTCTGAACGCTCCTCCACACTCGCGCTTTCCTCTCCGCCGACGAACACTTGGTCGACTCCTCCAAAACTTCCTTCGCGACCGCTTCTCTTCTCGCCCTACTGTCCTCCTCCTCTCCTTCACGCTTGTTCCTCTCTCGCGTCATCATCATCGTCCGTTCCCGAAACTGCGTCAATAAGAACAACTTCTGCACGTCCGACTCTTCTTGCAAAGCGCGCCCTTGCCTTGATTTCTTCGAAAAGGACGACGCGCTGCCTCGCGCGATTGCTCGGAGCATGATTTTCTACCGATGTTGTGATGCGTCAACCGCGCGTTGAGCGCGTTTTGTGCACCTTTTCAAATGAGGAATTTGGAAATCCGCTTCCTCACAAGTTTCCAATTTACTACGCAAAGAAAGGGCGAAAGCGGTTCGATGATGACCCTCCCAAACCCGTCGTCCAGTGATGTGGGGTCGTCGTTTGAAGGCGTAAGAGTAGCGAAACACGCGATGAAGAAAGCGACGAAGAAGGCGAGGTTTTTAGAGAGTGCGTTCGTTCTTTTACTCCGGGGTCGTTTCTTTACCATTTGCTCACCGAAACCGTTCGTTCCTCTTTCTCTCTCTCTTTCTCTCTCTTAAACGCGCAAATACACACAACAGAGATACGCCGGACGCACGAATCGAGCGTCTCGAAACAGTCGAGCATGAAATCGAAGAAAAAGAAACGGAAGAATCTTTTGTTCGGCTTGGCGGACTTCGCGAAGGATTTGAACAAATCGTTGTTGGAGACGACGGCGGCTGTGTCGATGAAAGGCAGCGAAAGGTCGAAGAAGATGTCGAGGATGTTGTCGAGTGCTTTGTTAGGAGGAGGAGGGAAGAAGAAAGGGAGCAATACGAATAATAAAAAACGGGAACTGATCGCACGAGTGGAGAACGACCGGATGAAGATGGTGTTGAAGCACCCGACGTTCAAGAACAACCCGGTAAAAGCGGTGTTGACGCACCTCGCGGCGCAGTTAGGCGAGAGCGCGGAAAACGACGAGGAGGACCGCAGTAAAGATGGAAACACCGAGAAAACCACCAAGAAAAGTACCACTACGGCCACTGCCAATGACAACAACAACGTCGATATCGACGATGACGACGACGACGTGCAAAAGAAGAAGAAAAAACGAAAGATGATGACACCGGCGCGGTTACGTCAAACGCAAGGCAAACATCACGCCGGCGGCGGGGGCCAAGAGCGGTCCAAGAAGAGCATTCACGGCGGCGGTAAAAACTCTGGTGGCGTCGTCAAAGAGAAACTACGCAAGAAGGGTGGGAAAAACAGGAAGTGAGTGTCCCTTTCTTCTTTCCAGTCAGTGTGTGGGGGTGTTGGTACTCGTCGCGAACGTGAAGCGTTTTCGGTTCTCACTTTCCACCATTTTTTCTCCCCAAAAGCAAGAAGATATGATGACGATGATGCGCGCTTTCTCACCAACCGTAACGCTCACCCGTCGTAAAGATTCTCCTTCCTCCTCCTCGCGGAGCGCGAAGTGTACCACGACGACGACGACAAAAGCGCGTCTGACGACGACGAGGACGCACCCTTTCAGCGCACCATTAAAAGCGCATCGTCGACTCCAAATCCGCGCAACAAACGACGACGACGACTCCAATAAAGCACGAAAAGAAGAAGTGAAAGAAGACAAAGAAGAAGATTCCCTCTCATCGCCGTGGGCGAGACCTGGATACAAAGGCGCGTGGGTCTCCCAACAAGACGACCGGACGCAAATTTTGGTCGTCGTTTCGATATGGATCGGTCTGTGTCTGTTGACGTACTTATCGTGCGCGAAAGTCGGCCCTTTGGTGGAAGATATTGTCCCGGACTTTGTTTTTCAGTTTTCCAAGCGCACGTGGCCTTTGCTCGGCCTGACGTACGTGCTCGCCGGCGCCGCGCACTTCGCGTTACCGGAAGGTTTCGATGCCATGGTACCGCACGAAAACGCGTTCGGAGGCCTCTGGAAACTCCCGGGTTCGAAGCGATTCCACGTCAATTGGACCGGCGCGTGCGAAATTGTAGGCGGTTTAGGCACGCTCTCGCTCGTCGTCGATCCGAACTCCTCCCTCGGGAAAGTCTCCGCGTTTGGGTTATTCGCGTTAACGTTAGCTGTAACTCCCGCGAACACGTATATGTTTACGAACAACTCCCCGGGACCGTTACCCGCGGACGCCACGGAAGAGATGATGGTGTTGACGCCGCCGCAACACTTCGCCAGAGGTTTGCTCCAAGTCTTTCTGCTGACGATGTTATGGGGCGTCGCCACGGGTTAGTTAAAAACAGCTCAGGTGCGTTGCTTTGGTGGATGCTTGTTTTTACATCGCGTCGGCGTGAGCTCTTTTTTTTAGCAGTAGTAGTAATAATAGTACGCGTAGTTTAGACGTTGTCGTCGTTGGACGAAGTAAAAAGCCTCGAAAGCGAGTTGAACGCCTCTCCCCCCCCCTTTACGAACGTGACGAGTTCATCGTCTGTGTGCTTTCTTTTGCAAACAACAAACAAATCTTTCCCGCCAAAAAACAAAAAAAGAAACCTCTTTCTTTCATCACTTCTTGCCTTCTTTTTCGTTCGGCGTTCCCCCTTTTGCGCATTTTCGCCTAAAAACAGAAGGAAAATCGAAAAATATCTTGGCTTTTGGAAACGGGAAAGAAGAATGTCGTCAAAAACAAGCGCGCGCAAACAAAACACGCACACACAAGAAAGAAAAAAGAAACCGCGCGAACAAAAAGCACACAAACGCGTGCAAGTAAAGGTACGCGATAGATTTCGAGCGTTTTTTTCCCTCACTCTCCTTCGCGTTCGCTGTTAGACAGAGCGCGCGCGTTTAGAGATTTCGAGAGAGCGGGCACCTTTTTCCTTTTTTTCGGAAGGATTCAGAAAAAAAAAACACCAAACACAGAGTTCGCGTTTTGCGCATTTCCAATTCGCGTATAAAGCGAATTCATCTCTCTCCAAAGGTTCTCGCGAACGGGAACTTGTCCGTTTCCTCTTCTCTTCGCGTGAAAGAGAATCGCACGCATCAGATCTGCGTCCAAAAAAGAGCGGGGGCAGAAAAGAGAAACTCGCTCCGTACGAAGAGAGAGTTGAGAACAAAAGCTTTCATTTCTGTCCCTCTCTTCTTTCCTCGTCATCGGAGAAAAAAGAGAGGTCGAGTCAGAGAGGAACAAAAAAAAAAACGAAAATCTCGCGGGAAAAGAAACGAAAAGGGGGAAAAGAAGAGAGATTTTGAGTGCACATTTGGACCAAAAAAACAAAAAAATACTGACGATTACATTCAAAATGATGTCCTCATTAGTACACGTAGGATTAAACAACGAACGAAAGAATAAGAGAAGAGGAAGAGGATTAGGACGAGAACGTGTAAGTGTAAACAGAAGAAGAATACAGATGACGGGAACAACAGCGGTGGTTTCGATGCGACACTCGTCCCGTCTCGAAAACTGTAATAAAGATGGGAATAAAAAAGTGCACATCGTCGTCGAGGGAAACGAAAATTCCGTGCCGCCACGCTCCCCAGCAAGAGGGAAAAAAGAGATGCACGCTTTGCATAAAAGAGATTCGAGCGCGTCCGTGGAAACGGAGGAAGAGGAGGATAATTCCAGCTTTGGAGGAGGATTACGGAACGAGAACACGAACGAGAAAGGAGCAGTCGGGAGCACCCAACAAAACCAAAGCGAAGAAAAGAAGAGTGTACAACACGAAAAGGGGAACGACGAGGACGAGGACGAGGACGATATCGAGACGAAACCGCTCTCGGCGTTTGAGCAAAAGTTGAAGAATAAGAAACCGATTTCGCACGATCCGAAGACGTTCGATCCAGACACGGTTTTGAAAATTGACGAGGATTTTTCCAAAAAAGCGATGAGTTTAGGATACGAGCTCGGGACGATTAAACATTCGGCGTACGCTTTGTTGGCGATGGCGGGGCCGGGAGGAATGACGGTGGCGAACATTGTGAGCATCGCGAAGCGGTTGGACTTGTATAACTGGGGCACGTGCAAGACGCCGAATAACTCAGTCACCGCGGCGTTATCGCAAGATGCGCACTTTCAAAGAGTTGCGCCGAGTACGTACGCGTTAAAGGAACACGTACCGGACGATTTGTGTACGGCGAGTATCGCGCACAAGGCGGCGCACACCAAGAAGAGAGAAGAGAGACGCGAGACGGGGAGAAACGCGACGACGACGACGAGTTCGGGTGGAGGTGATTTCAACATGATGGGAGGTGGTGGAGGAGGACACACGAAACTTCAAGACCGAAACTATCATCACCAGAAAGCCGTGGAGCAAGCGAAGAAGAGAAAAGCGGTGGCGATGTATGAATCGGAGGAGGATGAGTATTTCGACGGGCCGGCGTTTCTCTTTCGAGCGCGCTCGGAAACGAGGGATCAAGAAAACTCAGAAGAAGAAAACGAAGATCGATACGACGAGAGAAGAGAAAATTATCACACTCGAAGAATACAGCACGAAGAGGAGCCACCTTTTGCGTACAAAGATGTCGCCGAACGTTTAGCTTTGGAGTGTTTTCGTCGAAGAGCGGATTTACAGCCGGAGATTTATAGAAACTGCCAACTTCCTTCGTCGTCCGCCGGGTCGGGCGACGGAGAGCGAACGCCGATGAATGCGTTGCGAACAGATTCCGATAATATCGTCAGCAAACAAAACGCGCCGAATACGGTGAAACATATGGTGAATGAGCCGAACGAGCCGGTGAACTGCGACGCGACCATGGCGGCGTCGTGTTTGGCCTTCTTCCCGGCGGTGAGTACGCCCGGCATCGTGGCGACGAGGCAAAGAGACGCGATATGCGCGACGCCGCCGGAACCGACCGAAGCCTTTTCGCGAGCGAATTTGTGGAAGAACGAAGTCGGATTGGTGAAACAATTAGAAGGGTTCGAAGCTATTAATGGTGGCGTCGTCGCACAGAGAGGTGGTTTGAGCGCGTCTTCTTCTCAACAACAACAACAACAAAGAAAGAAGACGACCGTAGCGAACAAGAGATCAAAACTTGGAGAGAAGAAAGAAAAGCAACAACAACAAAACAAAGTGGCGGCGAAGATTAAGAAGTCGAGCAGCGATAATTCCATGAAATCACGAAGCGCGAGTGGAGAAGAGACGTGTTATCATCGACTCCCTCGATGGGTTTTGGATCAATACATGGAGTCTCACAACGTCGCCGCCAACCAGTAATAAAAATCTTTTGGAAAAGGAAAGAAAACATCTATACATATAATAAAATATGATAAAAGAATACTTGCGAGAATGATGATGAGAGGTGTGATGATGGTCTGCGAGAGCTGTCTCTTTCCTCTCTCTCGTCTCTGCATCATTGAATTTTTGAGTTGAAACGTGTTGATTGCGTGTAGTGTGTTGTTGACATAAAAAACATTACACTTGTAATAATATTAAAAAGAATTTTACTTCGGTACATACCAGTAAATATAGTAGTAAGATTACGCCTTTAGATTAGCATTACCTCTCTCCTTCCACTCATCTCTCTCGCGTTCCGCGTCGTTGATAAGATTTATTGACTCGCCGCAATCGCTTGCTCAAAATCGGCGATGATATCGTCGATGTGTTCGATACCAACCGAAACGCGAATCATCTCGTCGTTCACGCCACTCGCCGTTCGTTCTTCCGGAGATAACTGCTCGTGCGTAGTAGAAGCCGGGTGGATGACCAAAGTCTTCGCGTCCCCGACGTTGGCCAATTGACTCGCCAATTTGAACGCGTCGATGCACTTCGTCCCGGCTTCCAAACCGCCCTTCACGCCAAAGCACAACACGGCGCCGTAGCAACCCTTACGGAAGTACTGCTCCGCGGTTTTGTGCGATTGGTGGGATTTCAACGACGGGTGCGACACCCATGCGACGCCTTTGTGTCCTTCCAAATATTTGGCCAACTTGACGGTGTTTTCGCAGTGTCGTTCCATTCTCAAGCCCAACGTCTCGACGCCTTGAATCAACTGAAACGCCGCCATCGGGTTCAACGCCATCCCCAAATCTCTCAAACCTTCAAATCTGGCTTTGACGATAAACGCCACGTTGGCACCCAATACGCCGTCTGGGCCGAAGGTGTCCCAAAACTTCAAGCCGTGGTACGCCGGGGACGGATCGCAAATCTTACCGTGCTTGCCGTTGTTCCAGTTCATGCTCCCGCCGTCCACGATGATACCCCCGATGGTCGTCCCGTGACCGCCGATCCATTTCGTGGCAGATTCGACGACAATATCCGCGCCCAACTTCAACGGTTGGCAAACGTATCCACCACCACCAAAGGTGTTATCGCAAATCAACGGAATCCCGTGCTTCTCGGCGACGGCTTTCATGCCTTTAAAATCCGGAACCAAAAAGGACGGGTTCCCGAGAGTCTCGATGTACAACGCCTTCGTGTTGGCATCGATCAACTTTTCAAAGCTCGCCGGATCTTCTTGGCTGGCAAACTTCACGTTAATCCCTAAACTCGGAAACATCGTCTTGAACTGGTTGTACGTCCCTCCGTACAAGTTCGCGCTCGACACGATGTTATCGCCGGCGTTGCAAATAGTCGAGATGGCCAAAAACTGCGCCGATTGTCCACTCGACACCGATAACGCCGCCACTCCGCCTTCCAAAGCGGCGATTCTCTTCTCGAGAACATCGTTCGTTGGGTTCATGATTCTCGAGTAGATGTTCCCGAACGCTCTCGCGCCGAATAAATCCGCGCCGTGTTTCGCGTCGTTGAACACGTACGAGGTGGTGGCATAAATTGGCACCGCACGTGCGTTCGTCGTCGGGTCGGGAACTTGCCCCGCGTGGACTTGCATGGTTTCGAATTTCAACTCTTCGGAGGACATTTTGTTGTTTGTAGTTTTCTGTGTGTTACTTGGCTGGTTTTATTAAGATGAAGAGGAAACGTTTGTTCGTTAATAATAGTACTAATGTGTGACTCATCCGATGCAAAATGGCGGCAAAAAGTGATCGGGATTATGTTCCAATTCAATTCTCTTAATTCTCTTTTTCTTTCAGAGAGAGATGGAACGCAAACGTAACGCGCGTTGAAAAAGCAGAAGAATAAGAACAATACTACTCTCTCATCGTCGTCAAAACGAAGAAGAAGAAGAAGTTGATACAACGGCCGTACCTTGAGCAGAATTAAAAAGGAGGAATTTTTATTTATTCCCCCAAGGTAAAAAGGGACACTTTTTTCTCAGATATCTCAGCAGAGAAGCCAAAAATACAAATATCTTCGGTCGAACGAGCAGAAAGAGACCAAAAATATGGACGAGAGAGAAAGCTTTCTTCTTCTTTTTTACGCTTTTTCATACACACTGCTTTGCCCATGTTTGTTGTTTTTACATACACACTATTTTACACGCGCTTACGCTTACGCTTGCGCTACTTTTTAAATACACACTACTTTTATTAAGAAGTGTTGTTCTTAACCGCGGAGGACCTCATTAAATCGCTTTTACTACGGAGGCGCCTCTTTCTCCTCCGCTGCCGCCTGCGCCTCTTTCTCCTCCGCCGGCGATGACGATCCCGCTCAGAGGGTCGCCTCCTAATCCTCCTCCTCCGTTGGCCGGCGAGGAATAAAAAAACATCTCCCGCTCTTCTTTCGCCGAGGCGGCGTTGACGGCGTTGAACTTGTGGAACGCGAACAGAACGAGAAGCGAGGCGAAAGAGCTGACGAAAAAGATCAAGTCGTACCAGGATTGGTAGAATGTCTTTTCTGGTTTACTTTCCGCGCTCGCGCCCGCTTCTCCTTCTTCCATGCCGAAAAAGGTGTCGCTCAAGTCGTGCATGTCGCCGCCGAATAAGGAGAAGGTTTTACCGTCGCGGTATTGGCTCGGGAGCTGTTCGCGGACGAGCAAGACGGACGAGAGGAAGTATAAACCGACAATTTCCGTGCAGAAGAGGACGAGGGAGGTGGTGGTTTCCGAAACGTTGGAGCTGCCGGAGACGGAGGAGGCGATGGTACCCAACGCGTCAAACGCGCGCGAGAGGAAGTATAAGAAATTCCTCGTAGAAGAACCGACGAGAAACGCGATGAACGCGAGGGAGAGGTATTGAGAGAGCTGTTCCGCGGTAACGTTGACCGAGTGGGAGAGGAGGAGGAGTCGGAGCGTTTTCGTGACGACGTCGACATTTTTCGATTTGCCCAAAACGATTTGGCCAAACACCGAGAGGAGTTTGACCGCGCAACACACGGACATCAAGACGCCGCTGGTGTTTTTCGCGCGACCAAAGGTGGTTCTGGATTCAACCGCGCGTTTTTTCAACGCGCGGCGCTCTTTCAATTCCAGAAATAAAGATCTCACGACGCGATCCAAAGCGACGACTTCAAATTTTGCGTTTTGCAATTTTTGTTCGCTCGTCATCGCGCCGCCGTTTCTACCAGAAAAGACAAACTGCATCGCCGAAGAAGCGAGTTTGCTCAGCAAAGATTGCTCTCCTTGATCTTTACTAGAGGCTAACAACTGCGACGCGCTCTTTTCGTTCGCGCTGGAGGTGACGACGTCTTTTAAAAAGTTATTGGCCGCCGTCCTGCTTTTGTGGATGTTGTTCTTGGCGTTGTTTCTATTCACCGCGTCGTTCTCGTACGGATTGTTGCTGATATTGTTGTTGTTCTTCTTATTGGTAGTCTCATCTTCCTCTATGGGAATATTGAAGTACATGCTCGCTCGCGTTCTTTGTTGCCTTCGTTCGTTTGCGGATCTCGGAAACAGTTCTCTTTCCAACAGTACCAACCGTTTCTTCCTCTCCACGGCTGTTTCCAACGCTTTCACCAATCGCTCCTCGTCTCGTTCGATTTCCGCATCGCTCACCGGCCTCGCGAACAAAGACATGGTCGTGTACGGATAATGAATAGCCCCGAATCCGGATAAAACACCTAAAACGATCACCCCGACGACGCCGGCTCGAGCGATTAATCGCGACACCGTGAAAATGTTACTCTTCGCGCCTCCTCCATTATTACTATTACTACCACTGCTACCACTACCACCACTACCACCACCATCAACTTTACTAAATATACTCCCTTTACTATAAATGGGATCCCCATCCAACGCCCCAAACTCTAAAAAGAAAACCAAGGAAACCAAGTGCGCGCAGACGCTCACGAGTATAACTTTCCTCCTCCGCTTACTCTTCGCTCGGCGTATCACCGCCTGATTCAACTGCATCATTCGACCACTCGCATTGCTCAACTTCTCCAACCCGTACGACCCGGGAACAACCATCGAAAAGAGCTTATAAAAGTGAAAGAAAGGCACGACGACGATGACCATCGATATCGTCGTCCATATCGAAAACAAACTCGCCACGGTTAAAAACGTCTCCGTGAACGTGTCCGACACTTCCCCGAGGACGAGCAAAACCATGGAAAACGAGGACGCGAACGTCAAGGAAAAGAGGAACGCCACGAACGCGGGGACTTTATCCGACGCGTCTCGGCACAGGACTTTCCTCAGAAACTGTTTAAAGGTGCGTCGTTTAACGAGAGAGAGAGAGAGAGAGAGAGTTAATATTAAGAGAGAGAGAGAGAGAGAGAGAGCATGTGTCCAAACGTGTTTCAAAAGAATACCAACAACATATAATAAACGCGCGCTGCTGTGTTCGAGAAAAGAAAGAACAAAAGAAAGAAAACACAACTAAGTGCGAAACTCACCGCATCCGCGGCTCCGTATAAACCGAAAAAGATCCCCGTCGCGAGGACGGTTTCCAAGAGCACTCGCCACATGATTTATGAGTCTTCTGCTCGCTTTCTCCCCTAAGGAATCCACTCAAAACAATTTAGGG
>Ga0257106_1000794_pt1 | contig 17147 bp, 12 predicted proteins | sample LP_taG_3_FD_190177 | JGI IMG/M metagenome (GOLD analysis project Ga0257106, IMG submission 190177) | Marine microbial communities from Northeast Subartic Pacific Ocean, Canada - LP_J_2011_P26_10m | ecosystem: Environmental > Aquatic > Marine > Oceanic | place: Canada: Northeast Subartic Pacific...
TACCTGAGAGACGACAAGATGGCTTTCTGGGGTCTCAAGGTTGAGCCCGGCAAGTGGACGCCCTTCGTCCCCCCGCCCGACGAGGCGCTCCGCCTCCACATCTCCCAGGTGAGTCCCGGATGACCAAAGTCGTCTCGCCGCCGACCGCCGCCGAGCTTCTCACGGAAGATCCGAACCAACCCACTCCGCGTCACTGACCAAACCCTCCCAACCACCACCAAACGCAGGCCACCCTCGGCGGGGGTATCCCCAAAGACAAGGAACGCATCATCGTCAAGTGCCGCGCCGAGGCTGAGGACGAGGAGGGCGCGCAGGAGTTCAACATCTGCGCAATCATCGGCGGCGTCGTCGAGTCGTGCCACCTCGACCTCATCTTCGACGGGTACGCCGAGTTCTACGTCGAAGGACCATTCCCCGTTCACCTCACCGGCTACTTCATGCCGGACATGGACGACGACGAGATGGACGAAGCGTACGAACGCCAGATGGGCGACGACGAGGACGACGACTCGGAAGACGAGGACGACGAGTACGATTCCGAAGACGACGCCGACGACTTCGGCGTCCTCGAGGACTTCGACGCCGAGGAGGACGAGGAAGACTTCGAGTCCGGGAGCGATGAGTCCGAGTCCGAGCCCGACGAGGCTCCGAAGAAGACCAAGAAAGGTGGCGTGACCATCCAGGAGATCGACGAGGAGGACGAGAAGCCCGCGAAGGCGGAGAAGAAGAAGCGAGCCGCGCCCGAGGAGCCCGCCGCGACGAAGGAAGCCCCGCCCGCCAAGAAGGAGAAGAAGGAGACCAAGGCCCAAACGCCCGCCAAGAAGGAGAAGAAGGAACCCGCCGCCAAACCCGAGACCCCGGCCGCGACTAACACCGGCAAGCAGCTCAAGCGCGAGTTCAAGAACGGCATGGAGATCGTCAACGTCGCGATGGGCGCGCCCGACGGCAAAAAGGCTGAGCCCGGCAAACGTGTGACGATGAAGTACGTCGGCAAGCTCCAGAGCGGTAAGATCTTCGACCAGACCAAGGGCTCGGCGACCTTCGGGTTCAGGCTCGGCATCGGCGAGGTCATCAAGGGCTGGGACGTCGGCGTGGCGAACATGCGGGTCGGGGACAAGCGCCGGCTCACCATCCCGCCAGCCATGGCGTACGGCAAGAAGGGCGTGAAGGGCGCCATCCCGGGCAACGCGACGCTCATCTTCGACGTCGAGCTCGTGAACGTGCAGTGAGTGTCTTCGTTTGCCGTCACGCGCGTTGACGCCACGAGAGGAGTCCGCCTCTCGCCTTGCATTACTAAATCTAATAAAACCTATTCATTCTACTACTTGGAGTCGTCGTCGTCCGGGAGGATGAACACGTTCCCGCCGCCACTCGCGCTCTTGCTCTTCTTCCACCGCTCGTCCTTGTCCTTCTCGAAGCCCCGGACCTGAGCGTCGGCGATCACCCCGTCCAGCCTGGACGCCGCGAACACGAGCCCGATGAGACCGGCGCCGATGACGAAGCCGGCAATCTCGTTCGCGGGTGGGAGCGCGCGGGCGGCGACCGCTGAGCGGGTCGGTGACCGCGCGGGGCGGAGTGTGGCGCGCCCCATAGGACGGGCGGCGACGGACGGGACCGTCGGTGTCACGACGACGCCCATCTGATGCGTGTATGCGCGCCGAACAGTGGAGGGGGCCTTGGGTGTGACGAGAGTTTTGGGGTGCTCGCGGCCGGTCGTCCACGTGATGCTTTTGACTGCCAAAAAAGCGGCGGCAAGATTTTCAGATCTTTCCAACCGTCGGCGATCGATCGCTCCAGCCGGCCACTCTCAGAGGCACCCTCGACGGCTTTCTCAGAGGTATCACACCAACAGACACTCATCCAAGATGGTCAACATGAAGGAGATCAACGAGGCTCTCCCCGACGACGACGCCAACGACCCGGACGTGAGTTGTTCATTTCAAAACATTCAAGATGGTTGCCGCCATCGGCCGCCGCAAACGCAAAGTGCCCACCGCGATCTATGCCCGCATCTACGCCCGCTGACCGTCCACGATTCCCCACCCCGAACCCACGCAGTTCGCCCACGTCGACAAGGCTGAGATGCTCAAGGCCCTCGGCCAGCTCGGCAACAACGCCGGCCTCATCGGCGCGCTCCAGCACAAGCTCGACGACCTCGTCGGAATGAGCTCCGGATTCGTCGAGTCCCTGCACTACAAGGTTCGCGCCCGCGTCGGCGCGCTCACCGAGGCGCAGGAGACGCACGACGAGCTCTACGGCAAGTTCCTCGAGGAGAAGCGCGCGCTTGAGGACAAGTACGCCAAGCTCTACCGCCCGCTCTACGCCACGCGCGCGGCCATCGTCAAGGGTACCAAGGATGTCGACGCGGAGCCCATTGAGGGAGACGACGTCGAAGAGGAGGCGCCGCAGGGCATCCCCGAGTTCTGGCTCTGCGCCCTTCGCAACCACGAGCTCCTCGGCGAGCAGATCACCGAGAAGGACGCGGACGCGCTCAAGCACCTCGTCGACATCACCTCCCGCCCCCTCACCAAGGATGACTTTCCCAAGGATGAGGACGACGAGGAGGAGGACGAGGAGGAGGAGGACGAGGAGCCCACCGGCTTCGCGCTCGAGTTCCACTTCGAGCCCAACGATTTCTTCGAGGACGCCGTGCTTACGAAGAAGTACCTCATGGCGGACATGGACGATCCCATCCTGGAGCACTCCGAGGGTACCGAGATCAACTGGAAGCAGGGCAAGAACCTCACCGTCAAGGTGCTTCGCAAAAAGCCGAAGAAGGGCGCGGCTAAAAACGCCAAGCCCATCACCAAGACGGAGAAGACCGAGTCGTTCTTCAACTTCTTCTCCCCGCCCGAGGTTCCCGACGAGGACCAAGAGCTCGACCCGGAGGAGGTGGAGCAGCTCCAGGAAGCGATGGAGATGGACTACGAGACGGGCGCCATCGTCAAGGACAAGATCATTCCCAACGCCGTCGAATGGTTCACCGGCGAGGCCAACGAGGACGAAAGCGACGACGAGGACTTCTCCGACGAGGACGAGGATGACTTCGACGAGGACGACGAGGACTCGGAGGACGAGGATGACTCCGACGACGAGGACGCCGCGCCCAAGAAGGGCAAGGGCAAGAAGGGTGGCGCAGACGGCGAGGAGAAGCCCCCCGAGTGCAAGCAGCAGTGAGCGCGCTACGCGCCATTCTTTTCGATTCGAACAATCCTAGCAGCAGCCACGTGTGAATACAACAAACGCTAGCGTCATCGCCTGCCTATGTGTGTAATGAGAGTTAACTCTTACACCGCCTGATGAGAGTCTCACGGCGTCACGTCAGTGCCGGAAGACTCTCCGGATGAACTCGATGATTCGGTCACCCCGCTCGGCACCCGCGGCGGCGAACTCTCGTACCACCCGTCACCTTCCCACTCCGCGTCGTACCGCTTACCCGCCCTGCTCGGCGGCTGATCCCCGCGGTTCACCGGCTGTAACCAGCTCTTGCCGTCCGTCGTGTCCCGGACGACGCCTTGGTCCAACTCGCGCAGGTCGAACCATTCGCCCTCGCCGTCGCGCATCGCGTGCGGTTTCCAATTCAGAGTCTTCCCCCGCGGCGACCGCCACGACCCGGTGGCGGGGTCCACGTCCGTTTTGCTGCCGTGGGGTTTACGCGGGGATCCGTCGGCGTACGTCGCCGTCTCCGCGTTCGCGCCGCCGTGCATCCTGTGCGCGTCCGGGTGGAGGTCGTCGTGGTCCCACCAATCCTCCTCGCGCTTCGGTGCGCGATCCCGTGGGACCATGCCGAGGCCTTTGTACGGCGGGTGGAACGGTGAGGGCGGAGGCGGCGCGGCGGCGGCGCGGGCGATTGCCTCGTCCTGGTCGAGCCCCGATACGAGCGCCTCGCGCACCATGACGTCCACGGTGGTCACCTTCCGCGGGCGCATGGAGGGGTCGCGCTTCGCGGACGCCTGAAGCTTGCTCTCCCAATCGTCGTACTCGTGCGTCTCCCGGAGCTCATCCTCCCACGCCTCCCACCGTGGTCCCGGTTCGTACTGCGTCGTACCCGGCCGGGACACCGCGGATGCATCCAGCGCCTCCTCCCAGTGCGTCGGCGGCATGGTGGAGTGGCGGTCAACGCGGTGCGCGAAACGCTTTCTTTTCTGTTCGTGGCAGCAAAAAAGTGCAACCGACCATGCTTATCCGGTCGGTCACCCAACCGATCGACTGCCCGACGCACGCGCCACTTGGCTGCGCGCGCACACGCGACAGCGGTCCTCGTCGATCCATCCGCGATGAGTGGCTTCAAGGAGCACCTTCAGGGCGTCCGCGCGGACGTCTCCCGGTGGCGCAACGAGCGCCGCGGCGACTCTCTCCTCGAGTTCAGACTCAGGCCGGTACCCACCGCGCGGAAGCTGTGGGCGAACGCGATGGGCGGACGCCTCGGCATCGGCAGCGACGGCAATCGCGTGGCGCTAGTCACCGAACCCAAGACCGGTCTCAAGCTTCCAGGTACGCGATGACATCCAAGATCCAAACCCGCGATATAACCCCTACAGAGTCCCGTCGTTTCCCCCATCGATCATCCGATGCCCTTTTCCAACTGCCAGCTCAGCGCCCTGATATCCCTTCACCACCACCACGAACAGGCGAGTACTGCGTCAAGGGCGGAAAGTGCGCGCCCCTGACCGGCATGGGCGTCAGGATCAAGCGCATCGCGGGCATAGGCGTCAAGGTGTACGCGTGCGGCCTCTACGTGGACCCCGCGTCCGCCAGAGCCGTCGTCGGCGACAGGTACGTCGGCAAAAGCGTGAAGGACGTGGCCAAGGACCAGGGCCTCTTCGACGCCGTCAACGGCGCCGACTCCGTGGAGAAGACCGTGCGTCTGGTGTTCGTCAGGGACATCGACAGCGCCAAGATCAGGGATGCGCTGTCCGAGAGGCTGAGACCCGCGCTGGGCGCCGGGTCGCCGTCGCTGAAGCGCTTCGAGGCGTACTTCGACGGCGTCACCTTCAAGAAGGGTCAGTCGCTGACGTTCACCGCGAGCGGCGGCAAGCTCATGACGTCGTTCGGGAGCAAGGAGGCGGGGGTCATCGCCGACGGTAAGCTGTGCACGGCGCTGTTCGACGCGTACCTGGGTAAGAGCCCGGTGGTGCCGAGCGCGAAGGAGAGCCTCGGGCAGCAGCTCGCGGGTCACGTCACGGGATGATAACCAAAAGGGAGTTGGAACGTCGCCGTTCCTCATCAGTCGTGTCTCGCAATTTGTAAACCATGTGTTCATCGAAACGTCGCGTCTTCCAAGACTTATTAGATCTGGGTTTCGGTAAGCGCCCCCGAACCCTAAGTCGCACAGTCGTGGTCGCGCTCCGTCCGTCGGGCGCCGCGGGTGGGACCGACCATGAACCCCGATACACGTCGCCTCGACCTCGACCATCCTCCCTTGGAAGACGCGGCGACGAAGGCGCACCGCGATATGACCCGCATCCGCATCAAGATCGCCCATCGCATCGCCAGCCTGCGACTTCTCGAGGCGGAGACCCCGAAGGACGTCGCCTCGCGCGGGGGCGCCGAGGCAGAGGGCTCGCACCTCCCGAGCAACACCGAGGGGTTCACCGGCGGGCTCGGGCTCGAAGAACGACGCCGCGATCCCCACCACCACGACGACGACGACGAGGAAGACGACGCCGACTCGCAACACGGTGACGTTCCCAACCTCGAGCCCTTTCTCCGTTCGTGGTGGCGAGACCTCGTGAGACTCGCCCGTGCCTTCCCAGAGCAAGCCCTCTCGTCCCGTCGCGACGCGGTGAGCGTCCTTTACCTCGCGCAGATGGCCGCGGTGGACAAGGTTCGCGAGGCTGAGACGTACACGCGCCAGATGCAAACCGAGCGCGACGAGATCCGCGCCCGCCGACGCTCCAGCGTGGGCACGTCGCCGCGACCCGAGGGCAGGGAACGGAGCTTCGACCTCTTCAAAACCCCAGAGGAGCAAAAAAACTCCCGCGCCGCGCCCTCCTTCTCCTCATCATCCGACGACGACTCCGACGACGACTTCACCATGCAGAACCACTTCATCCGGGAGAAACGCGACGACGAGGGGCGGCTGCTGTGGGCGGTCCCGGCGCACGAGGTCCACAGGCCGCCGGAGCCCGTGGACCCGACGAGAGTCGCTGACAGGATGGTCGAAGCCGCCGTCGTGGCGCTCGATCAGGCGACGAGCGACCTGGTGGAGGCGAACGCGCGGCTCGATTGCGTCGTCGAGGCGGTGAACCACGAGTCCACCGCGGAGATCCAGCTCGCGAACGAGGCCAAGGTCGCGGCCGTGGAGGCGAAGAACCGGGCGAGGGAGAAGGCGCGGGCGGAGAAGAAGAGGAGACGCGCGAGGGAAACGTTCGAATCGTTGAAGCGGTCGGGGGGCGTGCGGGCGCTGAAGGAGAGGTACGAAGCGACGATCGACCGGAAGGAGGACGAGGAGAAGGCGGAGGAAGTGAAGGAAGATGAAGTAAGATGGACGATCGAGGATGGACGATGGAGGAACAAGGAACCCGAGGGCGCGGGGCAGGCGACGCGACTGCTGGGGGAGGCCACACGGCTGCTGGCAGCCCCGGCACCCGCCCCGCCACCCGCCCTCGTCCCGCCACCCGTCCTCGCCTCGCTCTCCGCCGACCAGCCGCCCGTCAAGAGGAAGCGAGGCAGGCCCAGGAAGAAGGTGGCACTCATCGGTTCACTGGAGTCCCCTGAGCCCCCGACCCCGGTCAACAAGGTTGAGTCGCAGCTTCACCTCGTGTCTGAGAACCAGCTCGACCGGGATCTGAAGGACTGGTGGAAGGAGAACCCGGAGGCTTCGGTCAAGGTGGACATGAACGTGGGCGCGAGTGGACTCTCCGTTGCCATCTGCTCGCCGCTGTGAGCTGAACGAATCGACGCACCACGACTGAGACGCGACGATCTGCCCTTGTTGCGCCAGCAAGATACAAAACCCAAAGCAACCAGAGCAGATCGCAACCTCGCTTCAAACGCCAAGAATGCGACAACTTGACAGGGTAATCTATGCCTGATGATGATGTGCTCTACGGATCATCAGGCATAGGAATGATCGAGTTGTTTTATCTTATGATAAGCCTGTACTTGGCGTTTGAAGCGAGGCGCGCAGGGACGTGTGTGTGTGTGTGAATAATTTGTTTGAATAAATGATCGTCGGCTGAGCCCAAACTCCTACCCTCACTCCGCCGAAAGCGCGTGCTTGTACACCTCGTCGTACGTCGACACGAAGTGCACCTCCAGCCCCTCCTTGATATCGTCGCTGAGTTCGTCCCAGTCCTTCCTGTTCCCCTCCGGAAACAAGATGGTGGTCACCCCGCTCCTCCTCGCCGCGATGGTCTTCTCCTTGACACCGCCGATGGGCATCACGATACCCGTCAGCGTCACCTCGCCCGTCATCGCCAGGTTGGGCTTGACCGGCCTGTCCGTCGCGAGGGAGACCATGCCGGTGATCATCGTGCACCCCGCGCTGGGCCCGTCCTTGGGGGTGGCGCCCGCCGGGACGTGGATGTGAAGAGCCTTGTCGTCGAAGAAGGTGTTCCCCGGGAACCTCTTGGCGAGAAACGACCTGGCGAAGGTGTGAGCGATGGAGGCGCTCTCCTTCATGACGTCCCCGAGCTGACCGGTGGTGGTGAGGGACCCGCCCTTCTTGTTGTCCTCGCCGTTCTGGTGGATCGCGGTGCACTCGATGTAGAGCGTGCTGCCGCCCATCGAGGTCCACGCGAGTCCGGTGACGACTCCGGGCGGCGTCTGGTCGTAGATGCGATCCGTCTGGAAAGGTGGTTGGCCCACGTACTCGATCAGTTCCGCGCCCGCGTCCACGACGATCGGGTCGGACACTGCGGTGGACTCGATGACATCGGTCACCGCAGCCTCCGCGGCGGCCAGTGCTTCCTTCGCTTCCTCAACCTCCTTCTCGGCAGCCTCCACCGTCTTCTTGCTCTTGGCGCTCGCGCTTGTCTTTTTGACCTCGTCCTCCTTGGTCTCCAGAGCTTTCTTCGCGGCGGCCACCTTGTTCCTCGCCTGGCCCATCTGCTTGGACACCTCCGGTCCTTTTGCCTTGGCGAGCTTGAGCGCCACCTTGCGGTAGATCTTCTCGAGGTGTTTCTGGAGGTTACGGACCCCCGCCTCCCTGCAGTAGTCCTCGATGAGCGATTTCATCGCGCCGTCGGAGATGCTAGCCTCCTTCTCCCCGACGCCGCTTCGCTCCTTGGCCGTCTTCTCGAGGTAGGTCCTGGCGATCGCGCGTTTCTCGTCGGCGATGTACCCGCTCAGCCTGACCACCTCCATGCGGTCGAGCAAAGGACCCGGGATGGTGTCGAGAACGTTGGCGGTGCACACGAAGAGAACCTTGCTGAGGTCAACCGGGACGTCAAGGTAGTGATCCAGGAACGAACCGTTCTGTTCGGGGTCCAGGAGCTCGAGCAGCGCGGACGCGGGGTCACCCTGGAACCCGCGCCCGAGTTTATCCACCTCGTCAATCAGAACCACCGGGTTGGACACGCCGGTGCTCTTGAGGCACTGCACCAGCTTACCGGGCATGGCTCCGACGTACGTCCGCCGGTGACCCTTGATCTCCGCGACGTCGCTTAACCCCCCGACGGAGAACCGGAAAAACTTGCGGTCCAACGCGCGCGCGATGCTCTGCCCGATGGACGTCTTACCCACGCCCGGGGGTCCGACCATGGTGATGATCTTGCCCTGCGTGGTACCCCGCAGCTGACCGACGGCGATGAACTCGAGGATTCGCTCCTTCACGTCGTCCAAGCCGTAGTGATCGGCGTCCAACACGTCCGCCGCTTGCGAGATATCGAGCCGTTCCTCGGATGAGTGACCCCACGGAATAGACGTGAGCCACTCGAGGTAGTTCCTGGTGACGTTGAACTCTGAGGATGACGGTTCGAGTCCCGCGAGTTTGTTTAACTCCTCGTCGATGGTCTTCACCGCGTGAGCCGGCGCGTCGTCTTTGAATGGTGCGAACTTCTCCCGGAACTTCTCCTGCAGCGCGGTCTTATCGTCCCGTTCCATGCCGAGCTCTTTTTTAATGGACTTGAGCTGTTCCATGAGGAAGTACCGGCGCTGGTCGCCGGAGATTTTCTCCTCGACCCGGCGGCCGATGTCCGCCTGCAGCTTACCGAGCTCAACCTCCTTCTTTAAGAGCACGAGCGCCGCCTGGAGCCGCTCGCGGACGTCCAGGGTGTCGAGAATCTCCTGGAGCGCGCCGTCGTCCGCGCTGCACATGGACGCCGCGAGATCCGCGAGCTTGGCGGGGTCCTGGAAATCCTGGAACCTCTGCGCGAAGTACTGAAGCGTCTCCTTGGCCAACGGGTTCACCTTGAGCAAGTCTTTGATCGTGGCGATGACCTCGTTGGCGGTCGCCTTCAGGACGTCGTCGTCGTCCCTGTCCGTCACCTTCGGGTCCTTGAGGTGATCCACCTGCACCACCATCGGCTGGTGCCGCAACGTCGCCGTCTTGCGAAGGCGCCGGTGACCGAGCAGCAACAACGTGGCGCCGCCGCCGGAATCCTCGGCGCCGGAGCCCTTCGCCGCCTTGATCCGCGCCTCCGCCTTGGCCTTGACGTCCACCTGGCTCATCTCCCCGTCCTTATCTCCGTCGTCCTTGAGTGTATCGGATATGTCGGGAATGCGAATCACGGACTGGACCTGCGCGAACGTGCCCACGTCGTGCATGTCATCCGACGGGTCCACGTTTTCGCTCTCGCCCTCGGTTCGCTTGAGGAAAGTGCCCACGTACGCCTGCCCGCGCGCCTTCATCTCCTCAATCTCCAAGATGAGCCGCTCGTCCATCACGCGCACGGGCATGATCACGCCGGGCATGAGCGGGCGGCGGTTCAGCGGGACGACGAGCACCTGGGGATGCGAGGAAGGGTGCCCGCTCGCGACCATGATGCCTCCTCCGCTCGTCGGCGTGGCGGATCCCGCTTCGCTCGCGGCGTTGGACGTGCCGTGGAAGGCACGCGCGCTGCGCTGCCTGGATCTGGCGCGCATGGTGTTCCACATCTTGCTCGCCCACGCGTCGTCGCCGTTGGATCCTCCTGTGCATCGGGGTGGGATGGTGGGGGTGGTGGCGCGGTTAGGGCAACGAATTCTCGACTGCCGGAAGGGACGACGATTGGGGATTGGGTTCGAGTGCGCACCTGGAACGTCGCTGATCTGCCTTCGACCGGATGCGCGAAGCGGTGCGACGGCGACGTCGACATTGCTCGGGACCGCCGCTCGGCCCCACGGCCTGGCGGTGGCCCTCGCGACCGCCCTCGCCGCGTTCCTCAACGACATCCAAAACTAATCCGCGAAGCCACGTGTCCTATTCTCAATCTGTTGGACAGAGATCCAGCGCGCTCGCGGATCGAGGCTGTCGCGTGAGCCCGCTCCTTTGATCGACCGCGACCTTCGCGTACGATCGGTGACTGCAGCCCGCGCCGCCGGTGGTTGCGGATCGGTGCCACTCGTTGTGGCCCTCTCCAGCAGCACGGCACCTTCTGCGAGATTCTTTGGAGAATCGAAGGCGACGTCGATGAGATCGATGAAGTTTGAGCTGAATCAACGTAATTCATTCCGGCGGGCGCACCACCGACAGGGCGCCACCATGGTGCGGGACGGTGGAAGGAGGCCGAAGATTTCGGTGGATGTGCTCCGCGCGGACCTCGCTGAGGCACGGCTCGAGGCTCGCGAGCTCGGGGAGGAGAACACGCAGCTCAGGGACGAGCTGTCGGAGGCGCTCGCGAAGGTTCACGAATTGGGCGCAAAGTACGGAAGTCCGGTCGGGGACTCGGTGGTGCGAAAGGCGAAGGCGCACGCCGCTGATCAGAGGGAGCACATCAAGCGGCTGGAGAAGGAGATTCACATGCTGAATTCGAAAGGGAGGATGATGGAGGTGCAGTGCGACATGCTGACGCAGCAGGAGGACGAGCTGAGGAAGTCCTTCGACAGGATCCTCACCTGGCTGGGTTTCCTGGGGGTGGCGATGGTGCTCGCGGGAATCGTCGAGTGGGCGGGCGTGACCAACTTAGTAGGGGAGCACCTGGCTCGCAGGTTCAAACGCATGTGCGACGCGTCGTGCGAGTCCAGGATAGAGATCATAAAGTCGTGTCCGAGTTGATATTGAAACTAGGCATCCTTCTCGTCGTCGACTTTCTCCTCGAGTTTTGCAAAGAACGTCGCGAGCTTCTCGCCGAGCGAGGCACCCTCCGTGCTCACCGCGGCATCCGCGCACCTCCCGAGCGCCTCGAAGAACTCCGGGAACGTCGCCTCGCAGTCCACCGCCCTGGCGAGCCGCGTCGCCTCGGCGTCGAGCCTCGCGCGCTCCTCCTCCTCCTTCGTATCCTTTGTTTCCTCCTCGGCGGCCTCCTCCTCGCCAGCCGCCTCCGCGTCCTCGGCGGCGGCCTCCTCCGCATCGTACCTGGCCTGCTCGGCGTCCTCCCGCGCGGCGTCCTCTTCGACAGCCGCGGCGACGGGCCCGATGGCGCGGTAGAACGCGGTGAGCGCTTGAAGGGTCGTGAGCGACGGCGGCGAAGGACCCTCGTCCGCCGCCGCCTCCCCCGCGTCGCCACCCGCCGCCTCGGGAGACTCCGCCGCCGCCTCCTCCGCGGGCGGGCTAGCTTCCTCGGCATCGCCCTCGTTCGTCGCATCGTCAACCTCGGGCGGCGGCCAGGTCACCGGCGTACCCTCAGTCTCACCGTCCACGAGGGCACCCTTACTTTGTAGCCACCGCAGAAACGCCCGGCCCGTCGCAGTCGGCGTCGACGAACTCGACTCTTCTTTATCCGACCCCTGTTCACTCACTGAATCCCCGCGAACCTCGCGGAAGTACCCAATCGCCTCAGCCTCCGCCGCCTCACGCACGGCATCGTCTCCCATCTTCGCGTCCCACGGCAGGGTTAAACCCTCGTCCAGGCATTCGTCCAGCTCGGACGGCAGTATGTGCTCCGCGATGAGGTGCTCGGCGCGTCGGTCCAGCCCAAAGGCGTCGTTGAACTTGACGTGCGCGACGCGTACGACCGCCTCCGCGAACTGCCTGTACACCATCGTGCCGTCTGGGTCCAGCACGTCCCCGCGCTTGACGCTTCGCTCCAGCTTGCGCCCGCGTTCCTCGCGCTCGCGTTGCGTCTCGCTCGGGTCCTCGGCTCTCACCGCGGGTAAATCTCGCCACGCGGGATGCGCCGCTCTGGCCAACGTGGCCACCGTGACGTCCGCGCCGGCGACCCCAGCCCTGCGCATCAGGCGCACAAACCCGGGAACGGAGAGGGGTACCGCCTTCTCCGGGTTGGCGGGCATCCGGCCGGCGGCGGTGGCTGCCGCGACCGCCGCGCGGCGGTACACGGCGCGGAGCTCCGAGGAGTACCGCTTGAGCGTGAAATCCAGCGACGTCGCCGGCTCGTCGTCCCGCACCTGCTCCGCCTCGCTCATCAAGTCCGCGACGTCCAGCCGGAGGTGATCCGTGGGTTCGAACGGTGCGCTGCCGTCGGGTGCGATGACGGGCCGGTCGTCGAGGAATTGGCCCTTGAACACGCTCCCGTCCTCGAAGACGTAAGCGCCGGCTCCGTGTTTTTTATCCGCGTACCAGTACCCGTCGTACCCGCTCCCGTTGGCGTACGCGAACTGCCCGTACCCTTGTCGCATCCCCGCCGCGAACTGCCCGGTGTACGAGTTCTTGGTGTTGAACCAGTACGCATCTTCGGAATCGCCGATGCGTTCCCACGTGTGCGTGCCGGACCCGTGCGGTTTCCCGTCTACCCAGTCTCCTTCGTACTTTTCGCCCGAATCGGGCCATGACATGACCCCGCGGCCGTTCTTCTGGTCGCACGCCCACCCGCCCTGGTATTCGTTGCCCGACGTGTACCGCATGGAACCCGTGCCGTGTTTCTGGTCGTCGCGCCACTCGCCTTGGTACCGCGCGTAGCCGTCGGGGTCGAACGTGAGCGTACCGATCCCGTGCCTCATGCCGTCCTTCCACTCGCCGTCGTACTTGACCCGCCCGTCGGCGAATGCTTGGACGCCGCGGCCGTGCCTGAGTCCGCGGCGGACGTCGCCGACGTACGTCGCGCCGTCCGACCACGTGTACTTACCCACGCCAGTCGCGACATTGTCCACGAAGTCGCCTTCGTACACGATGCCGTCGACCCACTGGTACCGCCCCGTCCCGGACATCTTCCCCTTGGAGAACCCGCCCTCGTAGCGATGCCCGGCGCGGAAGTGCGCCACGCCGTGGCCCTCGTAGTATCCGGCGCGGGATACGTCGCCGACGTACTCGTTGACGCTTACCGCCACCATGGACGGCTCGACCACCCCGCGGGGCTTCGACATGGCTGGGCGTCCTGGGGTAGACAGGCGCCCGTCGCTGTGCTAAATCGGGCTCGAGTTGACCAACGGGTGCGAAATCGCGGGCTCGGAAGGGGAAAGATTTGTCCACCTCGGGGCTCGCCGAGCGCAGAACGAGCCGCGCGGAGTCCGGCACAGTCGTTCGGTTCCCATCATGGATTTCCACGGTCAGGTGCTGGCGGAGCGGATGTACCAGATCATCCTGGTCATGGCGGGTATCATCGCGTTCGTCGCCGGGTACTCGTCTGGGTCCTTCGACACGATGGCGCACGTATTTTTCTGCGGTCTCATCGTGGCGGTCATCCTGTGCGTCCCGGACTGGAACTACTTCAACCAGCACCCGGTGAAGTGGCTGCCAATCGACGAGGACCACCCGGACTGGGAGACGGTGTACAAACCCCAGCTGGAGGAGAAACAGGGCAAGGGAAAGGCTGAGACGAAGAAGAAGAGGTGATGTGATGGATGGCTTCCAACATACATTAGCGAGGGTTGCGAGGAGACCCACGTTTCCGATCAATCTCCTCGACGCATAGGCAACATAGACTTGGCAATAGTTACAACGACTCTATAGGCTACACCGCACGGGCCACTCACGCCAGCCCGAGCTTCTTCTTCTCGTTCGCCAGCACCTTCTGCACGCGCTCCACGGCTCTGGGATCGCCGCCGTCGACGCCGGCGCACTGCTTGTAAGGCGCCGCGATGACCACCTCGTCCATGACCACGATGTTTCGGTCCTGCCACCGGCACGGGAGGGTCCTGGCGAGCGCGTCGAAGATGTCCTGCGCCTCATGCGTGACGCCCACGCCGATGTTGGCTGGGGTTTAATCGGGAAAAGGGACCGGGGCGTCAGGTATCGGATCCGGGGATCTGTTTTGTAGGGTTTGTTTTTGGCTGGTGGGATGGGACACGGGATGGGTATGCGTACGCACCTGCGCGCGCCTGCGCAGCCTTGATGTTTTCCTCCTCGCGTTTCTTACTCCTGACGTCGTCGACCACGGGCATCGCGCCGTCGGTCTTCGCCGGGGTCTTGGGCGGGATGGACTTGACGTCCGTGCAGGCGTCCGCCTTGACGATCCTGACGTCGTGGGTGCCGCCGATGTTGCCCGGGGCGCGGACGGTGACGAGGCCCGTCGCCTCGTCGTAGCCGAACACCTCGCCGGAAAACTTCTCGCCGTTCGGCATCAGGCCGGACACCGTGTGCCCGATACCCCACTTGTCGCTGCCCATCGTTCTACGATCCGAAGTACGCGCTGGCCCGACGTCGATTGTGGCGACGAGGAAGGATTTTCTTAGGCGTCCGTCTCGGGCCGATTTTTAGCCTTGTCAGCGGGGGCCCAATCAATTTGCCCCGTCGGCCGAGGACGGAGGCCATTGCTTGAGGCGCCCACACGTGTCTCCAGCCCAAACAACACCTCGCATCGACGTATACCCGTCGGTCCATCGGTACGCCCGGGATCCCGACCCGAACCCTACACGATACGACCCCGCACACGGCGCGCTGACGCCTCGCGAACCAAATCGGGCAATCGGAACTTTGTCGAACGTCGCAAATAACAACACTCGCGATGTACTCGCCGTCCCCGTCGATTACTCACCAAAATCCACCCCCGATTCACCCCCGCAGTTCCGTGACACTCGAACCGGATAGATAGACCATGGCGTGCGGCACGGCGACCGGCGCCGGGATGGGCCCGCCCGCGTTAAGGCCACCCATGCCGAAGTTGGCGTTCGTCGATCCCGACGACTTCGACGAGTCCAAGTTCTGGACCCCGGAGTACGTCCCCGAGAGCATCATGCCGCCGACGCGCGGCGTCGCGCAGAACACCCTCACCGTCCGGTCCACCAGTATCTCCCCCGCGATGATCATGGAGGACCAGCCGATGATGCGGAAGACCAAGATCGTCTGCACCATGGGTCCCAAGTGCTGGGACGAGGAATCCATGGGGAAGCTGATCGACGCGGGCATGGGCGTGGCGCGCTTCAACTTCTCGCACGGCGATCATGAGGCGCACCAGGGTGTCCTCGATCGCTTCCGCAAGGTCTGCGAGGAGAAGAAGGCGCACTGCGCCGTCCTCCTCGACACCAAAGGTCCCGAGATTCGCACCGCCATGCTCAAGGACCACCAGCCCATCGAGCTCGAAGCCGGCCAGGACATCATCGTCTACGCCGCCGGCCCCGACGAGTACACCGAGTGGGAGGGTTACAAGACCCCAGAGGAGACGAAGATCGGCTGCTCCTACGCCAAGCTATGCCAGAGCGTCAAGCCCGGCAACCGCCTGCTCTTCGCCGATGGATCCGTCGTCATCGAGGTTGTCGAGATCATCGACGAGAAGAACCTCAAGGGCAAAGTCATCAACTCCAAGAAACTCGGCGAGCGCAAGAACGGTAACCTGCCCGGCGTCAAGGTCGAGCTCGACGTCCTCCAGGAGAAGGACATCGAAGACATCAAGGAATTCGCCTGCGTGAACAAGATGGACTACGTCGCCGTGTCCTTCGTCCAGTGCGGCGACGACGTCCAGATGGTTCGCAAGCTCCTCGATGAAAACGGCGGTGAAGACGTCCAGATCATTTCCAAAATCGAGAATGAGGAGGGCATGCGCAACTTCGACGATATCCTCAAGTACACCGACGGCGTCATGGTCGCGCGCGGCGACCTCGGCATGGAGATTCCCTCCGAGAAGGTTGCCCTCGCCCAGAAGATGATGATCACCAAGTGCAACATCGCCGGCAAGTTTTGCATTTGCGCCACGCAGATGCTGGAGTCGATGTGCGACAACCCTCTGCCGACCCGCGCGGAGATGACAGACGTCGCCAACGCCGTCTTCGATGGCGTCGACGCCACGATGCTGTCAGGTGAGACCGCCAACGGCGCGTTCCCCGAGATGGCTGTCTCCACCATGGCCGCGATTGCCACCAACGCCGAGCTCGGAGTGGACTACTGGGCGCAGTACCAGTTTTTACACCGATCCAACGCCTACACCCACAAGGTTGGCAGCCTCGAAGCCTCCCTCGCACAGATCGCCTTCTCCGCCGTGTGCTTCTCCGCGGACAAGGACGGCGACGGGGTCATCGACGCCACCGAGGGTACCGCCATCGTCCTCCTCGACGAGACGGGCAAAGCCGCCGACCTCGTCACCAAATACCGCCCTCCGTGCCCGGTGTTCGTGTGCACCACGTCCAAGTCCGTCCTCGCGCACACCAACACCCGGTTCGGGCAGATCCCGTGCCAGCTCGACGGTGTCCCGGAGATCGCCAACTCGGTGCTCAAGGCGTGGGAGGTTGCGAAGGAGCGCGATATCCCCTTTGAGGGCCGCCGCGTGATCATCGTGACGTCGCCCGACGGGTTCGCTGTGCAAAAGTCCGCCGTCGCCACGGTGGCGTCCGTCAAGGACGGCGTGAGCACCCCCGAGCCCACCGAGGACATGCCCACGACGTACGTCGACCCCGGTAAGCTGAACTCCGTGCTCTCCCTGCGCTCCTCCCGCATCGGCCTGGAGCTCATCCTGGATCCCGTGTCTTCTTTCCGTAAGACCAAAATCGTCTGCACGCTGGGACCGAAGTGCTGGTCCGAGGACGGCATCAAGTCGCTGCTCCGCGCGGGCCTCGGCGTCGCGCGCTTCAACTTCTCGCACGGCACCCACGAGGATCACCAGCAGGTGCTCGACCGCTTCAGGAAGGCGTGCGAAGAGGAGGGCGAGGCTATAAAGAAGGAGAAGGGCCTGGACTACAACCACCACTGGGGATGCCTTTTGGATACCAAGGGACCCGAGATTCGCACCGCCATGCTC
>Ga0257106_1000795_pt1 | contig 17130 bp, 11 predicted proteins | sample LP_taG_3_FD_190177 | JGI IMG/M metagenome (GOLD analysis project Ga0257106, IMG submission 190177) | Marine microbial communities from Northeast Subartic Pacific Ocean, Canada - LP_J_2011_P26_10m | ecosystem: Environmental > Aquatic > Marine > Oceanic | place: Canada: Northeast Subartic Pacific...
CGTCGAGAAGCCGCACGTAGCGATAGACGGAGATTTGAGATCGCTCGGGATCTCGCTCGTCCGGAGGAGGAGAAAACCTTAGGTAGCCGGGAGAAAAGAGCTCCATTTCCTTCTCCCATTGAGTAGCCATACTTTTGTAGTAGCGTGTATGTGTGATAGTTTTGTGCTCTCGTAGCGCTCGCGTATTTTTAAACCACTCGTTTGTCCTTTTGCATCTGTTGAGTTGTTCTTTCCTCACATATTTAAAACAAGAACACGCGAATACGAACGAAGAATAAAAGAATACAACAAACAGTAACAGTGTTATTAAAACGACGATCAAACTTATTAAAGTGTTTCTCTGCGTCGAATTGTCATCGTTATCATCGCGCTTTAATAAGAAAGGTATAATAAACATTGCTTTGATGAAAGATTTCCTTTCCCCGTTTGTAAAGCGGATTGATGTTGTTGTGTGATTGGATGAGACGATGAGGAGTACGACTTTTACCTCGAAAGAAGACAAAGAAAAAGAAAAAGAGAGAGTTTTAAGCGACTACGAGATGAAAAGGACCAGTACTCAGAGTGGTCATGGTGGTAACAGTGGTCGTTTACCGAAAGAAATCGATTGGGAACATTTGGATAAATCGAAATTCTTCCTCAACGGGATAGGCGCCTTCTCCTTGGCGACGCTGGCGTTGTACCCACTCTCGGTGGTGAAAACGAGACAGATGCTGGAAGGGACGAAAATCCAAACGCCGTTTAAAGACGTGGTGAAGAACGTGATAAAAGACCGAGGGTTTAAAGGTTTATACGCGGGATTTGGGACGGTCGTGTTCGGGGCGATACCTTTGCGGATGGTGTATTTATCGACGTTGGAATATACGAAAGGGAACGCGCGAACGCTGTGCGAGAAGTACGAGGTGGAGGAGATGTATTACGGGATCGCGGACGCGGCTGGTGGAGCGACGGCATCGTTCGTGAGTCAGACGTTAGGGACACCGATAGATATTATCAGTCAGAGGCAACAAGTGAGTGGGCTGAGACACGCGAATTTTACCAAGGACGGGACGTTGAGCCCTTCGTCGTCGGCGGCGAGGAGTAGCGGGAGTAGCGTCGAGGCGAGTAATACGGTATTTCGTGGGTATAGGAATGGGTTTCACGCGTTCAAGGAAATATTGAGAAACGAAGGCGCGAGAGGTTTGTATCGCGGGTACGTGGCCTCCGTCGCTACGTTGGTCCCATCCAGCGCCATTTGGTGGGGATTTTACGGGACGTACTCGAGGGTGTTTTGGAACCAGTACACGAAAATGTACGGTGGCGACGATAACAAATTGAACGACAACAACAGCAACAGCAATATCATCGGTGATGGCGAAGATTTCAATATTGACGATATCGACGATAACATCGCGTTAGGTGTTACCGCGTTGAGTGGGCTGTGCGCTGGGATGAGTTCGGGATTCATCACGACGCCTTTGGATGCGGTGAAAACGCGGTTTCAAGTTTTATCCGGGCAACAGCAAAACATTAACACTAGCAAGAATACTAGCGACGGCGGCGGCGGAAATAATAATAGTCACACTAGCAGCAATTATAAAAGGATGACAATCGCCTCGGTGGCGAAGGACTTGTATCGAAAACACGGCATTCGAGGGTATTTCCGTGGCGTTTTACCTCGAATGGCAAGCGTTTCGTTGTGGGGTACGACCATGGTTTCCTTATTCGAAGCTTTGAAACGCTCGGCGGCGGCGGAATCGGCGGCGTTAGCCGCAGCCGCGCGCGAAGAGGACGACGACGATGAATGAGTTTTGTAGTTTATGTGCAACTAGATAAGAGTATATGTGTAACAGACTGAAGTATTTTTACGCGCCAATCGATTGTCGCAGATTGGCAATCATATCTTTCATCGCCTCAATCTTCTCCTCTAACATCGCCGACTCGTTCGCCTTATCCGCCAATTTCCTAAACGACTCCGTCATGATATCCAATAACTTATCCTTTGCCGCTCGGTTCCTCTCCTCCGTCGCTTTCCTCACCATATCTAAATGTTCCAGCGTTTGCGCGTTGTGCGCGTCCATGCGATGGACCAACCTCGTGACCGTTTCGAACGCGTTTTCAATCTCGCCTTTCAATCTGGGATCCATGTTCGGTTTTAACTGTATAGCGTCCTTTGTTTGCTCTGCATTCGCTGCCAACGTCGTCATTCCTCCTTCGTCTTCTTTCCTCGGCGTCTTCTTTTCCTCTCCTCCTCCTCCTCGTTGTTGTTGTTGTTGTTGTTGTTCTTCTTCTTCTCCGTCTGCGCCTTTCGCTTTTCCCCGAGGGGAGGACTCGCTTTCACTCACCGTTTCTTTGCCCTCTTCCTCTTCTTCATCGTCCTCGTCTTTGCCTTGCTTTTTTCTTTTCCTTCCTCGACCCCGCGTGTTTTTGTTCATCACGGTCGTCGTCTGTTGCCTCGTCGTCGGGCGAATCTTCTTCGCGATCGCCGTGAACTTTGGGACGACCATTTTTGTTTTGTTGTGTCGTATTTTTTACCCGCAACGATGGATTTTAAAATACGGAGAAATTCCTACGAAACATTTAGATGATGAACTTCTTCGGCTATACATTGCCTATAATACGGTGATGCTGATCATAGATCACGTGAAAGTTGAACGCTCGCTCTTTACACTATTACTTTTATTTACTGTGACATCGAACAGCGCTATTGGTTTTACTACTATTATTATTACTACGACTACTACTACTACTACTACTCCGAAAGCTGACTTACGTACTCTTCATCATCTTTCGCCGACCCATTCTCCGGTTGAAATTTCCCCGTCTCGATTTTTATCGAACACCTCGAAGACTAAATCGACGGATTCGGCGTCTGCGGCGCCGTCGCCGACGGATTGGATTTCTTTCCGCACGCGTTCTCGATTTGTCGTCGCGGGTTGTTCTTGAGAATCGCTTTTTCTGACGACGACAGTATTAATATCGTCGCGTAAAACGTCGTCCAAGTTGTCCAAGTTGACGAGGACGTATCGCAACGCTCTCAACTCTCGCACGTGTTTTTCGTGTTTGCCTCCGCCGAAGAGCGACGGGATGAACGTGGATTTGCTCTGACGAGTAAAAGCGCCCCAAAGACCGACACCGATGGCACCCATAGCGAACGAGATGACAGAAAAAGCGCCGGTGAGACCAACCGCGCTTTCTTCCAAACCGTGAGGAACGTTCATCCCCATAGCGGCTGCGGGTAAACTCGCCGCCGCGCAGCTCATGCCTAAAATCGTCGCGCGAAGGTTTAAGCGAACAACTCTATTTCGGTCGACATCCAGTTGTAATTCCCACACCTCTCGCGTCGCGCGCAAAGCGTTTTTTAGCTCCAACACGCGACCACCCATCGCTCGAGATCGTCCCGCGTGCGACGTTAGCAGCTGCAACACGTTGTTCGCGATTTCCACCTCGTCCGTACCTCCTCCTCCTCCTCTTTGTTGTTGTTCTAAATCAAACGAAAACTCCTTCCTCAACGCCTCGTCCAACATTTGATGATGCTCCCTGATGTCCGTATCGATCTCATCCAACGCTTGCTTCAACGGCAACAACCTCTGAAACTGCCCCACTGATAACTCAAAATCCGCGCGTTCGCCGTTATTCTCGCTACTGTTCTTCAGCGGTTTCGTCACCGCGTCGACGAGCAAACCTAACCTTCGCAGCTTCAGCTCCAACTGCGTCGACGCTTCATCCAAACATGCTTCCGCGGCGAGTTGCGGGAACGAATAATAATACGAACGCTGCTGCTGCTGCTGCTGTTGTTGTTGCTCTTCCTGTAAAATCGTCTTCATCAGCGAGGACACTTTCTGCGCGACCGCTCTTGAGCTCGCCGAATCCTTCTCGAACAAGTGTAAGCAGTCCTCCCCTATAACCGCGCTAAACCTGTTCGTCCTCAAAATCGAAAACTTTTCTCTTTGTACCATGGTCGCGGAAACGCCGGTGAACTTATCCGCGACGTGTTCTAATAAAGACACGTCTCGCGCGTGAATGTGGTCTAGGATGAGTTTTTGGCTGTGATCGCGCTCGAGAGAGGTAAACATCTTCCCGCGTTTGTCCACAATCAGAGAGGATAGAGGTGTCGTTTTCCCTAAATTTGCGCTATTGTTGTTGTTGGTGTTCGAGGATGAAAAGGAGGAGGATTGCGTAAAACTCCACATCCTCGCTCGTAAATCGTTAGCAGCGCACGAAGACCAGCATTTTCGGCGGTCCAACCGCGACGACTTAGTCATCACCATCATCATCATTGCACGTGTCAAAACTCTTCAAAAGTAAGAGTTTTGTGGGGGAATTCCCCTAAAATGGTGTTGCAAAGTTTCAGCAACAACAACATCAACAGCAGCGGTTTTGTTCGAATAACACCGTCTCAAAAACACCACGAGCGCTACTGCTGCTGCTGCGACTCTCAAACGCGGTATCGTTGGCGGAGGAGGGAGAAGTATAAGTCGAGAGGAGGTGTAACGGTATTTTCTCAATTTCATCACGATGCAACAACGGAATCATCATCATCACCATCATCATCAACACCAACGACCATCCGATGGGAGTTGTGCTCTCGCCGAATTTTGATTGGATTGGAGCACATTCTGCGCGCAGACCGAGCGCGAATGCCAGTCGACGCGCAAAAAGTCGTCAAGAAGTGTTTGCGCAAGAATTTGTCTCCAAACTTGGCAGCCTTTGGGGTGGGAAAAGAAACATGGGAGGAGACGGCGTTGCGTAACGAAGAGAGGAAGGTAATCGCGGAGACGATTTTGAGGATTGAAGTGAAAAAGAGAGAATTGATGTGGCATTTAGAAGAGATCGCTGGGAATGATACGCATGAGGCGTACTTGGAGCGCGAGATGTGGGATCGGTTGGCGAAGTCTCGGAACAATCAGAGCGTCGCCGCGGAGGAGGCGTTTACGGTTGAAGAAACGGCGGTGGCGCTGCTCACGTTACACGAAGCGCAAATTAAACGGAGTAACATCATCGCGGCGCTGGATAGAATCGTGCCACTGGGGAGCAAGGTTCTAAACGAGGACGCGGTGAGAGCAGATTATCCTAAATTGGACGTTCCGGGAATTAAAACGGTAGATGTTTTAGCCAAGCGGCTCTCCGTACAGGATTGGGCGGCGCAGAAGCTCGTGTCGCAATACGGGGTGGACTTTACGGAAGAATTACTCAAACATTTAAATAGAAAAGGTCCGATATCGCTTCGGGTAAATTTAGTCGCGAACGACGGCGATGAGTTTCGCGAGGTGACGAACATCGTCGAACGAGATGAAGTCGTCGCATCGTTTAAGAGAGTGCCGTTTGAAAGCGAAGAGGATTCCTCGTTGGCGTTTACCGTGAACGACGCGTATCGAATATCGCCGGAAAGAGACCCACAATGGCTTCAAGGACGGTACGAGATCCAAGATCTTGGCTCGCAGCTCATCGCGAGCTGTTGTCGCGCGAGTAAAGACGACCGAATTCTCGACTTTTGTTGCGGAAACGGAGGTAAAACGCTTGCGCTCGCGGCAAAAGGTGCGTTTGTGACTGCGCACGACGTCGACCAAAGACGAATAAAGCATCTGGAAGCGAACGCGAAACGTGCGAAAGTTTCGCACTTGATAACGACGGCCTTGGACGCGAATGATTTGAAAAGAGATGGATATTATTACGATTCGGTTTTAGTCGATGCGCCGTGCTCGAGCGCGGGTGCTTGGCGACGCACTCCGTCGAGTCGCTGGTTGGCAAAAGAGGAAGACGTCGTTATCTTTTCAAAGCTTCAACTGGAAATTTTATTCGAAGCGGCAAGTATTCAGCTCGAGAACAGAAACATTTCGACGACGAGAAAGCCGACGACGATGGTTTACGCCACGTGTTCGATTTTCCAAGAAGAAAACCAAGACGTCGCGAGAGCGTTTGAAACTTCCGATATTTTTAAAGAAATGGGATACGAGCCGTGGCCTTTTGAAAAAGAGAAAGAAGAAGAGCAAATTTCACACGGCTGTAGTGCTTTCTCTCACGAGATGCAGCTGTTTCCGAACGTTCACGAAACCGATGGATTTTACATCTGTCGCTGGAAAACAAAATAAAGCACGAAAGAAACAGGGGCAATACCGGCTCTCCTATGATAATAGCAGTACTAGGTAGATATACTAGCTTTTCTAATGGTTGGTTTTATATACATTCTATTTGACCTTTAGCTTTACTGATGGTACAAATGTTTTTCAGCTGCGCGTAGTTTTTTCTTTACTGGCAAAACTTCGCCCCAACGTGTGTTCGCATCAACCCTCTCTTTAACGCGTCGAAGTGTAACTTGGCCCAGTTCGCTTTTCCGCCATCTTTCTTCATGTCCACCAAAAACTGATTCGCAACATTCTCTGGCACAATCCTCAACGCTTTCCCGGTGCTCATCGCTAAAATCTGCACTTCCGCCGCTCGCTCCAAATAATACAAATCATCGAACGCCTCGGCGACGGAATCTCCGCAAATAATCACCCCGTGATTCGCGTGCATCAACACCCTTTTCCCATTCATAACCTTCACCAGCCTATCGCCTTCTTCTCGGTCCAAAACTAACCCATTAAACGTTGGATCATACGCGACGTCCCCGGCGAACCGCAACGAGTTTTGATGGCACATGTGCAACGTAAAATCTTCCGTGCAACACAACGCGGTCACGTTCGGCGTGTGCGTGTGTAAAACACACACCACCCCGGTCGCGTGAATCGCCGCGTGTATAAAAAACGCCGTCGCATCGATTTCCCCTTCCCCTTCCAAAACGTTCCCGCTCTCGTCCAACATCAACAAGTTGGAAGCGGTCACTTCGTCCCAAAGCAATCCGTACGGGACGCACAAAAACCGATCCGTCGTCCCTGGAACCATCACCGTGAGGTGGTTACAAATCCCTTCGTTCAAATCCATCTGGTTGCACAAGTGGTACGCCGCGGCTAAATCGCACCGAGCTTGCCACGCGATCGGGTCGTACCCGGCAGGTTTCCCGAAACCTGTCGTTTGCGAGAGCAAAACTCTTCCTTCATTCGCTTCCCCGTTGCCTCCTATTTTCGGGTACGAGGTTGTCATCCGTGCACGTATATATGTATATATAAACGTATCAAATCTCTTTCTTTCTTACAACTCTCGTTCACACAAATCGCTATTATATCCCGTGTGTTCAGAGTTTGTGCGCGTGTTTATGAAACAGAATCTGCTCTTAATTAAAATGGATAAAATGGAACATTTGAAGCGATTTTCAGCCACGAATTTTCCCTCAGACTCAACCGTCACATGTATATGTATTAAATGGACGATCATGATGACAACGAGAACGACCGAAGAATGATGACGATCAGAGATAGCAGCATTGAAGAACGACGATGGCGGCACAGTTTGGTACGTTTTCTCTTCTTGTTTTGAAACTATATCGTCATTTATCGCGCGTGATTATGTTCTCTTTTTATTCTGTGACGGCTGCTTTTTCCCCGCTGACGCTTGTTACGATACGCATGTATTAATTACCCGAAATAGGAGCTCGAACAGATTAATCGCCGACGAGGAAGGGTTCGAACTGACGAAGAAGTTAGTATCGACCATCGTCGACGATTCAAAAGCGAAGATTGAAATTGATGATGATGAGACGGAGGAGGATGACTTTTTACGAAGCGAAGAGAAATCCGCGTGCTTGGCGAGACACAACGCGGAGAGTCTATAGCAAAAAATGTTCATGAAGATGACTAAAATAGGCGAGGACGAGATGGCAGGGAAAGTTGGAGATGCGATTTCTTCGCTGTATGAGATAAAGAGGACGAGGAGGAGGAAGAAGAAGAGCGTGAGTATTGGCGATGAGAAGAAGAGGAGGAGCGCTTCCACGTCGGAGGAGGAGGACGACGACGAGAGAACGATTGAATTGAAAGCGGTGGCGTGCAGTCAAATTGGCGCAGAAGCATCGCAGAGGAATCCAGAGGTGCAAACGTTTCGAATGCGAAAGAATAAAGAGGTGGAAGTTTGCGTGCACGAATCGAGTTGGTCGGACGCCGGGTTGGCTTTCAGAATTTGGGGCGCCGCGAGAGTCGCTTTCCGGGTGGTGGATTTCGCGAGTGAGTATTTCATAGAGAAAGAAAAGGCGTGTTTAGAGTTAGAAAGTGGATGTGGGTTAATTGGCGCGGCGATAGCGAGTTTAGACGGTGGACGCTGTACGGTCACGGAAGGTGCTCCGGGCGCTTTGGCGGCGTTGCGTAAGACTGCCCTCGGCGTAAACGAAGCGAGTAAGAAGGAGTCGATGAAGGTTGCCTTTTTAGATTGGAGAGACGATTTAGCCGCGCTCGAAGAAGAAAAGAACGGCACCGTCGAGTGCATCGTTAATATTGCAAACGCGCATTCGACGAAGTCTCCGGCTCCTTCGTTCTCTTCTTCCTCCACCTGCAACTATGTGCACGCGAACAAGGCGACGTTCGAGAACGCGCACATCAACATGCGCTTAGAAGACGACGCCCGATTCGATTGCCTCGTCGGCTCGGATTTAATGTACGACCGTCAACACTGCACCGCATTAGCCGCATCCGTCGCCCGGCGCTTGCGTCCAAACGGTGAAGCCATAATCTTCCTCGCCGTGCGAAGCGAAGAGTTATTAATCGCCTTCGGAAAAAAATGTGCAAAACGAGGCCTCTCCGTCGGCGTCTACGCGCCGACGAAACCGCACGAAGATTTAGAAGACTTTTCCGAAACTACCGGAGGCCACGCGAGCAGACCGTTACCGAAATCGTGCAACGAGTATTGGGACCTCGTCGCAGAGAAGTTCTCGACGTGTTTGCTTTCCAAAGACTACGCGTCGTTCGCGCCTCTTATATCCTCCTCCTCCTCCTCGTTAAAAGACGATGAAACATCCGAGAGTATCAGGAGTACTCTCGAAGGCCGATTCGCCATGGTGTGCGTCGTCGTCGCCGAGAAAGAAGAAAAAGAAGAAGAAAAACAACAAAAGAAAGTAGAATCAGAAGAAAACGAATCACAATCGTTGAAAGGCGTCCCGGTCGGCGATGTCAAATCTATGCGCGTAAAGTTGTAAAAATAAGATTTGAAATCCTGCAAATATCTGCACAAATTTCAACACGAAAAGCGCATTACTACACTCTCTTTCCTCTTTCCTCTTTCCTCTTTGCTCTCTCTCACAAAATACAAACGCGAAGCGCGCGAAACAGAACAAAGGAAAAACAAGCGAGAAAAGCGTTTAGATCGTTCGTTTGAATCGATTCGATTTTATTAAAGAGCCGCTTTTGTTGCAGAGAGGATCGTCCAAAGCGCTGCTGATTATGATGATGATGATGCGTAAAGCTTTTGTCTCTTTCCTCGTCCTCGTCCTCGCTTTAAGTTTTTGTTTCGCTCACGACGAAGAGCTGGACGTGTCCAACGAGATTTCCGAAAACACTCGGAACTTAGTCTTTGGCATCAAGTGCGGATGTTGCAAAGCGGTGACCGCGGAAATTGGCATCCAGTTTAAGGAGATTTTACTCGAAACGACACAAAAGACGAGAGGAGGAGAAGAAGAAGAATCGAAGACGGTTTTCAGATCGAAATACGTCGGACAGTTCAACGAGAAGTTACAAATCGCGTTGGATCGAATGTGTCGACCACCGCCGACGGCGACGAGTTCGAAGAGGGCGATTGAGAAATCCGCGTCCGCGGCGAAACGGTGGCGGTATTCTCAATCCGGAGCGAAGGCGATTCAGAACTCGATGTTACACATAAACACGTTAGGACAGAACGCGACCGACGATGATTTGAAAGAAATCGAAAGAGTTATGTTAGGCATTCAACTTTTCACGAACGATGTGAATAAGCAATACGTGAACCCAGATCCGAAAGTCGCGGAGAACAGCGGAGGGACGAATTTAATGGCGGATTCCTACGTCACCGGAGAGCTCTTGGACGCGTGCAATCGAATCGCGGAGAGTTTAGAACTCGAAGACCAACTCGACGAGGCGAAAAAGAACGGCGAGTTTGGAATCAACGAACAGCACAAAACGTGTTTAGATTTGGATTATTGCAAAGTTCGCCAAGGCGGCGCCAAGAAGAAAGACACGCGAACGCGTTCGCAAAAAGACAAAGACGAAGCGTACGAGAGAATGAAAAAGCTCTTCGTGTCGAAAGAAGACATGGAGGAGTTCGAGAAAAACAACCCGCAAATGAAGGATGATGACTCCGTGGACCCGTTGGAGGAGACGTTAGACTCGCCGTCGCCGAAGAAGAGGAAGGAAAAGAACGACGATGAAACGAAGGAGGCAACAAAAAGCGACTTTACCGACGAAAGCGGCGACGAAAGCCTCTTCGCCTCGGTCAAGAGAAAGTTCAACGAATATCTCCGCCGATATAAAGTCGGTCAAAATCGTTTGCAAAAATTACGAAGACAAAGCGGCAAAGCGACGACGACGAGCGAGAACATCGAAGGAGAGTTGTGATGAGATGAATACTACTCTTTGTAAAAACAATAAAACTAATACGAACGGCTTGAATGAAGTATGAAATACGAGTACATCCACAAATCACAGAAGTCTCCAAAATCTCCCGCCAAATTTTGTTAAAAATCGACCGAGTCGAGACAAACAAAAAGGAAAGTTGGCTGCACAATCTCCTCTCTTTTGAGTTCAACTTTTGTATCTAAAGCATTCACTCGCCAAAAGCGCGCGCCTCTGCGAATTTGACGGCATCATCATCATCAACAACAACGCATTTCACGACATTACCGTTTGCATCATCGTTTCGAGAAGCGCGCGGTGAAAGGAAGATTCTCTCTAAACACAAATATAGTAAGTAAAAGAGAGAATTGAGAGCTTTTCCCCAAAGAGAGATCAAAATTGCATATGAAACCTCGCGCAAAACAACTTACGAGCTACTATCGAATAACCGAAATGATGAGAGCTTTATCGAATCAGTCGTCGTTTACGCCTTGCGGGGCACCGTCGTGTTCCTACTCTTCTTCTTCTTCTTCTGCGCTGCTCAGAAGAGGATCGAACACCGTCGTCCACCGTCGACGTTTTCCGTCTTTCCTCCACCAACACCGAGGGTTTAGGGTGTTTGCCTCGCCGCAGCAGCACCAACAACAACAAGAAAAGAGCACCCCGGGCGAAAAAAATGAAGCTTTCGGGGAAGAAGAGTTACCAGAGCTACTCGAGGAACTCGAACGATTTAACTACGTCGGCGCGCAGTTCGTTCGAAGCAACGGCAAGGCGGTGAGGAACTTGTCCAGTAAAAACGGCACCGCGAAGAAGTCGCAAGAGAAGAATAAGATGGCGCTGGAAGAGCCGAAGAGGACGAAGAATAATATCGTGAATGCCACGAACAACGCGGTGAATGGGATGAGCGCGAACGGGCAGATGGTAGTAAAACGAAGCGTTGGGAGGCCGAAGGAGAGCGGTAACGTTGCGGCGGCGGCGGTGAGGAGCGCGACTGGCGACGAGGACGGAGCGTCGGTCGACGAATCGAACGAAACGCTCATACCGACCGGGTTGAGAGAAGAGGTGTTTTGCGTGACGACGGTGGAGGATGCGAAACACGCCGTGGCTATTTTGAACGAGAATTTAGGTACGGACGAGGAACCGAAATATCACGCGTTGGATACGGAGGTGTCGCACATTGACGTGACGTGCCAGACGCCGGTTGGTCACGGGAACGTGATTTGTTTCTCCGTGTTTGCTGGTCCGGATGTAAACTTTGCAAAACCCGGTGAGTCAAAGAAATCGTTGTTGTGGGTCGATTTGTTGGATAAAGACAACGTGAGATTCAACCAAGAGATTTTTGATGTGTTTACGTCGTACTTGGAAAACGAGAAAGCGAAGAAAGTGTGGCATAATTACTCGTTCGATCGACACGTGGTTGAAAATCACGGCATTCAGCTCGGCGGGTTCGCCGCGGATACCATGCACATGGCGAGGTTGTGGAATACGAACCGAAAACTAGACGGTGGGTATTCGTTGGAAGCGTTGACGTCTGATGCGGAAGTCATGGCGGATTGCGGCGAGATGCTTTCCGCGTCGGAAACGATGATGCGCGCTAAATTAGGAATGAAGAAAATCTTCGGGAAACCAAAGTTAAAGAAGGACGGGACGCCTGGAAAAACGATCGAGTTACCACCGATGGAAGTTATTCAAACGACGGACGATTCTCGAGACCGATGGATTGAATACGCCGCGTTGGATGCCATGGCGACTTGGTTTTTGCGAGAATCCTTGGAGGCAAAATTGCGAGGGATTTCCTGCGACGCGTGCCCGATTTTGTCGGGCAAACCTCAGTTTAAGAAATCAACAACGTTGTGGGATTTTTACACTCGATACACGCGACCGTTCGGTAACCTCCTCACGCAGATGGAACGAAACGGCATGCGCGTGGACTTAGAACACTTGGCAAACGCGGAACAGCTCGCCATGAGCGACAAGAAAGTCGCCGAAGAGTATTTCCGCGAATGGGCGGCGTCCAAATGCGAAGACGCAAAATACATGAACGTCGGTTCGGGATTACAAATTCGTCAACTCTTATTCGCGGGTGCGAGAAATAAGCGAGGCAACGACAAACCTGGCGTGGAGAAAACGAGAGAGTTTACGCAAGAATCGCAAGAATGGCTCGAATGGGACGCCAACGGACGAGAAGGCAAAGCGCCGAAAAAGACTTCAAAGATTACTTTACACGGAATAACAAAGAGACCGTTGCCGGTGTTGACGTATACGGCGACTGGCCTGCCGGCCGTGTCGAGCGTTGTTTTGCGGCAGTTGGCGGGTAAACCCGGCGCAGCTCGTGAAATTTGCGACAACTGGGACTCCTTGCCGGAGGCAGATAAAAAGAATGAAAAATTGTCCAAGATTTGCGGCACGGCGTTTGAGGCGTTTGGGAGAGGTTTCGAAGGCGCACGAGCGTGCGCCGCCATCGACGCACTCAACGACCTCGCCGCCGTAGATACGTTGTTGTCTAATTTTATCATTCCGTTACAAGGCGACGATATTCGAGGCCCGGAAGGACGCGTACACGGCGCCGTAAATATCAACACGGAAACCGGCCGATTATCCGCGCGAAGACCTTCGTTACAAAATCAACCGGCGTTGGAGAAAGATCGATATGGGATTCGCCGAGCGTTCACCGCCGAGGAAGGTAAAACCTTGATCGTCTGCGATTACGGACAGTTGGAACTCCGTTTACTCGCGCACATGGCGGATTGTAAATCTATGAAGGAGGCGTTCATCGCAGGCGGTGATTTTCACTCGCGAACGGCGCTCGGTATGTACCCGAACATTCGAGAAGCGATGGATAAAGGTGAATGTTTACTAGAATACGGTCCGAAACGCGAAGGCGAAGATGAGGACGCTCCTCAACCGCCGTTGTTAAAAGATATGTTCGCCTCGGAAAGACGTAAAGCGAAAGTGTTGAACTTTTCCATCGCGTACGGTAAGACGGCACACGGTTTGGCGAAAGATTTCGGAACGGATTTAGAAGAGGCGAACAAAACGGTCGATTTGTGGTACTCCGATCGCCCGGAAGTTCGATCGTGGCAAGAAGTTCAACGTGAACACGCGGAAAAACACGGCCACGTGCGCACTTTGTTAGGTCGAACCCGATCTTTACCAGACGCGAAATCGCGAAACGAACAGTTCAAATCGCACGCTTTGCGCGCTGCGATTAACACGCCCATCCAAGGCGGCGCGGCGGACATCGCGATGTTGGCCATGTTGAAAATCCAAAGGTGCCCTCGATTAAAACAGCTCGGGTATAAGTTGCTCATGCAAATTCACGACGAAGTCATTTTAGAAGGTCCGGTAGAACACGAAGAAGAGGCGTTGGCGTTGACAAAGGCGCACATGCAAAATCCGTTCGAGGACGCCAGCGGCGAGAACGTGAACTTGTTAGACGTCGAATTAGTCGTCGATGGTGATTCCGCGAAAACGTGGATGGACGCAAAGTAAGTGAAAAAGTGAATTATCAAATTTGTTGTACAAAAGCTAGAAGATCACTCTATATTACTATAAAATCTAAACGCATGAAAAGAAAGCTAAAAATCCGCGTCCAACATCTTTTGCATGAGCGCGTCTTTCCGCAACGCCTCGAAGTACCAACTTCCAATGCCCACGCCAAACGAGAGCACAACTAACGTCATAAAACCCAAGACGGTCGTCACATCTTCGATTTGACCTTGTTGATCCTCCATTCCATCTACGTCCAAAGCCCGCATGCCCGGCACGGAGTAAATGTCTACCTTCGCTTCTACGATTTCGTCGTACGACTTGTAATCCATGCCTATTGGTTTACGAGTGTCCAGAAATTCTAACAAATCTCTCGCAATTCTCTTGTTTCTTACTCTGTTGGAGTTCACCGAGTTTACCAGAGACAAATTCTCCTCCATGGACGACTGTTCGCCATCCTCGTCAAACGTCATCTTCGTCTGCCCTTCTATCTTTGCCACCGGAATGGTCAACTTTTTCTCCGTCGCCAACCTTTTCATCGTCCGAAACAACGCCGCGTACGTAAACTTTGTCGTCTCGCCCATTTTATGCAAAATATCTTTTCTCTCGATGTCCACGTCACCGAACGGCCAATTTAACGCGACATTTTGCAACCACACTAACTTTGCCGGCACGAACGTCGCGTTCCATCGCACCAAAAACACGTTTAAACCAACCGAGGACACGTTTTCAATTTCCGATTCCACGTCCTTCAAGTCCGCGAAAAACCTTCGCTCGAATCGACTTTGCGTTTTCGCAAACTGCTCTTTTGATCCTGAAAATTCGTAAACGTCGCTCGAATATCTCATTTTTCCATCGTTTCTGATCCTTCTCGATGGATAAAACGTAGGATGAGACTTCGATTCTGTGCGTAAAATCTTCATCACTTGAGCAACTGTCATTTTTTCCCCATCATCAAAAACACTTTTGGTCGTCGTCGTCATCGCGTCATCAGCAGCAGCGGCTCGAAATCGCACTCGCGATGAAACGCCTCCTCCTTTTTTTGCAGAGAGGAGGAAGCACGAGCAGCCAAAGGAAGAAGAGGTCGTCATTTTTTCACGCTCTAAAATCGTACTACTAAGGGGTGTGACGTGTGAGTAAAAAATGACGAGAAAAAAAGGGAAAAAAATCTGAGTGTTTTGTTGTGTGTCTCTCTCTTTCTCTCTTTAGTATTACAAGGGTGCGGCGGCTTTAGGACGCGTGCAATTATTCTGATTCTGATTCTGATTCTACCACGTGCAACTTTCCATCTTCGTATCGCCAACCAGGTGGGAGAGGACAGTCGTTGTCGAGGAGTTATTGTACACATTCGGGGTGGTTGTTCTCGTGCGCGGAGCGTACGGCGTCCTCGTTCCACGGCGCTTTGGCGGTTTCGTGTAAGTACTTCAAACAGTCCAAGTGGCCGTTCTCGGCTGCAATCATACACGCATCTTCGTCGTATTCATCAAATTTACGCTCAACAAGATATTCGAGTATGTGAAGATGACCATTTTCATCCGCATAAGAGGCAGTTTCCGAACCCCAACGCGCTTTGACTTCTTCGTGTAAGTATTTGAGTACCTCGAGATGACCGTTTCCGGCAGCAAGTTCACACGCCATCTCATCGATAGCACACTCACTTGCAACGCAATACTTTACCATTTCCAGATTACCTCGACATGCGGCCGCACGAATCGTCCTATAATCCCACCAACACTTTTTCTCCTCTCGCGCCCACTTGAGCAACTCGAGTTTATTCGTTCCAGCAACTTGATAGCAGAAATATGTTTCGTTCCAGTGCCACGGCCACAACGATTTATGCACCCACACAAACTCCAAAGTCGATATCGACGACATCTCTCTCACATCAAACCTCTTTTTCAAATCACCCGCGCGAGACGATCTCTTAATCAACGCTCTCGTCTCACCATTCACTTCGTACAAGAATTTCACATCATTCGAATTCAATCTCGGAAGAATGTGTTTAAAACTCACATCGTCGTTATTCACAATCACATCCCACACATCTCGCTCCCCAATCCGCCTTTTTTGCGCTCTCGTCTTCATCATTTCTAATATCGAAGTTTCGCGAAGAAGAGGAACAGAGAGATCCCCGAGTGAGAAAGATGAATAAAAGTGAATAAGTTTAATCAGAGAGAAGTTTTTTTCTTCTTTCAAACGAAAAGACGTTTTGAGTAAAAAACACAGACGACACACGAGACCTTTTTGACGACACAAAGAAGACACAAAGAAGAAGAATTAAAGAAGAGACATTAAAGAAGAAGACATTAAAGAAACATGGTGGGAGAAGACGAGAGAGACGAGGAAGAGAAAGAGAGAAACGAGTACGAAGAGTTGGACTCGCAAATTATGAAACAAATCTTGGAAGATTTAACGTTAGAAGAAGAAGAAGAAGAAGATTTAGAGGAAGAAGATTTAGTAGAGGATGAATTGTCCCCGTTGGATGATGATGATGATGATGATGATGCATCAGAAGAGCGGGACGACGACGAAGATGAAGACAACAGAGAAGAAGAAGATAAAACAACACACGGAGAACAACCTTTACACGCGTGCTCGTACTGCGGGATTTCCAACCCGGCGTGCGTCGTTCGGTGTAAGAAAACGAACAAATGGTTTTGCAACTCGAAAACCGGCGCCTTGCCGGCGTCCTGCGTGGTCTTTCATTTGGTGAAATCGAGATCAAACGCGATCGCGTTACACCCGGATTCACCTTTAGGCGAACTTGAACCGGCGTGTTACGTGACGGATTCCACGAACGTCTTTAATCTCGGGTTTATCGTGAAGAAAGACGAAGATCCACCGACGGTGGCGTTACTTTCCAGAGACGTCGTTTTGCAACCGACGGCGGCGCTGAAGGCGTTGGATTTGGATTTGACGAAATGGGAGCCGGTGGTTACGGAGGATAAGACGATTTTGAGTTGGTTGGTGAACGAGCCGGACGAGAGAGAGACGATGCGAGCGAGGCAAGTGACGCAAGCTCAAGCCACGGCGCTGGAGGATTTGTGGAAGAGCGATCCGACGGCGACGATTGACGACGTGGAAAAGAGGGACAAAGACGCGGAGCCGCAACCGGTGGCGTTGCGATACGCGGACGCGTATCAGTATCAGAACGTGTTCGGACCGTTGATTGCGATTGAGGCGGATTACGATAAAAGTCAAAAGGAGAGTCAACACA
>Ga0257106_1000796_pt1 | contig 17122 bp, 15 predicted proteins | sample LP_taG_3_FD_190177 | JGI IMG/M metagenome (GOLD analysis project Ga0257106, IMG submission 190177) | Marine microbial communities from Northeast Subartic Pacific Ocean, Canada - LP_J_2011_P26_10m | ecosystem: Environmental > Aquatic > Marine > Oceanic | place: Canada: Northeast Subartic Pacific...
GAAAACTATATATACCTTTAAGTTTGGTATTTTCTGATTCTAGTAAGATGGCCCTTCCTTTGGTTGCTTTACAATACCAGGAAATTAATATTAAAATTACGTTTGAACCTATTTCTAAATTATATACTATAAATGATGTAGATAATGTAACAAACTCGTCGGGAATAAGTTACAGAAGAGCACCGAATCCAAATGTATTACACCATCAAATGTGGCATTTTTTAAATCCTCCACAAGACGTTGCTGGAACGTTGAGTTTATACAATCAGACTAGAAACGACTGGAATACCGACATTCATCTTATATCAACATATATATTTTTAGGTCAAGACGAAAGAAGGGTTGTGGCACAACAGCCTTATAAACTGCTAATCAAACAAGTATATGAGTATGAAAAGTTGTCTATTGGAGGATCGCAAATTTCCGAATTTGATAGTAAAGATATGGTTATCAACTATATGTTTCGTTTTAGACGAAATGATGTTCGATTGCGGAATGAATGGTCGAATTATACCAATTGGACCTATAATAATATCGAGCCACAAAAAATAACAAATATATTACCGTTGGTAAATACTAGGCGAATACAGAATCCAAGAAACTTTTTTATTACTGGAGCAGTAGGAGAATATTTTTACAATAAAAAAGATATTTTAATGGATATGGGGGTCGTGTTACAAGGAGTATACCGTGAAAATGTTATGGATGCTGGTATATATGAATATATAGAAAAGTGGAAGCGAACAAGTGGTTCAGCAAAAGACGGTTTGTACTGTTACAATTTTTGTCTAGACAGTGAACGAAAAACATACCAACCATCTGGAGCAATGAATTTAAATAAGTTTTCAAAAGTAAGTTTTGAATTTAATACTTTAGAACCACCTATTAATCCTAATCCAGTTCTTACTAATATTATTTGTGATACAAATAATAACCCTATTGGTTTTAGAAAAACGACGGCCGATCTAAATGAATACAATTACGACTTAAAGATTTTTGAAGAACGTTACAATCTACTAATTATAATGGGTGGAAGAGGAGATTTACTACAAGCCAGATAAGTATAATGTGTAATTAATATTATTAATGTGTAATTAATATTATTAATGTGTAATTAATATTATTAATATTTATTGCTAAAATCCCATATAGAATCATAAAAATGGACTCCTTCTTCAGGACGAGGATGTTCTGGTTTGTAGTTACTTCTATACCTAGACTTAGTTGGATTGGATTTATCGTAATCAGTTTCCGGATACATTTTTTTTAACCTCGCTTTTCTTGCTTCTTCGGATTCACTTGGGGTTTCATCTTCTGTATATTCATACCCCATTAATTTATACATCATTTTTAATCCTTTTTTTCCTGTATCTTCGTAAACAACTCTTAGTATTTGTTTAATTGGTTGACCTATCAAACTAGAGAATGTTTTATAATCCATTCCTGCTGGTGTCATATTCTTTAATACGTTATTATACAATTCTTGGTTGATTTGTAAGTCGTCCATTAAAATTTTAACTTCACTTTCTAATATCATACCGTCTTTATCCTGATCTACTGCATTAAATAAATGACGAAGATTTCTCGCATTTTCTTGTTCGGTTAGAGATTGTTTCCCATCATCTTCATTTTCATCGCCATAATAGATTTTACCAGTTCTTAAATCAACGTTGAAATCCTGTATTTTATTACAAAATATTCCTTCCTTTTTACACATATCAACTGTGAAATCGACTTCATTAATGTCTGAATTACTTAAATTGTTTGCTTTCTTAACGTCTGCTGAAAAATTAACGGACACATCTGTGTTTTCATTGTCCGATTGTTTATTTGTAAATCCTTCTTTGGTATCATTTGTACCTTTAGGAATAAATTTTAAATAATCAACAGGACGTCTACCACGTTCGTCTTTTTTCGCTTCATCATTGTAATTGTGATAATTTGTCCCAATAACAGTTATTTCATCCGACGAAACACCCTCTCCTTCAGCAACTTCTATTAATTTATCGTCTACAAAGATAGATACATCGTAATTATCCGTATTTTCGTTTTTTCGTACTTTATACCGAATTACATACGGTCCCTGTTCTAACATATATTTGTAACGTGTTCCGGTGACTCCTTTAAATATAGAACCATCCGCCGTATATCCATCTCTATATACACCGAATACAACGCCATCATTTGTTTCGTCTGTAGAAAATCCCCAATTACCTTGAGTTGTATTATATAAATATTGACCCGAAGGTATTCCAACTTCTATATCATAATTATCCATTTTATCTAAAATAACCCTTTTGAATTTGTTAGAATCGTATGATTTGGATAATTGAGATACAAAATATTCTCGAATATTATTGCTATAAAATACTGCAACAATTACAATTATGAGTAGAAAAAATAATGACACTATTAATTTCATGTATTTGTTATATATTATAAATATAAAATAAGTTTGTAATCTGGTTACATAGAAATATAAATTTAGGAAAGTAACTATTCGTATAATTATATTTATTTTATTTTTTTAATAAATAATTATAATATATAATGGTAAGTGAAATAAAAGATACAGAAAAAAAAGAAGATAAACCTGAAGATAAAAAAGAAGATAAACCTGAAGATAAAGGAGAGGGTGGAGGGAAAGGCGAAGGTGAAGGTAAAGGGAAAAAAGGTAGTAAAAATACAGGTATTAAACCAGATAAGGAAGATGTAAAACGAGCAAAGAAAAAATTGAGAGACGCTGAAGATATGAATGATATTTTTAAAACATACCGATATAAAAAGGATTGGAAGTATCTGGAAAAGCACTTGCAACAATGGCAAGGGGAACCTTACGATTTTATTGATAATTATTACAAAAGTCCTGATTGGGCTTACTATAAACCAGCAAGTAAGCACAACGAATTAGTAGATGCTATTAATGGGAGAAAATATCCATTAAAGAGTGATTCATACGTCGAGCGAACAGTCGGCCTGGCAAAGGAAATATTAGGGGTTTTCGTAAAAATGTTTGTTGTTGTATATGTAGGTTGTTTCTTAATGTGGAATAGTTTTCATTCCGTCCAATCAAAGGATTTGGATTTAGACGATGAAAACCACCAGTTTAATGTAGATAAATTTATGAATATGATTGAAATTTATCAGGACCAATCACCCGATGTATATATATTTGTAAAATCAATATATGTTGGGTTAGCTAAAATTCCTCGAGATGCTTTATATTATGTATTTTGTCAAATAAATAAAATAATGGATCCACTTTATTATGGAGGTGGTGGAGGTGCTTTGTGGGATGCTAAGAAAGCGTACGGCAGAACACCATCACAGATTAGGTCAGTTATACAATTATTAATAGTTGGTGTATTACCTTTTGTAATGTATTATGTCGGTATGTTATTTGCTGCTATTTTTATGTTCGGACATTTACATCTAGGTTATGTTAAAAGTACTATAAATCTGATAAACACGGGCTTCTTTGAAAACAAAGATTATTGGTTCTTCAAATATAACTTTATGACTATATTCGTATGGCTTACGGTTGGTGCTTTGGCTCACTTATTCCTAATACCTGGTACAATAGGAGTGTTTTTTGTGGTTGGTTATCTGGTTAAAATGTTTAAAAATGTGGGTAAGGCTACAAACATATTTAAAAACATTACAAAATCATTTTTAAATATTGCAATAATTCTTCTTATTTTTGGTATTTTGTTGGTTAAAAAGTATAATTTATATTTTCACGATAAACTTTCTATTAATATAAAGACAAAGGGATTGATTATTGTAGCAATTGCCGCACCATTTATTGTGGTTCCGTTGTATCATATTTATGGTGCTTTCTTTGGTCCAAAAAAATCGAATCCTTCTGCTGTAGCGGCTGCTACTGTTACCGCTGCTGCCCCTGCAAAATAAATTTAAATTTTAATATATTTATCAATAAATATATTAAACTACTATTGAATTAATACATTAAAAACTACCATTAAAAACTACTATTAAATTAATATATTAAAGATATTTGAATAATTAATAAATAAATAATGGGAGGAAAGAAAAACCGTAAAAAGAAGGTATCTACTAATGGGAAACCATTTGTAAGCGTATGTACACCAACTTATAACCGTAGAATGTTTATTCCACAATTAATAAAATGTTATAAGGCGCAAACCTATCCTAAAGTATTGATGGAATGGATTATTATTGATGATGGGGAAGATTCGGTTGAAGACCTGTTTAAAGGAGTAGAGGGTGTAAAATATTTTAGATATGAAGAAAAAATTAAGTTGGGAAGAAAACGCAATTTAATGCATGAAAAGGCCAGCGGTGACATTTTGGTTTATATGGACGATGATGATTTTTATCCACCAGATAGAGTAACTCATGCGGTAGACAGATTGCGTTCTCAGCCAAACGCATTATGTGCTGGAAGTAGTATTGTTTACATTTATTTTAATGATTTGGACCAACTTTACATCTTTGGACCATATGGTAAATCGCATGGAACTGCTGGAACCTTCGCCTTTAAAAAAGAGTTATTGAAATTGACAAAATACGACGATGATGCTGAAATAGCAGAAGAAAAGGCGTTTCTGAAAAACTATACAATTCCATTCGTTCAATTGGATCCAAAGAAAACAATCCTTGTATTCGCCCATCAATACAATACTTTTGATAAACGAAAGTTATTGGTAAATCCACATCCCGACTATGTTAGAAAAACGAAATTATCTCCAAAAATGTTTATACGAGATAAAAGTCTATTGGAATTTTACACTACTGTATAATGTAAAATAAATAATTGTAATATATTTTTTTGTGTATGTATGTTATAATGAAACTTGCTGGACTTATTAAAAAAATTCAAAAATTACCTACTGGACCACGTATTGCTGTATATATATTAATATTTATTGCTTTCCGATTTTTGTTGGATGCTTTATTTAGTAGTTTAACTAATTTGCGTATAATGAAGGAAGGTATGACTGGAAAAGATGGTAAAAAATTTATCTTGTTTCACTGGAAAAATTGCGGTCATTGTAAAAAAATGATGCCTGAATGGGAACGATTTGAAACAGTCTACAACGGTAATGTTTATGTAGGAAAAGTAGAAAAAGACGAAGACCCTGAATTAGTGAAAAAATTGGGTATAAAGGGGTTCCCAACTATTTTGGTGTTGGATGAGAAGAATGATAAAATAGTGGATTACAGTGGAGAACGAACATCAGAAGCATTTAAGGATTTTATCGAACAATATGAATAATTGTAATTATAATTATAATTATATTTAATAATTTACTGAATTAAATTATTAAACAATTCGAGCGTTATTTAATAGCAAGCATCGATGTATCTATACATACGAATGGTTTCTAATTTATTGATAGTGCCCTTTTTCTCAAACATCTCTACAATTTCTGGAACTGTGTGCGATTGTCGTAGATTGTAAAAATAACACAATAAGTCTTTATGGTCCATGTTAAATATTTGACACATATCTTGTATAAAAACACTATTGTTGTATTCGGTTGAGTATTTGGTTAATACCTTTGTAAATCGAACATTATCAGGTTTATATGGTTTCCTATTTTCATATTTTGTATGATAAATATGGTTATTGTATACTGTTTTTATAAGAGAGCTCATTTCGTTGAATATCCATATTTGTTTTTGAAACGTTATACGGTCTATATAATCTGAAAAACATATATTTTCCAATATTTTAAGATAAAACTCAATGGATTTTGCCTTGTTGATGTCTGGAAAACAATCAATTATATTTTCATGAAATAATAATGCTACGCTAGTTCTATTTGTATCGTTCATTAATTTAAAATGTTCGTCGATAGAATAGTGATTGTTTAATAATTTTTTTGTTATTATTTTTGTATCGTCGTTGTAATCAACGCCTTGGAACAAATTATGTATATATTCTTTATTAAAGTAGATCATCTCATTATTTATTGCATACATCTCGTAAACAAACCGAAGTTTTCTCAAATCACCCCCGATGTAATTGACGAGCGTATCGGTTTTTTTATTTGTACTTTTTGACTTAAATATTTCTTTTTGTGTACTTTTATACAAAATTTCCTTTATCTGGATAGGAGTTGGATTTTTTATTTCAATGCAATCGATTATTTTCATAATTTCTTTAATTTTTTTATCTACATGATAGTTTCCAATGCATATAATAGGGTTGAGAGTAATAGATTCCTTTTTCTGACGTCTCGTTTTTTTAGGACGCATTAATTTAATAAGCGAATTTATACCACCTTTATCACCACTATTCATACCATCTATTTCATCCATCAATATTGCTATTTTTTTGGATTTTTTATAAAATAGATTCATAATGTTTTTATCTGACATATTGTGTTTTGTTATTTTATCGATTGCTGATTTATTACGAACATCTCCGGCATCGAATGTAATGGTATCATAATTGTATTTATCAAGAATATTTTTTACAAAATCTGTTTTTCCAACTCCAGGATTACCATAAATATAAATACCGCGTTTGGTTAGTAAATCATGTTTGTTTTTTTCAAAATAATCCAAATAATCTATCAGTTGTTGTTCTTGACTTTCTCTCCCTAATATTTTATTTAGATTAAGATTATCCATTGCTATTAATATTATTAGGTTGTTTATTTTAAATCATTACAACATTAATATATTTTGTATTTTAATAATACAATCAAAATAAACGCACTACTTTACCGTTTCTTTTTACTTCTATGGATACTCATTAACAATTGTTTGCTTTTTTCACTACCGTAGTCGTTTGCCAAAAAAATACAATAGTCAAGATATGTTTTAAAAACAGTATTTTTGTAAGTATATCGTTTTATTTTTTCCCATAATATATAATCATTCGAACTAATAAAATGGTCCAAAAACAAAGACATATCATTTCGTATTAAATAACGTATGTATGTATTATTTACTTTACTGTAAAAAAACCTCCCCCTTTTAAATGTCTTATGATAATTGTAATAGTTCTTAATATTTGCAACAAAATGTGATTTAGAAAAACAATATAAATTATGTAGTGGAATGAATCTGTAAATTTCTTTCAATAAACAATAAGGGAGAGAAATAATAGACAATGGCATGTATGATACTGGTTATACTATATCGTTTTATAATTAAAACAGTATAGTAAAATAATCGTATTTATTTTGATATTAGAAATTATAATCATTCTGTAATGTTACTAACACCGTCCCATTCTATACCACATTCAGATGCAAATTGTTTTTTTTCTTCTGTTCCAATGTACGATTTACAATTATTATTATTATTATTATTACTGTCGCCCATGTTGTGAGTACCAACTGGTACACACGCATTATCCTCGTTTTTAACCCAATAATCGGGACATTCGGAAATCTCCGCGGGATATTGTTGTGATTTTTTTAATCCCTTCATGGCTAAAGCAATAAAAAATAACATTATAGAAAATATAATTAGCGCTATAATTAACACCGTTTTTTGAAAACTCATTATGTATAAAATAATAAAATATTATATTTTATATATAATATTATGAATAACAATATGAATAATGGAAGAATAGATATAATGGGAAAAACAAATTTAGATGTATTTACGTTATACGATCAAATACCTGTGGGTGAAGGTTCTAGTGACTTTAGAGAAGCGTTAACTGGTACGAATACATCTACCATGTTATCTGCTGCTTTTTTTTCTAAAGAAAACATTCAGATTGTACAAAACGCAATAAAGGCTGGTGTTTACAAATTATCAAATGGTAATTTTGTGGTTGGAAATCAGAATGAAGACACTCTTAAAATAATAATGAGGAGTATATATTTACAAAATACCAAAAATGGCAAAGATATAACAAGTCAAATTATTGAATTAAATAAATTAGTATGTGATTATGCTGTTCCGCAAATATACGGAGAAGCAGATGGTTACATGAAATACAAACGTGATATTAGTACGATGGCAAAACCCATGCAACGACCTGTTTCAACATACCATAATAACACTTTAGAATTGAAAAAGTTTTTCTAATTTATCAAATATTACAAGTATAGTAGTATAAATAATAACTTAATAAAAATATGTTATTATTTGATTATATTGTTTTGATTATATTGTTTTGATTATATTGTTTTGATTACCATATCAATATTAATTATTGTTTCGAAACCTTCTTTTTGATTTTTTTGATTTTTTTGACCTTTTTTGCTTTTTCTACATCTCCAAATAGTTTTGATTTTCTAATTGTCTGAAACTTAGTATATTCCGTATCAAATCGCTTTAATTCATCGGTCCACATTGCTTCAATACTTTTCTTTTTAATGAGGTCCAACTCCTTTTGTCTTTTTTCTTTTTCTGTCATTAATTTAGCAACATTTTCTTCTTCAACACTATCAATAGTCATTGTTCTTAAATACTTGTAATCTTTATCCCCATCGATTATTTCATAATTCCTAGATTTCAATAATTCAATTACTTGTTGCTTCTTTTTCTTTCTTAAATCAATAATGTCATCACACTGTTCTTTGATGAATCGCGCTTTATTGCTTAATACCATGACTATCTTTTCTAAATGATTAATTAGATATTCCTTACGTCTTATATATCCATCACGACGAATTGGGAAATAACAATCGATAATATCATATATAGTATTATACTTCCTCAATTGCTGCTTATGATTAAACAAATGCATATTTGTAGTTTGCTTCGTACAATATAGTCTCAACGTCTTTTCTAACAAATTATGATATTGATCTACTTGTTTTGATACCAATTTACCCAACGTATTTGGATGAAACTTCACCGTCAAATCGACAATAGCATCTGTACTCATGTCCTTTATCGATTTGACGATTGGTTTCTTATTCTTTTTCTTATCGTCCATCAACGTTTCCAAGAACTCTTTGTAATTCGTAGTCCATGACCCAATAGGCAATTCTGTGATACGAATGCTGTCTGAACTAATTATTTGATATACGCCCTTCATCATAAATTTCGTACTATTGATTTTAGTTATAGTCCCCTTAAAGTTTTCATAATAAGGTTCGATATCTACATTCGATTCACGCGGAATGCCTTTAATTTTATTTTTAATAAATTGCATGATTTGTTTTGGATTATAACACAATCCTTCATAACTGTAACCTGTCCCGATGCCTTTTCCTCCATTAACCAATACCATAGGGATGATAGGCAAATAATAATCCGGTTCAACCATATAACCATCGTCATTTAAATAATTCAACAGAGGCATATCTTGTTCTGGATATATGTATTTTACAAGAGGATTGAGTTCAGTATAGATATATCTTTCTGAAGCAGCGTCTTTACCGCCTTCTAAACGTGTTCCAAATTGTCCGTTTGGCATTAAAAGATTTACATTATTAGCGCCTACATAATTTTGAGCCAATCCAACAATTGCTTTGTTTAAACTCATTTCTCCATGATGGTAACCAGAATGCTCTGATACATAACCAGAGAATTGTGCTACTTTAATCTCCTTTGTTAAATTTTTCTTAAAGGCAGCATACATGATTTTTCTAAGACTAGTTTTTAAACCATCGATTAGGTTTGGAATAGATCGTTCACAATCGTATTTGGAAAAGTGAATCATTTCCTTGTCTACAAAATCCTCGTATGGAACTTCATTTTTATCCGTCTCCAACACATCATCTCGATCGTAATTTTCTAACCACTCCTTTCTATCGTCTGCTCGCTCTTTATTAAATACTTTATCTATGGCATTATCGGATGAATGCCCCATATAAGAGAATGTAATTAACCTTTTATGTTTGAAATATTCCTTAAATTCCTTACTAGTACTTGTACCTAAACCCTTGTAATACTTAATATTCCACCCCTTACCGTTGTTATGGGCTTTTTTCCATTCTTGATATTTACTCTCGTTGTAAAAGCTAATCTCCTTCTTACCACGAGTTGCCTTAAGAATTGGAGTATTCATAAAACCAATAAATTTATCAGCCTTAAATAAATCACCCCATTGACTATGGAATAGGTTAATACAAAGACCTTTGATATGCGAACCGTCCAAATCCTGGTCGGTCATAAAGATTACCTTTCCGTATCTTAATGTTTTGATTTCCTTTTTGTCGTATGATTTATTTGTTACCAACCCTAGAATCTTCTTGATATTTGTAATTTCTACGTTGTCGTTTATTTTCTTTTGTGGTAAATCCTTTGTATTTAATAGTTTACCTTTAAGAGGGAATACGCCAATATAATTCCTATCGTCTTTAGTCAAACCAGACATGATACCCGATTTGGCTGAATCTCCCTCACACAATATCAACACGCATTCAGCAGACTTAGCAGTTCCGGCATAATTGGCGTCCATCAATTTAGGAAGACCGCGAATCGTACGAACCTTTTTACCATCGTTTTTCTTTGCTGCTTTAGTATCCTTTATCTCGTTCAAACTAATAGCAGCGTCCATAACTCCCATCTTAGCTAGTTTGTCTATAAATTTATCACTCACTTCACACCTACTTCCAAATTTACTAACTGGTGTATTCATTGATTCCTTAGATTGACTGTCAAAGGATGGATTTTCAACCACACAGTTTAAGAACAACATCAATTGTTCTTTGATTGTATTTTCCTTCACCTTCACCTTTCTTTTCTTTTCGATATACGTCTGCATTTTTCGAGTGATCTGTTTTAAAATATAATCAACGTGTTTACCTCCTCTTGTTGTACTAATACCGTTTACAAATGAGATTTGAGTAAACTCATCTACCGGGCTAAGACACACGGCGTATTCCCATCGTTCTCCTTTTGGAGATTCGAAAATTCGCTTTGTTTGATCTTTTTCCCCAATATACATATTAATATATTGTTCGAATGTTCGTATAGGAAGTGTATTGCCGTTGAATTTAACCGCTACTTGTTTATCGGTTACGGCGGCAATATCATAAGTCCTCTTCTTAAACAATTGAAACATTGTCGGTGTAAGTTTTTCAATTCCAAATCGTTTGTAATCTGGAAGCCAACTAACCTTTGTATATGGTTTAGACGATGATTTTTTAATAGTCGGTGGTTGGATAGTGTCGAGATTATTTTCAAATCGTTGCGTATATTTCTTTTTTCGTATATGGTCTACCGTCTCAATAGTACCCCATTTTGAATAAATCAACACCAACTTAAATCCAAACCCGTTCTTACCACCTACAATTTTTTTTTCATTTTTATCATAATTTGTAGAGGTCCTCAAATGGCCGAATATCATTTCTGGAATCCACAAATTATATTCAGGATGTTTTGCAACATCAATACCATTTCCATCATTTGTCATAGTAATAACACCTGTTTCTTCGTCTACGTCAATACTTATATTTTTAACTGGTATAATGTTCTTTGATTTTTTTGATTTTTCTGACATTCTCACAGCGTGATCCCTGGCATTTACGATACCTTCATCAAAACATTTAAACAATCCCGGGATCCAGGAATATGTAGTGTAATTGAAATTACCATTTTCTTCGAGCAGCCAATTTTTGGTTTCATCCATATCGACCTGGCCGATATAAGTATCCGGAGCATCTAAGATATGTTCGCGGTCAGTTTTCTTTTGATATTCGTTTGCTAGATTTTGAGACATGATAAATATATAATAATATTAATTATTACCATACTATATTTTTAAATCAATTTAATCAATTTATATATTTTTGATATTACCGATTTATTCGATATTACCGATTTATTCGATATTGCCATTTATTCGATATGTTCTTCACTATCACTTATTAAATCATCTATATCATATTCACTATTAAAATCTCCATACACAGATGAATACATATGATAACCTTCAGTAAACGTGTCTTCTTGGGCGTATTTATAGTATGCCATATCAAAATGTAGAGCAGATTGAATATAATTTAATGGATTAAACCATTGGAACGCGTTTGTAATGTAATGATACCATTTAATATCATAGTCTTCATTAAATACGTTTTTATATTGCGTTTTTGCTTGATTTAATAAATCCTCTATTTCCATTATTTCTGATTTAGCACTATTCATATCTCGACGATTAAGATGAAAATTGACTTTTTCATTAGCCATCGTTATTAAATATAATTTAGAATATATTTTTATATTTATAATTTTATTGTAAACATTTACTCTAAAGATTTTTTCTATGTTTACTATATAATGGTGAAAAGAGCCCATAAAAGCGATGATGGTATGTACCACGTAAAAGGAGAAAAATATCCAGTTCTTGTTGGTTCCCGTGCACAAGTTATGCATAAGACAGCATACAAAACCACTGGAGGTTTGACTAAGAAGAATTTAAAGAAAAACAAGCACGGAAAGATTGTATCTCGTGCTAAAAGTTCCAAGGGTCCACAGATGTTGAAGCGTCTTACGGATAAGGGTTATTTTACTCGCAAGGGTAAATTCGGTGCTATTAAGAAGAAGAAGAAGAGAGGTAAGACCGCCAAGAAGAAGAGAGGCAAGAGTTCTAAGAAGAAGAAGTAAATAGGTCTCAATTCCAACGCACGTTAATATAATAAAATAATTAATACATTAATTATTTTATATAAATTTATTTAATACCAAAAATCCTTTATTACTTTATTGAATACAATAAACTCATTAGGTATTGTATTAATAATATAATCTACAAAATATTTTTTTGTTACTATTTTAGAAACATTACCATTATTTGAAGTATATTTGCAATATTTAGTATAAATCGTATTAAATGATAAATCAGTTGTGATGGGGTAATTTGAAGTAGCGCCTTGTTTCATAATAGAAATAAATGTGTTTAATTCACCTTTTTTATCCCATAATTTACATCTAGTCGATTTAATTAGTTTATTGTCTATCGTAAGTTTACATTTGGTAAAATATTTAACAAGGTCTATCATTGTATCTTCGTTTACAGAATAGTGTTGTTCTTCAAATATTGCAATTAATTCACTTATTTCTAATTCATCTTCGACGTCATTTACTAATTCTGTTTTTAAAAAATGTTTTACGTCCTGAATTATAGAACAGTTGGCGTGAAATATAGATAGATATTGCTTATTTAAATGGTCGTATTGGACGTACGTTTTAATCGTCTTGTGAAATGTAGAATGTGTTATTAGATTACCAGGTATATGATTTTTTTTAAGAAAATGGTGCCATAAATAGTCCATATTTTCATAATTTATAGAACTGTCCTTCTTGACGTTTAAACTATTTAAACAAAAGTCTTCAATCATTTTTACAGAGGTGTTATTTTTTAAATACAATATAGTTTTACTATTTTTATGATGTGTTAAGTAATTTTCAGAGTTTATGTATCGCCTTGAGTAATGAATGCATACAGCGAGTAAATCAATCGCATGTTTGTTTAAAAAATCATTCCATAAATAATGTTGGTTTTCTGTAGTGGATTTCAAAATACGATGATCTTCTATTTTTTTTGATTTTATTATTGTATTGCATAAAAAATACTCGTCAAAATTATTTGGATATATTTCACCCAACACTTTTTGAATTATTGCTTCAAATGTCGAAATAAAATAGTGTAGATTATCGTTTATACATATATTAACATCAATCGATTTATTTAAAACGATGTCTCCTATTATACAGCAAAAATACTTAGCATCGTCCTTCGAACTAAAAAAATATGTCATCAAATAGTTAATAGTGCTTTGAATCGTGTAAGACTCTGGTAAGCATGTAAATATTGTGTGTGTTTTCAACTCATTAATAATATCTGTTAATACGTCGAATTTTAACGAATGTAACGAGTTATGATTTTCCATTATATCGTTGTATATTTGATTGCATAATTCATCTTCTTCAAATATTTTATAATGCTTCATGTCGTAATGTATAAACCTATCATTTGCTTCAATATAATAAAAAATATTTTCCATACTAGATAAAAACTTATTAATAAAATAGTTTTTTTCCTTTTCTATTTTATCCAAATTCTCCACTTCTCTGTGTATCTTATTTAAATGAGTTTCCAGGCTTTCTTTTATATAACTATTTATCCTATTCAATACTTTTACGTTGTTTGAATATTTTTCTAGAATATTAACAAAATTAAAGTTAATATCATTTAGTAATTTAACATTATGATGAGACATTAGTTGTAATATATTAAAAACAGGTGTTTTTTTTAATATATAATAATAATAATCTATATTTGCTATGGCGATAACATGTTAAAATTTATTTGTTTCCCTTTTTAGTATCGAGAATATTGGATGATTTAAACATTCCTTTGTTGTCATTCTTGTTTCATCGCGACATATTGTTTTTGTCATAAAGGATAGAATTTTTACATATGCCAAATTGGGTACGGAGTTATTGTAAATAAACAGTCCTTTGGTTAAGATTTCATCTAAACATACTAACTGTGCTTTATAGGATTGTCTATCGACTACATTAAATAGATGTGTGTTATTTATCAACATATAACAAACAATTCCAACACTCCACAAATCGGTTTTATAAGTCATGTAATTATCTATCATAACCTCTGGAGAAACATAACCAATCGTTCCAATATATTTATTCAATAATACACTTTGTTTGTTTTTTAAAACTTTTCGAGATAAACCAAAATCTACCAACTTTATTTTATTATGCTTATTTACAATAATGTTTTCCAATTTAATATCGGCGTGAATAATACGATGTTTTTGTAGATGACTTATTGCCGATACTAACTGACGAATTATATCTATAATACGAATATAGTTATAATTTCGTTTTAACATTTCAAACAATTCTTTTCCGGGACAATATTCCATAAATATATATTGACAACTATTCAATGGAATACTAAGGTTATTATCTTGTTCTGCATCGCAATTTTCAAAATGACATCCGAAATATTTTGGCAAATACACATTATCTTTATACGAAGACATGATTTTTATTTCATGTTTTACAGTTCTTAACGATTTTGATAGTTTTTTACAAGCAATTACCCTATTGTCTACTTTATATTTATATACAATACTAGCCCCTCCTTCACCCAATACTTCTTTTATATTTTCAGGTTTAAAATCAATTTCGTGTGTAGGATTGATTTTATATTTACCCATTTTATTTGTAGTGGATGGATGTGAATTTATGGGTAAAACAATTCCTGAAAACATATCTGTATTTTGTTTGGTTGACCGTTTTCGAAATATATACAAGAAACAGCAACAATTTTTAAACATTCTATATATAGTTTTGATTGATTTGTTTAAATAAATACAAATAAAGTGTGTTTTTTGTAAGAATAAGTTTAATTTATGGTATAAATAATTTAATAGTTGGTTGAAATACAATTTACTATGTATTAAACTTATGTATATGGTTATTTCATATAATAATTATATATTTCAATTTAATAATTTAGCGTGTGCGTTTGAATATTAAATATTTTTAGTATTTAAAGATTATTGTTAATTTAATATATTATGTCAGATAATACAAATGTACTGGAAATTAAAACAATACAGATTCCTCCATTTCGAACGTTGATGACTGCTTTAAAGGATATTTTATTGGAAACAAATATAATTTTTCAACAAGACGGTATTCGTATCGTAAATATGGATAAATCGCATACTATTTTGGCGCATTTATTTTTACAGGCAGACAAGTTTGAATATTATTATTGTAAATACCCAAAAATTGTAATAGGTGTAAATATGTTTCAATTGTTTAAACTTATTAATTCAATAGACAATGACGATACTCTAACTATTTACATCGAAGAAAATGATTACAACGATGGAATTGTAGACCATTTGGGGTTGAAGTTTGAAAATGGGGATATCAAACAATGTAAGGACCAAAAATTGAGATTAATTGAACCAGATGACGACGATTTAGAGTTGCCAAAAATCAAATACTCTTCGATTTTAAATATGCCTTCGAGTGATTTTCAAAAAATTGTAAGGGATTTGAGTAATTTGTCGGATAGGTTGGAAATTAAATCAATAGGAAATGAGTTAATTTTTAGTTGCAATGGTCCATTTGCTTCGTGTACTCTGCGGCGGTCCGAATGCGATGGGAATATGGAATTTATTCAAAAACAAGAAGAAGATCAGATTATACAAGGTGAATTTTCTTTGAAAAATCTTAGTTATTTTATTAAATGTACGAATTTGTGTAATAGTATTGAAATGTATTTAGAAAACAACATTCCATTAATCGTACGTTACAGTGTTGCTTCTTTGGGAGAAATTAAATTGTGTTTGGCGCCGTTACCTTCTTTGTAATTATTTGACGCGGACAATTGTTGTTGAAATAAGAATAGGATTTAATAAATTAAGGATATTATAATTTATTAAATATGTAAAATTGTTTATTTGTAAAAATACAAGACACCAGAATACAAAAACAAATATAAGCCAATAGCAAATTCAGTAGGAGGTTTAATAATACTTATTGATATATATACATTTTTCAACCCAATTACTTTATCGTATATTAAAAATAAAGCACTTATTAACAGAATACCCGATATAATTTCATTTGCCGACAGTTTGGGTGGAGTGTAATATTTGTAAATGAGTAAAAATGGTAATATATGTATTACGACATCAAACAATAACAGAATGGGGTAAGAAATACCAAATATCTCTAATATTTTTTCCCGAATAAAAACATTTAATAATAAACTACCAAGTATACTATTTAACATTAATACGCAAATGAAAATATGCATTAATTTTTTATCTACGTTTAAAAAATATAAAGCAAGCAACGTAAGTATGGTTAGTACACTCCATGTTCTCAACGTATAATTTACATAACACGTTGCATTATTATATTTTTTACATACATCCGTTATCATATTTTATATAGTATTATATTTTCTCTTTTGTTATTTTATATGAAAGATATTATTGTTCCTATTAAATATATTCCCAAAAAATTAACAAAAAAAGACAAAAAAAAGGCATCGACAGAATTAAAAAAATCACAAAAAGCGTACAAGAATAAAAAATATTACACTAGGAAAAAGGTGAAGTCGTTTAAGTCTAAGAAAAGCAAACATATTATAAAGGCTGAAAAGATATATAATTTAACTCCTATTCAACCAAGTAAGGAACTTGAAAAAGCAACC
>Ga0257106_1000799_pt1 | contig 17098 bp, 9 predicted proteins | sample LP_taG_3_FD_190177 | JGI IMG/M metagenome (GOLD analysis project Ga0257106, IMG submission 190177) | Marine microbial communities from Northeast Subartic Pacific Ocean, Canada - LP_J_2011_P26_10m | ecosystem: Environmental > Aquatic > Marine > Oceanic | place: Canada: Northeast Subartic Pacific...
GTATGCGTGTTCGTGTTTAGCGTGGTGATTTCGTTGATATTTTCGATTGTAGTTACAGGTGGAAATAAGAATAGAAAGATGTTTCAAAGTGCTCCGTCGTCTGATTTCGTAGGTTTCTTCGTTTGCGGTGCATTGGTTGGACCTTTCGGCTTGCGCTTGGTGGACGAGCCGGTGCAATTGGAGACGTTGGGAGAATTTGGCGTAATCGCGCTGTGTTTTTCAGTCGGTCGATTGTGCGATGCGAGTGTATTTGAGAAGATTGGGGGTGGTGGGCGAAATAGTACTAGACGATATTTTTCTTTCGTACGTCGAAGTCGAAGCAGTTCTATTGTGATTGCAAATGTCGCGATAAGTTCCTTCATCGGCGCGCTGTTAGGGGTTGCGACGAAAATCGGCATCTTGAAAGGGATAGTGATTGGCGCGATATCTGTCTTTGATGGGTCCAATTCCGTCGTCGTCGTGAGCAAATCAAGTAGTGCGAATTTGGTCGACAGTGCGAATTCACTAGACGGTAACGGTGGAAGCACGACGAGCATGGACAGTTTAGCTGGTGAAGAATCCAGTCATCTCTCCTCACTGACCTCACCGCAATCCTCGAAGAGAACAAACGACGAATTGAACGAGAGCAACATCATGCGATGGTGGACCGGAATCGCATTCGCAATTGCACGAAATTGGAACACGACGATCTTGTTTTCTCAGTCCGTGGCGAATATTGTGTACGCGCTCGTCATGTCGTCGTTCGTGACGTTTGTCGTCGCTTCGCGTTTTAGTGGCCGCGATAAGGTTGTTCGCGCCGGCGTTGCGACGAAATGGAATAGCAATACTAAAACACACGCGAGCGAGCACTATCAAGCCGAGAAGAAACTGATTTTTATGTGTGCAACGTGCTTGTTCTTCGCTCGGCTGACTGAAATGTTCAATTTAGGTTACGAACTGGGTGCTTTCGCGTTTGGGATTGCGTGTCATCACAATCGCAGAGGAGAGGAGAGCTTGGGTGTAAATACCGACGACGACTTTGAAAATAAGCGCGGTAATTTTGCCAAAAAAGACGAGAATAACGGTGACTTGGAATCGCAGCACAAGGGTAAGAAGAAACAAACTCACAACAGAGTAGTTGGTTCAGACCTACTAAGAGCAGCGCACGCTTTAGCGTTCACGGCTATTGGCATGAACGTTCGCATGAACTATCTTCGCGAGAAATTGATTCCGTTGACGCTATCATCAGTCGCTTTTATTATTCTCGTGCGGAAATTGAGAACATCGTTGCGCAAAGGCGAAACGAGCTTGGTGAAACATTCCGTTGCGTCGCCTTTCGCTTCATACACGCTTGGCGAAACGACGAGCGAACGAAAAGACATCAAGAGTTACAGCGATGTTATCACGTTGCTCTTGCTAAAGCGCTCGCTTTTCGCGAACGGCATTTCTTTGAATGCGTATCACTTTGCGTTTCACACGCAAGTCTTGTGCATATTTTGTATTTGGCCACTCATGGACTACTTCATTTGGCGAAGGAGTCGCAGGCACCATCATCGCGCGAAATCGAGGAAGCGCAATTTTTAGTCGTCGCGTAAAGTTTGTTTGCATCGAGTCATTCTAATGGTAGTTGAACAATGATTTTGGTAATAGTATTTAATGTTATAACGTAGCTTTTTCTAGGTAGATTTTACACACTCAACTATTGATTACGTCTCCATAGCCTCTGGCGACGAATCCTTCTTCTTCTCTCCGTCCTCTCTGTTTTGCTCGTGCTCTCTCTTCTTGGGCACAAAAATGTCCCCTTCGCCCCCACCGTGTCTTTCTGGATTTTCGACCGCGTCCGCCGGATAGTACTCGTAATGCAATTCTCCTACATCCGTCCCGCTCATCTTCGTCCATCCGTCCGGTCCAACGTGATACACGCTCACCGTCCCTCCAGAAAAGGCGTCTCGGAACGTCGCGTGGTAAATCGCCCTTCTCCCCAACTCCGCCGCTTCTTTTATGCTCAAATCGTGTCTAAAACCTTGATCCAAAACACCATACGCGAACAACGACCCCGAACCAACTGAAAACCTCTTTCCTTTTAATCTCGTTCCATCCGAGTCCACGTAAAACAATCCCGGTCCGGTCGTATCCCAACCGGCGACCATCGTCCCCATCGATAATCCGCGTCCGCGATACCCGTACAAAGTATTCGCCAACAACTTCGACGCACCAGTCACGGTAATCCTCTTCCCAGTCTCAAGTTCGTGTAACCGACACTGAATCCCTAAGTTCCTCTGCCAAAACTGACAATCCGCCGCGCCTCCCGCCATCGTCCCGAGTAAAAAAGGGTTGATCTCGATGACTTTTTTCACCGTTTGTGAACTGATGTACGGTCCTTGCGACGCGCGAGAATCCACCGCGATGATAATCCCGTGTTCAAATATGAAGCCTAAAGTCGTCGTCCCGTGTTGCGGTTTCACGTGTTCGACGACGTCTTTCTGGAAGCGGGAGAAGTCTTCCACTCGAGGTATCGTGAAGTACTGATCGTGCGTGTTGATGCCGCACAGGACGTCGTTTTCCAAACTGTTTTGATGTGATTGTGTGAGGACGAGAAAGAGAGAGAGAGAGAGAGAGTATCACCACTGGTCAGATACAGAACGACTAAAACGCTTCAACAAACGAACAATCCTGCGATATCTTCACAGATCAACGACTTTCGACCGCAACTTTCGACCGCGCGAAGAAGAAGACGATGAGACGATGACGAGATCGTTTCAAAGGAGAGAAAACGAAGCAGCAACAACGCGCGCGATGCAAACGCAGAAGAAGAAATCACCGAAACACCGAAACAATACACTTACGTCGAAGTCAACTCGTCCGCCTCTTTACGAACCGGCCGGTCGAGCACGCTAAAGTCTAAGTTTAAAGACGTCATCTCTCTGAAACGATGCGTTGTGTGGGTTTTAATGAGGTTCGATGAAGAAAAGAAAAGTTGTCTAAAGAGAAAGGAAAACGAAAAATGTGAACACCACGAACGCAAACGCATACGCATCCGTCCGATGATGATGAAAGCGAGAGAAGAAAGTTATTAAAAAGACGCAAAGTTCATTCATTTACAAACATTTTCGGGAATAGTTCGCTTGGCGACAGCAGGGACAAAATATCTCTCTGCCGATAGATTTTAAATGCCTCTCGAACGTTCGCAGACAGTTTCTGTGGAACCGGTGCGAACAACTGAGGTACGCGACTTTCGTCGTCGTCGGAGGAGAAAGAGGAGATGAATCGTCGGTTCTTTGCGAGGAAATGCCAGCGTTTGTCTTCGAGGCGGCGAAGCGAAGCGCACAAATAGAACACTCGTCGTTTTCCAGGGAGAGCGACTGAGCGATGACGACGTTCCAGTCGGTGTTCGTATCGTTGGAATCCTCGTCGGAAGAAAAAGATTCGTCGATGTCTTCTTCTTCTTCTTCTTCGGCGAGTTGTTGTTTCCTCGTCTCTCTTCTCTTTTCGGCGCTTCTCTCGACTCGCTTTCGTAACGCGCGGAGCTTATTCGCCATCCAGGTCATTCGCGCGTTCTCGTTCGTCGGTCCGAGTTTGTTTCGAACGAGACGTCCTCTCCACATTTTCTGTATCGTCAACGCCGCGTGTCGAATGCACTCGTCTCTCGCGTCACTTATCCTAATCTTTCTGTACCCGACCGCACGACAACACGGACAGCGACGTCGTTCTGATATCGATTCCACGAACCTCTCGAAAGACTTCAAGCACTGCGCGTGGAAACAGTGCGCACAGGACGTCAACACTTGCCCTCGATTTTGATCATCATCCATCGTCGTCGTCGCGCTCGTCTGAATCGTCGTCGCAAATTCTTCTCGGCAAATCGCACACGCGGAATCTTTGTCGGTCCGTTCTCTCGCTTTCTCTCGAATCTCTTTCCAGTTAAACGACGAGGACGAAGAAGACAAAGAAGAAGAAAACGTGAGTAACGGTTTTTCGTTCTCTCTTCCTCCTCTTCTTCTTCGTTGACTGAGGAAAAAAGAAGAAGAAGACAAAGAAGAATCAAACGGTGCCTCTTGAAACGACGCCGAGGAGAGAACGAACGCGAGTTTCAAAGCGTCGTCGTCCTCGTTCTTGTTCTTCTTGTTCTTCTTCCTTTCGTTTCGAATCATCTCAAAGCTCTTCTTCTCTCTCAGGCAGTGTGGCAGAAGGCGCAAAGGTCTCGTATTTTTTGCTCGATTTGTTTTTAGGGTATCTAATGCAACCCTAAATTTGATGTTTCCGGCTTTCATCCACAAGAGAGAAACGGCAACACAAATCGCGCGCGCGCTGAAAGCGCATCATCTGATTGATTCCTCGCTCTTTGTTGCGAGAGAGACACACACAATCAGCAGCATCATCAGCATGCGTCCGTCGCATTTAATGAAATTTCCACCGCGCGGAAAAAGAACAATAATCACAGTGGAAAACAACAATTTGAATGTTGGAAAAGCTTTCGTCGCGTTGCTCGTCTTCGTTCTCTTCTTCCTCGGTTTGCGCGCGTTCGTCGTGGATTCGATTTTAGAGGACACCAACAACAACAACATTAACAACAACGATAATAAAGGGGAGGCGTTCAGACTTGTGGAGAAGCAAACGCAAAAACACGACCGGAGAGTGGAACTCGGCATGGAGTGGTTTCGAACAAATTCGGGAGGTGGGAACAGGTGCGCTTTGGACAAGAAAGGCGCGTGCGGGAGACACGCGACGTGCGTGAAGAACGTGTGCGTGTGCGCAGTTTTGTACGGAGGGAAAAGTTGCGACGAGCACATCGATTTACCGGAAGTGTACGTGGATGGAGAGGATGCGGATGGTGAAGACGACGACGCGCGAGAGAAGATGTTAAGGTTGTTGAGCCCGGCGCAAAAGACGGCGAGGGAGCAAGCGAGCAAGGGATTAGGGAAGGTTGAGGATACGACGGAAGGTATTGCGTTTGAAGGCGCGGTGACGTTGAACAAGGAGACGTGTGGGAGTGCAGGGACGGCGAGAGTCTCCGCGCTGACGGTGAAATTTCCGACAAAGAGAAGCGACGACGCGCGCGCGGGCGGCGGGTTGATTGGCGGGTTGTTTGGTAATAAAGACGGGAAGAGTGGAGCTTCGGGGAAAGGGTTCGTAAATGTAGGGACAGTCGAACAGACGGTGTTGAATAGGTTAGCGGAGACGGACGTTGTGACGCCGAAGGAAGAGCCGTGGACGAGTTGCGCGGTAGTTGGGAAATCGGGCGTTTTACTATCCTACGAAAATGGACCGAATATCGATCAACACCAGGCGATTATTCGCGTCGACGATTTACCGACGCGCGGGTTTGAGCAAAGCGTCGGGTCGCGAACTACGGTGAGAATTTGCGGCGATGCCAAGCTACCGTTTTGTCAAAAATACATTCGCGAAGGCGCGGAAGAGACGTTGATTGCGAATATTACCAACGGGAATTCCTTGAGAGCTTTTGCGAGGATGCACAGAGTGCACGATAACGGTGTCGGAGCAGTCACGAAGAAACGTTTAAAATTAGAAGCTTTTCACCCGGAGTTTATGGAGTTTTTGGCCGAGGCTATAGAAGGTATTTCACCGATGACGACGGAAGCGCAGGCGATTATGTTTGCGCTTTTGAATTGCGCGAGCGTGGATATTTACGGCATCGGGTTAGGACCAAACGAAGGGTTTGCGACGAGGTATGACGACGAGTTAGGAAATAGAGGTGATGTAGATACGTTGATGAGTAGTAACGGGGTGACGAGCGAGCTGGATCAAATCGATGGCGCGTTCAACTTACTGAAGACGGTGTACAATTTTGGGTTGGCGCACGTCGCCGAGAGGTGCATCGTAGAGTGTCACTTCTCTGCGGATGCGTGCGTGTTGTGTCAAACCGAGTTGTTGCACGCCGTCGAGGATGATTTCTAAATTTTATTCTTCGTGTTATTACATTGCACAATCCATGTACTTCACCATGTACGGTCCTTCTAACTCATATCCTAACTTGCGGTAATAATTTCTCGTCCCGACGCCGGAAATGACAGCCATTTTTGTCGATCCGTGCTCGTCTCTCGCGATTCTTTCGGCCTCATTCATCAACGCCGCGCCGTAGCCTCGGTGTTGAAACCGTCCAGCCTCTCGCGTCGATACTTTCACCGCGGAACCGTAGACGTGTAATTCGCGCACCATCGAAACTTTCCCTCCTTTCAATTCCACGTTGTTCTTACCAGCGTTTTTGGTCAACTTACGCAAACGCAACAAGCCGACCAAAATATCTTGTTTCGGGTCTTCGTACGATAAAAACGTTTCCCACCCGCCGTTCCCGGTGTACTCTCTTCGTACTAATTCTATGTCCTTCGGGGACACTCGATTGTGGATGTCTTGCATTCCAACCTCACGAGCGCGAACATCGCGACATTTCAATCCTAACTCGGCCATTCGAGCCATAGCGAGTTCGCGCAAGTTTCCTTTTTCGACACCAGAAGTCACCAACGGCATGGGGATATCTCTTTGCACTCTGTACACTCTCGTCCAAGGCGGCACGAGCGCTAAAATCCTCGCCACTAAATCGACTAGTTTTTCCGGCGAATACGAACGGTAAAAACCATTTCTCCACAACTCGTACAAACCGGTACCTCGAATTACTAAGGTTGGATATAACTTCAACCCATCCATGCGAAACTCGGGGTTCTCAAAAGCCTCTAAGAACGATTCGTAATCTCTCTCCATGCCAACGTTCGGTAAATCTGGCATCATGTGCGCGACGACTTTAAACCCGGCATCTTTCGCCTCGCGAAAACATCGGTTGACTGCTTTCACCGTGTGCCCTCTGTTTGTGTCTCTGGCAACATCCTCGTATATCGATTGTAAACCAATTTCGAGTCTCGTGCACCCGTACTTTAACATTTGCCTCAAGTGCGGTCCCAAACAATAATCTGGCCTCGTTTCAATCGTCATCCCAACGCATCTGTGTTTCCCGTGTTCCGAACTCCTCACGGCTTCATCCACGGACGAACTCGTCGCTCCACTCAACGCATCGTGTAAATTTCTAATAAAATAATCCCTATAATCCATCGGCAAACTCATAAACGTCCCTCCCATTAACACGTATTCAACTTTATCCGTCGAATGCCCTAACCTGGCCAACTGATCGACTCTCCCTCTCGCTTGCGCGTACGGATCGTACCTCGCACGAATCGCGCGCATACTCGTCGGCTCGTATCCGGTATAACTTTGCGTCGAATACTCAAAATCCGAATCCGGCCCGCCCGGGCAATACACGCACACGTTCCCCGTCGTCGCGATGTGCGGACACCTATGCGGCTTGGACATCACCGCGACCACCGCCACGCCGCTCGCCGTCCTCACCGGTTTCGCTCTCAACTGCGGCAACAAGCTCTTCTTGTGTTCCTCGGGCACGGCGGATATGATCTCGGTCAGTCTCACCGTCCCATCCACGCCGTATTTCTTCGCCGCTTTATTCTTCGCGTTGTTCAAGTTCAGCGTCTGGTTCGTTTTCACCGCTTCCACCATCTGTTCGATGACATCTTTCACCGTTCGCAATCTCGCTTCCTCTTGCGAGTACACGATTCGTTTGTGTTTCCCTCGTGAAGAGGTGACGATTGCGCCGACTTTTATCACGCCTTCTTCTTTTTTATTCTCGTCGAATCGTTTCTTGTTCATCATCCTCTCCCCAAATACAACGCCATGGCCGTCGTCTTTATCGTCGGGTAAAGGTGTTGTTGGGGCTGGCGGCTTCCCCATGACTTCAGAGACGTATCCCTACAACAACAACAACAACAAACAGGCTACGACGTGTAAAAGTCTAGAGTGAGCCAAAGAGAGACAAAAGCGCCTCCTCCTCCTCCTCCTCTCAAAGTATTCGCAAAGCCGCCCCCCACCTTCGGCTTTCTTTCGTAAGTCGTAAACTTCCTCCTCCTAATTGTTTTCCAATTCGAGAGCGGGAAAAGTGAAGCAAATGCGACAGATTGTTACGCTCTTTTCCCGCGCGGAAAGAGACGAATCAGAAGACCAAGAAGACCAAGAAGAAGCGCGAGAGAGAAGAATACTATTACTACGTAATAATGTCCGACGTGTACTCTCTGGAACCTCCAACTGCGGGCAAAGTCATCCTCCACACCACCTTTGGGGAAATCGACATCGAACTGTTTTCCAAAGAATGTCCGCTCGCCTGTCGCGCGTTCGTTCAACTCTGCGTGAGCAAGTATTACGAACAAAATGTCTTCCACAGAGTCGTCAGAGGATTTATGGTACAAACCGGAGATAAAACGGGGACCGGGAAAGGAAACGGGTGGAAAGAAGGGAAGAAGTTTAAGGATGAGTTTCACAGCAGGATTTCCTTTAACAAACGAGGCCAAGTGGCGATGGCGAACGAAGGGAAACGAGATTCGAACGGTTCCCAATTTTTCATCACTTTAGACCAGTGCAGACATCTGGATAGGAAACACACGATTTTCGGGAAAGTTACAGGGCAGACGTTTTATAACGTCCAAAGAATCGGCGAGTGCGAGTGCGAAGGAGAGACGCCGGTCGGGGAGCCGTTGCCGAGGATTGTACGGGCGGAGGTGGTGTGGAATCCGTTCGCGGATATCGTCGCGGTTCCCGAGGAGAAATCGGAGGAGAAGAAGGAACAGCCGAAAGCGAAGAAGAAGAAGCAGAAAGCAAACGTGGGGTTGTTATCGTTTGGTGACGACGAGGAAGTTGTGGAAGACGAGGACGAGAGGAAAGAGAAGAAAGCGAAGAAGCAGAAGATTGCGTCGGCGCACGACGTCGTCGAGGAAGGGTCGAATAAGAAATTCGCCAAAGTGGACGACGAGGAGTACGGAGATGTTTTGAAAAAGACGGAAGAGGAAACGAGAGACAACGAAAAGAAAGCGAAAGATTTAGAGGAAAAAATGAAAGCGAAAATGCGCGAGAAAAAAGAGAAAGTATCAGGAAACGGCGAGAAATCGTCTTTGGCGATGTTGTCGGAGATGAACGTGCACATTTCCGAGGAGGAGCGCAAACGCATCGAGAAGGCGAAGAAAGCGAGAGAGAAGCAAGCGAAAGCGGAAAGGAAACTGGAGCGAGAGAGGCACAAGAAGAATAAACTGAAGAAACTAGGACTAGGTAAGGCGCTTGTCACCGAAGACGATAAAGCGCTCATGTCCAACCACGAAGTCAAACGCGCCGAGGCGAAACTGCGGAACCGAAGAGTCGTGGATCGCGAGAAAGATACGCTGGCTAAATTACAAAAGTTCAACGAAAAGTTACACGAAGGAGGAGAAAACAAAAACGCAGAAAGCGATAAAAAAGCCCGCGACGGTTTCGTCGGCGTCTCCAAATTCGTCCCGGAAGGTTTGTACTACATGGAAGACGTCGACGAAGACGGCAACGAAATACGCAAAGACGACGATTCAGACGACGACGATAAAGATTGGCGAGCGCACTCGTTAAAATTCGACAAAGACGGCGGTCAAAGCACCGCAGCCTCGCATTACTTAGCCTCCGCGGACGATTACGAAGTTTTAGACCCGAGGAAACCGTTAACCGGCGAAATCGGCACGCGTCAGGCCAAAAATGTTAATAGACGCTCGCAGTAGTAGAAACTGTTGTTTTAAAACGAACGAAATATCTTCACACGAAAAACCAAATTCGTCGTCGTCTCCGGCACATGACCGAAGAAGAGAACGACGGAAAAAAAGACGAAAATGAACCCGCCGAGTCTTTCCCGACGCGCGCGTTCGACGTCATCGTTCTCGGCACCGGTCTCGCGGAGTCCTTGATCGCGTCGAGCGCGTCGAAGAATGGAAAAAAATCCGTTTTGCTTTTAGACGCGAACGACCACTACGGGAACAGTTTCGGCACTTTAACAGAAGAAGCTCACGGTGGTAAAGATGATGAAAGTACATTCAAAGGATGGAGCGTACCCACGTGTTTGTCTCGAACTGGTGCGGTGTTGGAAGCGCGCGAGGTCGTGACCATTGACGACGACGAATGTCTTCTCTCTTCTCTGCGTCGTAAATTCAGTTTAGACGTTGCCTTCAAGTTTTCCTTGGGCGACGACCGGTTGACCGAGGAAGTGTGCAACAGCGAAGCGTATAAGTATTTAGAATTTAAAACGTTGGAAAAGAGTTTTGTTGGCGTGGAGAGCGATGGAACGAATGGTGGTAATGGAGAGTTTGAGTTCGTTCCGGTCCCGTCGTCTCGGGCGGAGATATTCGAAAACGCGCGCCTATCCCCGGCGGAGAAGAGAGGTTTGATGCGGTTTTTGAAAAAGGCCAGAGATGTGGCGTTGGAAGGTACGGGAGTGAATTACGGGAGAGGAGACGATGCGAACGCGCCTATTGGTGCGCCAGGAACGGAGTATACATTGGACGCGGAGGGAGAAGATGGGGGCACCTTTTTTGCGAACGATGGCGATAATAGTAGTAGTAGTAGTAGTAGTAGTAGTAAAAACACATCCATGAAAGCGTTCTTGATGGAGTCGCCAAACGACCTTTCTGAGATTACATCCGATGCAGTTGCGCATTGCGTAAGTTTTTGTCCGAGCGTGACAACCAAATTGCGAGGAAGAGCGTCGGAGATGTTGATAACGTACATTCGTTCAATGGGAAAGTACGGGCCAGAAACGCCGCAAGCTGGTTTAATTCCGCTGTACGGGTCTGGAGAGGTTGCGCAGGCTTTCTGTCGCGTGGCTGCGGTGAGCGGTGCAATCACAGCGTTGCGCCAACCGATTAAGAAAATAGAGAGGAAAAACAGTGAGAGCCACATTGAAGTTCTCACGAAAGGTGGGCGAGTATTGACGTGCAAAAAGCTCGTTTTGGGAGATGCGCAAGGCGATATAGAAATGGTTGGTTTCGCAAATGACGAAATAATTACTCCGAATCGTCGCGAAAGCTCAAAGTTTTGCATCAACAGAGCTGTGTTGGTCACAAACCGTTCTATGGTTGGCAGCGACGAAGCTCAACATCGCGTGTTCGTTGCAATACCACCCGCCGCGCGTCCGGGAAAATTGTACAAAGACGAGGACGAATTCGTCTGCTTCGCGACGCAGCTCGATTACTCGTCCAGATGTTGCCCGAAAGACACGTTCATCGTTCATCTTTGCCAAAAGTCGCGACGAACGGTACCGCTTCAAGATATTTTTGCAGATATCCTGGACAACATTTTTTCCAAGGTGAAACAAAACGGAGAAGAAACGAAGAAACCAACCATTTTGTGGGGCACCTCGTACCGAACGCCGGATGTTGACGACGATATCGTCGAGAGTTTCAAAAGCGACGACTTCGTCAAGTTTCCAGGCGCAGACTGCAACGTAACTTTCGAGGAGACCGTCCGTCTCGCGCGAAGCGCCAACGGTCGTCTGTTTGCCGACGACGTGAACGCCTCTTCTCTTTCCTTTGATACTCTTCCGCTCTTTCCGAAAGCGCCGCAAAAGGGAGAAGAACGCGAAGAAGAAGAAGAAGTCACCGGCGATGGTGAAACCATCGACTTGAACGAGGACGAATACGCTTTGCTAAGAGACTTATGATTCTACCATCTAGCATTTGAGATTGAGCAAAGCGTTTTAAAAGAGTGTGTTATAAAGTAGAGTAGTATAGCAGTAGTGTTTACGAGCGAAAAAAATCTAAATAAGGAGTTGCCTCCTTTCCTCCTCTTGTGACTCATTCAACTCCCTCTTCTGCATTGAATCTCCGCAGAAAGAAATCTCTCCTTCACGCACCCTTTCGGTGCGTTTGTACCGAGACAAATAAAGTAAAATGTCAAACATACTGACGGGATGTTGCGGCGGCGCACGCGCTGGCCACAACCCCCTCAAAGCCGCTCAAATCTCCAAAGCATCCATTCAGAGTTTATTCACCGAGCAGAGCGTCTTCCTCGATCAGTTTTTCCAAACTCTCGATTTCGAGGAAACGGCGAAGTTTTGCCAGAAGGTTTTAGATTGCAAAGGGACGACGTTATTCACAGGGATCGGGAAATCGTCGTACATCGCGAAGAAAGTGTGCCAGACGTTAGTTTCCACCGGAACGAGAGCGATACATTTAGCGCCAGTGGATGCGTTACACGGAGATATTGGGAACGTGAACGAAGGCGATATTGTGGTGTTGTTCTCAAAGTCGGGAACGACGGAGGAGTTGGTGAACTTGGTTCCGTACGCGAAAGCGAAGGGTGGTTTCTTGGTTGCGGCTACGGCGAATAAGGAAAGCCAACTGGCGAAGTTGTGCGACATGCACGTGACGATTCCAGCGCCCGGAGAGTTGCAGCCGTTCGAGAAAGGATCGAGCTCAGTCGGGACGAGCGAGAGTCGGGTTTCGCCTCCCGTGACATACACGGCGTTGCAGATGATGTTTGGGGACACGTGTGCGGTGTATATTATGCAGGCGAGAGGCTTGACGCAGGACGAGTACGCGATGAATCATCCCGCGGGGAGAATTGGGAAGAGATTGGTGTTGAGGGTGCAGGACGTGATGAGGAAGATTGAGAGTTTGCCGACGGTATCTCCCGAGGAGAAAGGATTGGAGGTTTTGGTGAAAATGGCCGGGGATACGAAAGGGTGTGGGTGCTTGTTGGTAGTGGATAAAGACATGACACTGTTAGGGACGTTTTCAGATGGAGATTTAAGACGAGCGACGGTGGCGAAAGGTGCGGAAGTGAGTAACTTGTTGGTGAAGGATTTGATGAACTATAACAAAGCGTTCCCGAGGTGCTGCGAGGCAGAACAGATGGCGTACGAGGCGCAAATGAGCATGAATTTGAACGGCAAGATGGTGGATTATTTACCAGTCATCAGTGGGGATGGGAAGAAGACGTTGTTTGGGTTGATTACGATTGAATCGTTATCAGAAGCCGGGATGTAAAGGAAAGAGAAAACACATTTTCATAGCGTTCAACGATACGAGTACCAGTATATGTACAATCAAATATATAAAAGTTTAAAAATCATCAACACGCTTCTGTAAAAGTAAAGTTTTTCGTATATTAACAACGTTATTCAAAAATTATAGTATAAAGGACGATCCGAGCTTTATATAGCCCTCACTTCGAGATGATACATTTAATTTCCACCCTTCTTCGAGCGATCGGCTCGCTTTCCCATCTTCGGGTTTTTCATGATACGGATGTTCAACGGAGTAATCTCAACTAACTCGTCCGGGCCGATGTATTCGACACAGTCATCCAAAGACAACGTTTTCGGTTCGTTCAAAACGACCGTCGCGTCCTTGTTACTTCGAACGTTCGTCGCCGCCTTCTTCTTCGCCACGTTGACTTTCAAATCGCCAGCGCGTTGATGTATACCGACAACCATGCCTTCGTACACTTCAGTCTGCGGTTTAATGAACAGAATACCTCTTTCTTGCGCAGAAAACATAGCGTACGACGTCGCGGCACCGGTTTCAAAGGCAACCAAAGACCCGTTATCTCTTTGTAGAATCTCACCAGCCCACTCTTTGTAAGCTTCAAAGTTCGTGTTGAGCACCGCGGTACCTCTGGTCGCAGTTAAAATCGCGTTTCTCAAACCTAACAAACCTCTGGTCGGAATCGAGTACTTCAACGTCGTTTGACCTTTGTCGTTGGTGACTAAATCAAGCATTTGGCCCTTTCTTTGTGAAAGCAAATCGACGCACGATCCGGTGTATTCCTCGCCGACTTCAATTTGCGCCTCTTCAAACGGTTCACACTTGCGGCCATCAATCTCTTGGTAGATGACCTCTGGCGGACCGATGCAAAACTCAAAGCCCTCTCTTCTCATGGTTTCAATTAAGATTGTGATATGTAACGCACCTCTGCCGCAAACGACAAAGGTATCCGCGGTTTCCCCGGGTTCAACTCTCAACGCCAAGTTTCTTTCCAACTCGCGATCCAATCTGTCCTTGATGTTCCTCGAAGTGACAAACTTCCCTTCTTTACCGGCAAACGGAGACATATTCACGCTCAACGACATGCGAACTGTCGGTTCTTCGACCGAAAGTCTTGTCAATGGTTCCGAGCCATCCACAAAGATGGTTTCGCCAATCATGACGTCCGGTAAACCGGCGATGGCGCAAATGTCGCCCGCACCAACTTCCTCGATGGACGATTTCGCGAAGTTTCTGTAGACGAACAACTCGTTAATCTTACCGTTTCTCGTCGGTTCATCCGGAACGCCAATCTTAATTTGCTGGTTCTTCGAAATCGTTCCTTGGTTCACGCGGCCAAGCGCGATGCGACCTTTGAAGTCGTCGTAATCCAAGTTGGTCACCATAATTTGTAACGGCGCTTCCATGTCAACCTTCGGTGGAGGCACTTCTCTCAAAATAGCCTCAAACAACGGTTCCAAAGTGGTGCTCATGTCCGTGTAATCGTCCCCGGCGATGCCTTGGAAACCAGACGCATAAACGACTGGGAAATCGCAGCACTCGTCGTCGGCGCCCAAAGAGCAGAACAAATCAAACGTAGTGTCGACGACCCAATCCGGTCTGGCCCCGTCTCTGTCTACTTTGTTCACCACAACCAACACTTTCAACCCGAGCGCCAAGGCTTTCTTCAGTACAAATCTTGTTTGCGGCATCGGACCTTCCTGCGCGTCCACCAACAACAAAACGCCGTCCACCATGTTCAAAACGCGTTCGACTTCGCCGCCAAAATCGGCGTGCCCCGGGGTGTCCACGATGTTCAACTTCGTTCCTTTGTAATCCACCGAGGTGTTCTTACTCAAAATAGTAATACCTCTCTCTCTTTCCAAATCGTTCGAGTCCATGATTCTTTCCTCGACTTTCTCGTTGTCGCGAAAAACGGACGATTGTTTCAACATGGAATCCACCAAAGTGGTCTTCCCGTGGTCGACGTGCGCGATGATGGCAATGTTGCGCAAATCATCTCTCGGTTTCTTCGCGGTACCAGTGGCGGTTTCCGGTTCGGCGATTGCAGATTTGATCGACAAGGATCTCTTCGTCGTCTGAATCGTCGTCGTCGTCGCGCGCTTCGCTCGGAGCGCCTTTTGGGAAAAAGACGTGGCGGCCATCATCGCTCTCGCGGAGAATGCGTGTTGCGCTGTGCTCATGATGAGTTTATAGCGGTAATTAATGGTTTTACTTTCTTAAAAACGAAGCAATTGCAATTTGTACAAGTATAGTTTAACGAGATGATAAACGATACAAGTGTGCGTGAATGGTGTGTGCGGACAAAGTGAGGATTATATAGACGTGGCACTTTTTCCATTCTATCCAAAGAACGACTTTTCTCAGCCGTCGAATTTTCTACCAAAATTTTTCACTCTTTCGAGGAAAACAAACACTATGGAATACTACAAACTCTCTAAATAAATCTCACTATTTCTATCTCTCTCTATCTCGTCGTCGCATCTCGTCTTCACCGCTATTCTCTCCAGGATCGAGCGGCGTTGGTTTTCAAATAGACGCTGCTCTCTTCTTCGTCGTCTTTTCGTTTTTCGTCGAGCGCGTGCGGAGTCGCTTTGGTTTTGTTTTTCGTCCTCCATCGGCGCAAGAAGTAACTCTCGATAGATCTCGCCGCGGCGATGGCTTTAGACTCGTGAGATACGTCGAACGGGGCGACGCGGATGGTGAACATGCCAGATTTGTTGCCAAAGACGACGTCAGTGAGGTACCGGTCGCCGACGAAGACGAACTTTTCGCACGGCGACGTATTATTTTCCTCCTCGTCTTTTGTTGTACTCTTTCTATTCTTTTCCTTCTCGGAGCTGTTGCTATTTAAAAACTCGGCGAGCTCGGTGCCACTGCCGCTCGGCTTCTTTTCCTTGTGTCTCGCCACGCGAATTCCCAACTCTTTCTCTAACTGCGCCGCTTCGATCCCGTCCGGGTCGTACTGAATCAACCCGGCTGAGTTTGAGTACACACAAACGCGTTCGTTCCCAAACGCTTGCTTGCACTCTTTCATGCTCTCCCGCAACGGCGGATACACCTCCGCCGCGTACGGTATCGTCAACGTGTTATCTTTATCAAAAATAACCGCGGTAAACCCGGCGTTCTTTAACTTGAACCAATCGATATCCTGAATCGACTCGCAGTCGATGTGCGGTATGGCTAACGAGGCGTCCGAGACGGCGAGCTTTAAGAACAAAGAAATGCCCGCCACGTTCATGGATTGGCCGAGTTTCCCTAAAAGTGATGGTTTCATCGCGACCATCGCATCGTTTACGTCGTCGTCGTCGCTCGAATCAGATATCGTCGTCGTCGTCGTCGTCGCGCGCGTTTTCATCCTCGGCGTCCTCCTCTTTCCTCGTCCAACAACAAATCGAATGTCCCCCAAAGCACACAAAGCCAAAATGGACGAAGAAGAACGAAAAGAAGAAGCGCTGGGGTCGTTTTTCACTCTCAATCGAGCAACAAAAGCAGTAGTAGCAGAAAAACGATGATGCTGATAATACTGATTCGTACGAAGAAAACTACTCGACGATGCTCGGCCGAGGATCATGTAGTATATCGCGACCGAACAAGAAAGAGACTTTGGCGAGTCCAAAAGAGAGAGGGAAAGAAGAGGAGCGTTTGCTAGAATTAGGGTTTACTACCCTAAATGTTTTTGCTTCAATTTTTTCTTCTCGATAAGAAAACAACGATATCTCTTGTGGGGAAGCTGCTTCACTTCTGCGCACCTTATCCCGGCTGCTGCTTCTCGAGAGAGAGAGAGAAAGAGAGAAAAAATGAGGTCTGTGGTATCTGTGGCGAAACGCAGTCGCAATGCTCTGATGAAGAGCAACATCACGAACGGTGTTGGTGGTGAAGCCGGTGTGGTCTTGTGTGGTGTCGCCGATCCCGTATCTTCCCATCGACGACACGGGGAAAACTGCGCGTGCGGGTGTCGTTCCTCTTCGAAAGGGAGAGCGTTTTCGTCCTCGGCTGGAAACGAAACCGGGAACCGCGGCGTCATGTTCATGGGCGCGAACGACGTGCAAGTGAAGGATATTCCGTTTCCGAAACTCGAGCTCGATTCGACCAACTCTCCAGTCGTCTCCGAACGGCAAAAGAGGAAGTGCGAACACGGGGTTATTTTGAAAGTGGTCACGACGAATATTTGCGGAAGCGATCAGCACATGGTGCGAGGGAGAACTTCCTTACCCGGTGGACACATGATTTTAGGCCACGAGATTACCGGCGAAGTCGTGGAACTCGGG
>Ga0257106_1000802_pt1 | contig 17039 bp, 21 predicted proteins | sample LP_taG_3_FD_190177 | JGI IMG/M metagenome (GOLD analysis project Ga0257106, IMG submission 190177) | Marine microbial communities from Northeast Subartic Pacific Ocean, Canada - LP_J_2011_P26_10m | ecosystem: Environmental > Aquatic > Marine > Oceanic | place: Canada: Northeast Subartic Pacific...
TCATATGTACCACAATTGAATGATGAAAATATCAAGCAAGTTGTAAAAGATTACTTATCCCAAGATGAAAATGTGAGAACGCAAACCATTGCAACATATGGAGAAATCAATACTTGGGATGTACGAAATGTAACGAATATGAGTGAACTATTTGAAGACTTATATGATTTTGATGAAGATATTTCTAATTGGAACGTGTCCAATGTGACAAATATGGAAGGTATGTTTCGGAATGCAGAATCTTTCAATCAATCTCTCAACGATTGGGATGTGTCCAATGTGACAACTATGGAAAGTATGTTTGCTGGTGCAAGATCTTTTAATCAATCTCTCAACGAGTGGAATGTGTCTAATGTGATAAATATGCAAGGTATGTTTTATAATGCAACATCTTTCGATCAACCTCTCAACGAGTGGAATGTGTCCAATGTGACAAATATGGATGGTATGTTTTGGAATGCAAGATCTTTCAATCAATCTCTCAACGAGTGGAATGTGTCCAATGTGACAAATATGGATGGTATGTTTGTTGATGCAAGATCTTTCAATCAATCTCTCAACGAGTGGAATGTGTCTAATGTGATAAATATGCAAAATATGTTTTATAATGCAACATCTTTCGATCAACCTCTTAACGAGTGGAATGTGGCCAATGTGACAGATATGGAAGCTATGTTTTATAATGCAACCTCTTTCAATCAACCTCTCAACGAGTGGAATGTGGCCAATGTGACAACTATGGGTTATATGTTTAATTGTGCAACATCTTTCAATATAGAAGTAAATGCACCATGGTACGAGGAAGAATACGAGGAAGAATACGAGGATGAAGATTATTAAATATTCGATGGTGCACCTCCAGGCATTTGTGTAATAGAATTTTCGGACAAATCAATAAAAATTTCAATCAAGATATTTCAAATTGGAATGTGTCCAATGTGACAAATATGGGAAGTATGTTTCGGAATGCAAAATCTTTCAATCAACCTCTCAACGCGTGGGATGTGTCCAATGTTACAAATATGTATGGTATGTTTTTTGAAGCAACCTCTTTCAATATCGAAGAAAATGCGTCATGGTACAATAGAAGGGTCGGAGGTAACATGAATTCAAAGAAGAAAACAGGAAGAAAATTGGGTTCACTTAAAAGAAAAAGTTATAAATTAAGATATAAAAAGAAGTAAAGTATTGAAAATAATATTATCAATTACTATAGCTATATCACCTATTAATTATAGTAATTATTGATAATTACGTTTTTATCTTCACACTTTTTAGTAAAACATCTAAACAACCAACATCTCTTCTTCTTTTGTACTTTCTCTTTTTTCTCATAAACTGTAATAGTACGACTATGATTATAGCTATATTTATGAATTAGCTTATCTTTCTTTACAGTTTTTGAGTGTTTTCTTTCAATCTTGTGAATATCAGATAATGGCTCTTTTATCTCAGGATAGTCTTCAAAAACATCATATGGTGTTTTTAGAGGTCTTTCTGTTTCTTCTATTTCATAATCTTCTTGAAATTCATTTGGAATATTTTCTAAATTACTATTTCTACAAAAAATATATGGAAAAAATCCGTAATGTTTGTCTCTTTCTCTCATATAAATTCAAGTAATTTATGAAATACTTAAATTTCAAATAACGGAGTTAGATTGGTTGAAAACGTAAAATATTATAGAATCATGCGTTAACATCAATACTAAATCTCTAATGTACATCACCTTTAACCGTTCTCTCATATGCCTTACCAATGTAATATTGATTACATACTTCTACTAATACATTGTTGTATGCATTCCTGGTGGCCTATTTGGTATTTGTACTTTTGTTAATATATCACCATCATTCATTGTAATTACATATAAAACCGTTTCGGTTAGATTCTTTTCGTGTGAAAAATAAATTAGCATCCCTTTATAGGGTATTATTTCTCTTACTATTTCGCCAGGAATAGGTAAACTACGATTTACTCTATTTTTTATATCATAGAATATTACCTTTGGTTTATCACTTAAAGATGAACTGATTAAATATCCTTCATATTCATTTATGAAATCCATACGTAAATTAGTATTGTATATCTCTACAATACTATTGTTTGTAATATTTAGTGTTACCTCTTTCATAATTAGTTCTACATCTTCGGATTTAAGACTGAGATATTCAAAAAAATCATAAATAAATGGCAAATATAACTTGTATACACCATTTGATACCCGCTCTATATGAGCTATATGAAACAAATCCACATACTCATCGAGCGATATTACGGAACATTTATTAGACTCGATATCATATATTATAAATCCAGCTTTATTCAATTTCGGATCTAATGGTAAATCAACAATTTCTTCCATATATTTTTCGAAATCTCCGAGACCTGTACTTGTTAATGGAAAGATATAATACTTACCGTCATCTGTTTTTACTGCATCATGAATCATTGCCGGATATTTATTCGTTGACCAAGGTATACGATGCGTATTGTTAATCTTTAAAGGGTATTTATTTGGTATATCATATGAAAATATTGTTCTATTATCTATCATATGAGCCCCCATTCTTGGTATTGACCACGATTTGTGAGCAAAACGTATATGATTATCTTCATCGTAATATAACTTAGCTGGTCTACATGTTTCTTCTGTGGCATAATAAAAATCATTATACTTAAGAACAATTGTATTACAGGTTCCAGATTCTATACTCTTTTTACCCCATAAATAAGCACTGAAAATTTTTGAAAACATCTTAACATAGTTTCTTTCTTTAAAATATCTTAAAGGAAAAGAAAAAGAACTTTTCTCTATTGATAATTCCGAAAATGTGATATTATTATTCTTAAAGACAACACTTGTTATTATACCGTCGCCATCAAAAGATGTCGATTTACCAAGAGTTTCTGCCGGACCATTTAATAATATCCTCTTACCATTTAAACTATTTGGATAAAATATTGAGTTACTTGTGTTAAATAAAAAAATGAAATATGAAATACCTCTCATTATAAATTACATGTACCTTATAGTTATATAAATTCCCATCTATATTAATAAACGAGGATGTTTTATATAGCATTATATACCCTGTTTTCCCTCACAAACTCACTTGTTCCGAAAGGGTCAATCACTTATAAGGGATTTGTTCCAAAAAGTACAATAGATTATATCTTTATAAAACATACCCACGATCAGGTACTTTGTATGTTTGATATTTTACAAGACTATTCAAATAATATAATAAATCACACAGATGGAATCGATAAGCGAATGTATCAAGGAATGGCTACTAACTTAAGAAATGGTAAATATTACGCATCTAAAATGAAGGATGAGTCGACAACATATTTAGGATGGACACCATTAAATAAGGATGATATCATGGTAAAATATAGCAATAAACCTGTAAGAAATGATAATTCCGATATTAGTTTCCGCAAAGTCCCGCTCTATTTCATATTCTTAGAGCCAAAAAATAAAGAACTTTATGTAACTCGAATCATACAAAATCCATCTGTAGAAGTAAAAATTAATATTAAACTTATCAGAAAACATCTTGAAGAATTAGCAGAAACTTCTAATACAAAACTCAATCTATCACCACTTCTTCTATATGATAGTGGTCGCTGGTATTTTGAATTTTCACTTGGTTATAATTTAACGCAATTGGAACTATTATAATGAAATTACATTACACTGCCTTTTTTAAGAAAGTATCTAATACTTTTTTGCTAACTCGTTTCTCTCATTAATACTTGAGAAATAGAAGGTTTCATGTCTTTCTGCAAGTTGTTCTATTTCTTATATTCATCTATATTCTGTTATATAAGACATTAATCAATAAATAAAATACATGCAAACAGTTTGTTGTATAGGAGATTCACTTACTCGAGGCAATTATTCCTATGATTGGGTAACTAGTCTTTCCAAAAAACTCCCATTTATTGAATTTATAAATATGGGTAATAATGGAGAAACAGCTAAAGTTTTGAGAATGCGACTTCAAAAAGATGTTATAGACCTTAATCCCGATTATGTTGTTGTATTAATCGGAGGAAATGATATTATTGGGGCAACTCATCCAAGTGCTGGGAAAATGTATGTAGATATGTTTCCAGATATTCTCGATAACCCCCCTTGTTTAGAAGATTATAGGGATGAAATGCTTAATATCGTCCAAACATTAGATTTAAAACTTCCAAAAGATACGAAAGTACTAATATTAAGTCCGCCACCTATAGGAGAAGGTGGACCAAAAAGTAATGAATGGAAGCTTGGTTTAGAATTTTCATATTTATGTAGAAATAGTGTAAGAAACGCATCTCCAAGAATAGAATTTATGGATTTGTATAATGATGTTCAATGGGATATGATTAGTCGTATAAATGGGAATTATACCCCACTCACATTATCTTTAACTAAGATGACGTTTAGCCATATGCTGTCATATGTATTAGATTGGAAACGCATTAGTTGGGTAAATAACTACAAATATACAACCGACGGTATACACTTCTCTAAATATTTTGGAAATGTAATTGAAGGTATGATAAGGCATTGGTTTGAAACATACTTAGAATCAGAAGGCGTTATTACGATAGAGAATCAATCAAATCATGTGACTTCTAAATCTATTGCCATCGAGTTTTAGGTGATAACTTATATGATAGTTCAACAAGTTTTTATTATTACATAAGAATATTAATTGTATACAAAATATGGAAAATAAACTTAGTATATTTGTGTTCGGACTTCTTCCGGTATCTGTTAAAGATACACTTTTAGCGAAATTGAAAAAAATGTCAATATCTGACAACAAAATCAATCATGTCATCACTGCCGCAATATCTGTTTCAGGATTGTTTTTGTATAAAATAGTGTATACATATCCGCGAGTACTTTCTATACTGTTTTCGGTATATCCAATTCATATAACAATTGCTTATACAAAAGCAAATAGACCTTTACCAGTAGAACAACGTAAAATACTCATGACTTGGTTTTATTTGGTTCTATGGGACAATATGGCATTCATAATCGACAACTATCCTCTTGTTAGAATTGCCGGATATGTAACAATTGTTATGAAAAAATATGAAGATACTCGATGGACAATCGGTGATTATGTTATTGAAAAGCATGGGCATGTTATCGATAAAATAAATAAATATACTCCTGATAGTGAAGGTTACTCCTTTTTTGAGAAACCAGTTGCTAATAATGAGACAGATAGCTCTCAACACATTTTATCACAAGCCCCAATTAAAACAGACTAATAATATTAAGACAAGCTCCAATTATATATATATATCATGAAGATTGACAAGAATATTGTAGCATTTATTACTGGTGGGGCACAAGGATTAGGTTTAGCTACTGCAAAATACTTAGCTAAAAGAGGAGCAATAACTTTTATTGTAGATATAGATGAAGAAAAACTAATAACTGCGAGTCATCAAATTTACTCAGCATCATCAACAATACGGGCGATGGCAGATCGCATACATGGAGCGAGAAAGAGACAAACTATGGTATGTGATGTTCGTATTCCAGAACAAGTTGAATCTGCTGTTAACACATGTGTTGAATTATATGGTAAAATTGATGTTGTAGTATCTTGTGCGGGGATAGCGGCATATTCATGTACTTATAGTGAAACATTAAATCTAGAGCTTGACCTTGATATTTGTGAAAATACAATGAAGATAAATTTCTTTGGTTCTCTGTATTTGGCAAAATATGCTTCAAAAATAATGGCAAAAAATAGTCCTAATAAAAGAGGAGAAAGGGGGGTGATTTGCTTTACGAGTTCTGTTTGTGCTACAGAGGGATTACAAATGTCTGTACCTTATTCTACAAGTAAAGCGGCAATAAATGGTATGGTATTACCAATGACACGGGATCTATCGCATTTAGGTATCAGAGTTAATTCCATAAATGCCGGTACATTTCCCACAAATATGCAAATTAATGGAATCAAGAAAGGTTATGGTGTAAATGATGAAGAAGGAATTAAAAAATTTCAAAAGGAGTTTATTGATAAATATTATCCTCCGGAAACTTATGATAATTTAGGTCAAGGAAAGGTTGAAGACTTTGGACATTTTGTTGCAAGTATTATTGAAAATCCATTTATGAATGGTTCTATCTTAAGATTTGATGGTGGAATGAGAATGTAAACTTTATTCCAAAATTACTCTATTTTATCTTTCTTCATAAAATACGCTACGGTATAATACAATATTACTGATATAGGAATGGTTGTATCATATATTAGATGTCCTCCATATTTTTTTACAAAACTATCACAATATACAGCTTCAATGTAACCAATTATAGTTATTGGTAGATGTATTATGCTCCCCCTTATATCATAATATACATCCTTATCTGTTTCGTTTAATGCAGACAAAGAACCGATTAACATAAGTACTGTTTGTACATAAGTAAAACTGTAGTGACGAGGTACCAGAAATATTGTCATTAATGTATGAATAACCGAATTTACTCTCCATCGTAACAAATTACCATTCAAATAAGCAGCCTTTATTAAGAAATACCAAAAATTATACAATACGAAAATCGTAATTACTCTGGAACGGGTGTTTGACTCAGAATACCAAATTGATTCATGGGATATTGATTTTTTAAATGATAGATTCAAATGACCCAATCCGTGGGCAAATACAGCCAACGCATTCGCCTTAACTGGTTCCAATAATTTATTATTCAAATCAATATCCGAACTAAGTCTCGTGTATTTATACATTAAAAATAGTATAAATGAAAACACGGTGTCTGAATAAAATGCTAATGCGTGACTTTGATAAAGAAAATGCCTATCTTTATTGGATATACAAAAACCCTCGTCAATAAAAGATTTCGAAAACATATTGGTAAATAGCAATGAATACAAAAAACCAAACTGTGATAACAAAACTACTCCGTGACTATAATCGCCAATCCTAATCATATTTATATTCTATGTGCAAAATACTTATACGAGAAAAATGATAAAGACTTACCAATTATAGACAATAAGATGAGTTGGTCAACATTCTTAGAACAAGAACAAGAAGAACTAGGAAAAATTAATGAGTTTCTCGATTCGGAATATATACAATATGGAAATGGCTTACTTGTATTACCACCATCAGATATGAGATTTTCAGCATTCGACATTTGTCCACTTGAAAAAGTTAAAGTATGTATATGGGGACAAGACCCATATCATAATAGGGGTGAAGCCATGGGATTATGTTTTAGTGTACCAAGCACAGTAAAAACACCTCCATCATTAAAAAATATTTACAAAGAACTCAAAAGCGATCTTAATATTCAGAAGGATAATGGTGATTTAACATCATGGGCAGAACAAGGAGTTTTGTTACTGAATAGTGCTTTAACAGTTCGCGAACATTCTCCCAATAGTCATCAAAAACATTGGAAACATTTTACAGATAATGCGATTGAATATCTATCCGATAATACAAGTGGAGTTGTGTTCATATTATGGGGAAATAATGCAAAACAAAAAGAAAAACTAATTGATACATCAAAACATCATATATTGAAGGCAACACACCCAAGCCCTTTATCCGCGAATAGAGGAGGGTTTTTTGGATGTAAACATTTCAGCAAAACGAATGAGATTTTATCACATCGAAACATGACACCTATTAATTGGTAAATATTTAGAGACTTTTAAGAAATTTCTCAAAAGCTTCATAAGTTCTTCCTCCAGCATAATCTGAAACACCTTCTGGGGAAATAACTTTGATTGTGGGGAAACCTTCTACACCGAATTCTTTCCCGATACTCTTATATTTCTCACAATCTACTGAAAGAATACGAATTTTTTTTCCGTTTAATTCAGTATTATCATATTCTCCGGCTAATTTATCCCAGGTTGGTGCCAGTCTCTTACAGTATCCGCACCAATCAGTGTAAAATTTTACTAAAGCTACTCCGTCTTCGGGACATTTGCTTTTAAGATCGGCAGAAGAGGTAACTTCATTTGCCGAATTGGTATAGGATTCGCGAACCTTGAATAAACCACGTGCGATTATTAAAACAACTAAAGCAATACCAACATAAGATATCAATTTTACACTATTTACGTTACACACCATTTAATATTTAAAAATATTTTAATTATCAATAATATGTTTGTATTCAGAACAAAATCACAGTCCTTTCTGACACAATATGTACCGATAAAACAATTTAATAGATTATCTTATATAGGACATAGACTCAAAAATAACCTTCAAAGTAAAAAAACGACTATCAAAAAAGATGAAATAATAGCTCATCAGAATAAATGGGGGTCTGGACTTGTAAATATTGGAAATTTGTATTCAAGTGGTGGTGATCATGTAAAGTATACTGAAAAATTTATAGAAGACATGTATTGCGATTTTCCAGATGTTTTATTCAAACCAACAAAAGCTTCAAAAGTCAAATTTCGTAATAGTTATAGTAGTACACTATCATATTTTATAACTGGTTCTATTCCGGAAGATACCGGGTTTGCTCTGGAGTCATGGTCAAAAGTTACACATAAAAACCATTTGTTTTTAATTAGAGGGGACAATGCAACTGTCATGGGCGAATATAAGTTTGAAAGTAATAAGACTCAGAAGACAATTATCGCAGAGTATACATTTGGATATTTGAAATCTCCCGAATGTAATAAACTCAAAATTTATCTACACCATTCGTCTATTCCTTACAAAATCTAAAAGGATAATATTGTTTCTTGTATGTAATGAGAACATTGTTTCAATTACTAATATCCATATTGGTTTTATCAACTATCGTATTCCTTTTTTGTCATATCAAATTTATAAAAGAACCCGAATTATTTGATATTCTAAGTAACCGAGACTATCTGAATAAGTTTTCAAAGATGGATCTGTATGTAAGACGTGTTAAAAATATTGATGAATATATTCAACACAATATACGTAAATCTATCTCATTTCCATCTTTTTATGAAAAAATAAAACTAATATGTTTAATTCTCATCGTAGATTTTCAGGTAATTTTTAGAAATAGTAGTACCAAATTCTTTGATAAAATGAAATATGTAAGAATACCTTGGAAAATTGGAGTAGTCGAGGGTGATTTATACGAAGACGGACTTCCACATACTCGTAACGGGAATATTATATTACCAATTAATACGGTTAGATATACTTCTAATCAGCGTCTATTACAACTACTTTTACACGAAAAGGTTCATGTTTATCAGTATTTTAATAAAGATGATATTCAAAAATATATTAAGAGCAAAAATCTAAAAAGAGTGAAGAAAAATAAACGCGTTAGAGCAAATCCAGATATAGATGATTATACATATGTAGATTCTTCTGGAAACAAATATCAAGCTATATATAGAAGTAATGCAAAATCTATATCAGATGTAGATTATGAAATGGGAAATTCTCAGTTTTATGAACATCCGTATGAATCAATGGCAATCCAACTGGAAAAAATGTTAAAATAAATTTTTTATTCTGATAAAAAATCACTTCTTAGTATTAAAAAACCAAATTTATCAACAACATTGATATTATATTATGATACGAAATGGTATTTATTTTCACGGGGGAGCGGGTTCGTTTCCGTATTATTTGGGAATAGCAAGATATTTACAAGAAAATTATGATTTAAGCAATGTTTCATTTGCAGGTTGTTCTGCGGGTTGTTTTCCGGCAATAGCATTAGCTGGAAAAATATGTGATGGAACATTTTATAAAAAGGTTCTTTTGCCAAGTGTAAAAGATATACAGAGGACGAATAAGATGAATGGATTGATGTTTAAAGATGCTATGTTGGGTTCTGACTGGATTAATCATTTGAAAAAATATGTTAAAATAGCGGTTGAACAGTCTGGTAATTTCGACATAATCAACCAAAAATGTTCTCTTCTTGTTACGAATGTAAGTATAGATACACTTGAATCTAAGTTTATCAGAGGTTGGAAGTCTATAGATGATTTAATAGAATGTTGTATAACATCTGCTTGGATTCCTGTAATATTCGGAGGTATATTCAAAGAATTTAGAAAGGGAGATTGTGTTGATGGGGGTATAGGCAATTTTTTTTCAGATAAGACACACAACCCAGATTATAATCATAACTGGTTACATATCGATCTGGGAACTTTCGGTCGTTTCCAAAATGATATATTTACTACTTTACACAACTTCATCTCTTTAACATTTTCGGCAAACGAAGATTATGTATTAAATCTGATGAAACAGGGATATACTGATGCTAAAAATAATGAAAACTATTTCAAAAATTTTACGAAATTATAAAATACATTTATAGATAATGGAGAGTAAGATTTGTGGCATAGGATTATGTACCACAAATGTTATAATTATAATACTCAGTATCTACCTTGTATATCTAATTTTTGACTTTTATGAATCTTCTGACTACTGTCCGATTGATATTCTTGCAAAAAGTGGCAGTCGTATGATTCGTAATCCAGTATTAAGAGAAGGTCGCGAATTGATACTTGGAAAAAAAACATCGGTGGAAACAAATGTTGACCCACTAAAAGATAAGATTAGTACTGAAAATAAAAAAAACTTAGATAGGAAAAAAGATGAACTTAAAATACTAGAGTCTTTTAAAGCTACTGTGTACTGATTTTATATAAAATCATATGTAATATGTTAAAATCAAACCAACTCAAAATAGTGCTATATGTTTGTTTGTTTATATTCTTTATGTCTCTATTATGTAGATTATATAGGAAGTTATATATAGAATCTTTTACTATTCCGAATTTAGAAGCAAATATGGCATTAATACAACTTGCAAAAGAACAAAATGATCTTCTTGAAGAGGATAGTGAAGACGAATTGATTGATTCTAGTGGAGAAATTCAGAAATTAATGATTGATACAACTAGTGCGGTTGATAAAATTAATTATGATATTGAGAATGAAGAATCCATTGACGATGACTATGACGATGACTATGACGAGACGACTGACGAGACACTAACTATGAATAAATATATTAATTCTTAAACTGATGTTCTGTAGAATCATCACCCTGTATTTGTGTACTATATGAATTACCTAATGCCGTGGTTAAACATGTGTCAATTAATTCAGAACCGCTAAATTGCTGGTGTTTTAATATATCAAGATTCATATCCTTTTCTAGCCATTTTGATATTGTTTTAACTCTATTTTTAAAAGACATATTCGTATCTTATTGGTTAATACTTAAACAATCTATTCATATAAATCTATATCAGAATCAGTTTCATCTTTTGTTTCTTCAAATCCAGTTGTCCTCAAATTTGCTTCGAGATCATCCTTTATATCTTCATACCGCATACCTTTTGCCAATTCTTCTTTAAAATATCTATTTTTGTATTCTCTTTCCCATATACGTCTTAATAAAGTTTTATCTCCGGCTAAATGTGTTTTTTCAAGATCTTGTTTATGTTCTTGATTAAATATTAGCTCGTATAAAATTTGTAGATCATCAAATGATGGTATTTCCTTCATTTCTCGTGTATATTTTTCATCCTTAATAAACATAATCAGAACTTCTCTATCAGACTTCCATACAAATAAGTTTTCTAAGTTTTTTATAAATGGAATTATAGGTACTCCTTTATTCTCATTTCGGGTGTCATCAAGCCAATTTAAAGCGTCAATCATATTCTCACGACTCATTTTTGAAATATTTCTTCTAAATATCTCTTTTGTAGAATAATTATTTGTCAACGCCATATGCTTAAAATACATATCTCTGTCATCTAAATTGCGACCCCTTTTAACCATACTATCAATTTCTTGCATTTCTTGCTTCGATTTATCATTTACTCTTATTAATTCTTCATACGAAAGAGTTGTCATATGTCGACTGATTGACGTTTGACTCACTATTTTGTTTGAACTATAATAATCCTTAATATCTTTTATTAATTCTTCTTTTTGAAGCTCTTTCTGATCCATATCCGCAACTATATGATGATTATTATCAACTTTTTCCTCCTCTTTATCATCTTCATCCTCTGAATCAGTTTGTATTAGTAATTCTTCAAGACGTAATTTATCTTCTTGACTAAGTTGCTCATCTTCAAATTCATCATCATAGCCTATAGCTTTTTTAACATATTCATCAATTTCTTTTTGATTTTCATCTATATATTCTTCTTTTGGTTCCTTTTTTTCCAAAAGCAAATCATGTACATCTTGAATCGAAAATACTTTTGGCTTTTCTAAGTCACTTGTATCTATAATATCCGATCTTTTTGATTTGTTTGATTTTGTACCCCCTTTCCGAACATATCTCCTATATGCTCTTCTTGTAAACATATTATATATGTATATAAAAATACCTGCCAATTCATGCTATAAAAAGTTATGTGTTTGTGTGAATATTATACGCACAACTAAAAATTCAAAGATTATAATCTAAGAATGGATATAACTTAGAGTGCTCGAACAATCTCCTCAATAAGTGGAGGGGGTACAGCATTTCCAATTTGTTTAATTTTATTTTTTTCGTTTCCAGAAATTTGAAAATTTGCGGGAAACCCCTGAATTTGTTTAAGTTCATCCGGTAAAATAGTTCTTAGATAATAGCCATTCTTATTCCTTAACGGCACATATAATCTCGGTTGATGGTCATACGCACATATAATTGTTTTACTTGGCTTTCGAATATCAATTATTTCAGAATGTACTGGTGAATCACGCTTTCCAAATGATAATAAACTGTCATATGTTTTATCATTGTAAGTGAGACTGTCTGTATTGTTTGGTCTTGCTTTTATTCTCAAATACGGATGTACATTGTTTTCAGTTTCATCATTATCCATATTTGTAAGAATACATTCGTCCGGGATTTGAGTCATATCAAAATCTTCTGACTCAATTTTCATAGCTCCTTCCATATTAAACTGGATTATACCGATTAGATTTGGTTCTTCATTACTTTCTACTACTGGAAAAGTGTACTCTTGATCTAAATCGGCACGAATACCTACAATAATTAAGCGTTCCCTATTTTGAGGAACTCTAAATAATTTTGCTTTACAAACTTGGTGATAAATCTTATATCCTATTTTCTCAAATTCAGATTTAATAATATCAAAATATAAATCACCATTATCGGCCTTCTTAGTAAGAAGGCCTTTCACATTTTCACCAATCAAATATTTAGGTTTTATAATTTTAACGACTCTTACAAATTCTTTAAACATTGTATTTCTAGGATCGTTATTGTTACGTTTTCCGGCGCTACTGAATCCCTGACATGGAAATCCCGCAAAGACTAAATCTACATTATTTCTATATTCTTCAAATTTTGAATCGGGTATATTTAAAATATTTCTCCCTTCTTTGTCACTTTTTGATTCGTCCTTAATATGTTTGCTATTTGGAAAATTGAGTTGATGTGATTCAACAGCCGCCTTCTCAAACTCACTATAAGCAACTACATCATATCCGGCATTTTCAATGCCAAGAGTATCACCACCAAGTCCACTAAATAAACTTAAAGCCTTTGGAGATGGCATATTCCAGTATTCTATTTTAATATTATCATTTTATACTTATCCGTTTTTAAGCATTCGTGCCTGTTCGGGACACTCAACACTACGTTGTTCTTGTTCTAACAATTTTTAGAGATAACATTCGTTAACAGATACACGACTTATCATTATCAACATCATATGATACTATTTCAGATGGTTTACTTCCCAATCCTTCAAAAAGAATAATATCGGTTAATAATAAAACTCGTTTCCCATCCCCTTCTTTTATACTCTTTGCGTAAATTTTGTTACCTAAATTACTGTATACCCAGTGTCGATCTTTCTTAGTAGTCCCATGAATCGCCACCGTATTCTCACACTTTTTTACATAATCGTATAATTTCTCAGGCTTCTGTTCTTTAATAAAATCCAGACAACTTACCAATTCTTGTTTAACAACGCTATCATCTTCTATTAAACACTCTTTCTCATAATCTTCGTTATCCGAATATAACTGTTTATAATTCTTATCATATATTTTGCCAATATCACTAATATCACTAACACTATCACTATCACTATCACCCTCTCTCGCCATAAAATCAAGTATTGGCTTTTTTGATTTAAAAACAATATTCCCTATACGTGAACTTTGCGATACTAAAATTACTAACATAGACATAAGTGCAACTCCAACTGTTCCCCCTGTATTTGTCATATCCAGGTCTATTGTAAGCTTCATATTTTATATAATTCATGTTATATTTAACTATTATTCCCGATTAAATCATTTCTCTTCCCAGCCAGATTCAACCGATAGCACCTTTCCAAGCATAACAAGAGCATTCGAATCCATAACCGCAATGCGTCCCATACCCGGTACCTTGTCAAAAGCCTCTACAATAAATGGCTTCATTGGTTCAAATACAACCTCCGCCGACTCACCTCGCTCCAAAAATGCTGGGTTTTCCAACTTCTGCCCTCCAGTCTTTTTACCCATCTTCCAATTAATCTTTGCCAACTTACATGCTGTTTTAGCTGTTCGGCAATAAATAATAGGGCTAAATCCAATCTTTAACTGACCAGGATGCTCCTGAACAACGACTTGTGCTACAAACGACTTTGTAGGTGTTACCATACCCTCAGATGGCCTAAAAATCAAATCACCCGATTTTGGCATATTCATCTTGTCCAAACCCTTGATAGTCATACCAATATTGTCACCAGGTACAGCCTCACTATATTTCTTACGATGCATTTCCATTGAAAACAACTTCAAATCATTGAAATAACCAGGAGCAATCGCAATCTTATCTTCTACCTTCGCTACACCCTGCTCTACACGACCACAAATTACCGCACCAACACCCTTAATATTGTAAGTCTGACCAATTGGAATTCGCAAAGGACCTTCCAAATTACGCTTAGGAGGCTTTACATATTTCTCCAAAGCATCCAAAAGTGTTACACCAGTAATTGTTGTTTCCTTGTTAATATTCGCAGTCCATCCTTTGTACCAAGGCATCTTGTCAGTAGGTTCAACCAAATTTTCACCATGAAATCCAGAATAAGGAATTACTGGACACTTCTTTGGCTTCAAACCAGCATCTTTGATCATAGCCATCATCTCTGTTTTGATTTCATTGAAACGTTGCTCAGACCAATCACACGTATCCATCTTATTAACACCCAAAATTACCTGCTCAATACCCAAAAGAGCCAGTAGACGAGCATGCTGACGAGTCTGACCCTCAACCTCACCAGTCGCACGGTTACCCTTCGCAATCGCCGCCTCAAAACCACCTTTCTCCGCTGGTACAAGAATCAAAGCCGCATCAGCCTGACCAGCACCAGTAATCATATTGTTCACATAATCTCTGTGACCTGGGGCATCGACAATAGTGTAATGATACGAATCAGTAAAAAATTCCTTTGTGTTACACTGAATTGTTACACCACGCTCCTGCTCCTCCTTACAAGAATCCAAATAATACGCAAAGGCAAAGGAACCCTTGCCCTGCTCATCAGCCTTTGCTTGTAGCTTTTCCATTTCACGTCCTGAAATACCACCGAGCTTGAATAGCAGATGCCCCGTGCTAGTACTTTTCCCTGCATCGACGTGACCTGTCACCACGATTGAGATATGTTCTTTCCCGGTCTGGGTTTGAGCACTCATGTTTCTATACTTAATTATAGTGAGCTCCTCTTATATTTAAAAAAATGATTTGATATAAAGATAATTTGATATAAAATAGTATTATATTGAATATATACAATAATGAATTTTTATCTTGTAAATCATGCAAAAATTCGACAAGAAAATATATCAGGTCAGTTGGTATCACTACATAATGTTCGTATTGGTTTACGAGTTAAACGAGGATTACATTGGAGAAGATCTTGGAGAGATGATATTGATACGAATGATACAAATATCCCAAAAAAAAGACTATGCGGTACTATAATTGGATATACTAATCATAATTATGTATTGGTTGGAAAAAATAGTAGGCGTTTTTATGATACTGATAAAATTACAGAAAAATCTCCCCCTGGTTGGGCTGTAGTTAGGTGGGATAATGATAAGAAAAGTGTATACCCTATTGGGGCTGAAAATTTGTATTCTTTAGTAAAAAAATGATTAATTTATAAAGTTTATATATATAGACATTATTACAAATTCTTAAAAAACCAATCAGGTGGTATGAAAAACTTAAAGTCGTTTCATATTTGTTGTATAGAAGTGACATACTGTTGTGTTTTTTTATGACTTGGTGTATTTATAATTATATATTGGGTCATTTTTTTGTTTTAAATTATGAACACTCATAGAAAATGAAATAACTAACCCAAGAATAGATATTCATGGAAATGTAGTAGAAAGGAAAAGGGAACAAAGTATTTAAATATATATATGTAATATTAATGGTAAAAATTCGCAAATATACCTTGAAAAAGGAACACGAAAATCGTTTGACAGGAGGTTCAGACAATAATCCCAATCTTAATCGTAGAGAAAGACGAAAATTAAGTCGTACACTTCCTAAACTACAATCCGCAATTCGTAGTCGCATATCAAATAACTCAATCGCACCAAAAACCGATTCTACCGTTTTATCCCCGCCACCAATTCTAATTCCACCGAGCTATCCTAAAAGACGCATTCGGCGCGGGCGGCGACCGCGCAGTCAAACAAGAGAAAGTCCTATTTTATGGTATCCTGTTTCACCTTCTGGATATTCACATATACCAGTCTTACCTCCAATTCCTGTATCTATACCTAATAAAGCACAAAGTACATTTGATTCTAAGGGCAATGAAATAATAGCACTTAAAAACAAAGATGGAAAGGAATATGCGTTGAGCATTGACCCAGAAGGTCTTGTTACAGTTCTCAAAGATGATGAAGACTCTCAAGATCAAACGGGTGGTAGGAATGTTAATGGTGATCTTAGAGACGCATTAGAAAATAATGATTTAGAACAAATGAGAATAGCTATTGAATCTGGT
>Ga0257106_1000804_pt1 | contig 17029 bp, 21 predicted proteins | sample LP_taG_3_FD_190177 | JGI IMG/M metagenome (GOLD analysis project Ga0257106, IMG submission 190177) | Marine microbial communities from Northeast Subartic Pacific Ocean, Canada - LP_J_2011_P26_10m | ecosystem: Environmental > Aquatic > Marine > Oceanic | place: Canada: Northeast Subartic Pacific...
AAGCCATGAAAACAAAATTTTCATCGAACGCCTGGTTTATGATTCTTTAAATACGTTCTGGAAATCTATGTTAAGGGACACCGTTAGTAAGAAAGAACTTGAAGTTGAAATTCTTACAACGGCTCAGTTCTATCTCTCAGAAAAAGATGTTTGGATGAATGCGTTCTATAATGATAAGAACACTATTGATACATCTATTATGTTCTTATCAATCACGCCTCAAATTTCAAATTTATCAATTGTTAGTATAATGTGGGGAGCCGGTAAGAAGCGGTTTGACGAGAACCCTACTAAAAAATCTAAAGTATTAATCAATTATAATTTATCTAGTAATCCAAATAAAGTATTTCAGGGTGTAGTAGACCTTAATTTTGGTAATGGTAATGGTTTAGCCAATATAAGATGTCAAATAAGAGGTAATAAAATATAGAGGACATCAGGTATACTGTGCCAACTAGCACCCTACCATCTAACTCCACTCCCTCTCCCCCTTCTACTCCCCTATCTACTCCCTAATCTACCCCTATATAACCCGTGTAATCTAACCTCCCTATATAGTACTAACTCAGAAACCGGTAAGATAATGAGAAACCGGTGATAAAACTATAAAGGGTATATGATGTATTCTACACTCTATTTATTTTCCACGTTAATAGTTTATAATGTTTAGTTATTATATAATGCCAATGACATGTGGTTGGTCCGGTTGCAAAGAAACTCCATATCAAGAAGTAGCAAATAAATTTTTTGATAATTGGATTACACTAGGGATTTTACTAGAGACAGGATGTGAAGATGACATGAATAAATGTAAAGGAAAGGGTAGTGCGTTGTGTAATATTGGGAAAAATATATATGAAAATGTTGAAAAAAATGGCCTCAAACTTAATCAAGTATTAAATTTTATAATAAATAATACTAATAATACACAAAATTTGTGTATGCCGGGGGGGGTTCATTTTAATTCTAAGTATCCTAAAAAAGCCCCTCAACAAAACAATGGTTCTACGAATATAGATAGTAATATAGCATATGTTTTTGTGTTGTTTGAAGATGAAATTAAGGAATATATGAAACAATACCCGGTTGAGGGTTGTAAAACGCTCCATTGGATTGATTGTAGAACTAGAAACGAACAAAAAAACAATTTCAACACATCTCTTACAGAATTATCCGGCGCAATGAAAGGTTGGGCGAAGGAATTGATAAATGGTAGAAATGATACCGAAGAAGGATCGAATTTTTTGAATAAGTGGAAAAATAATGAAAATATTTATTTAACGCTGAATGATGACTCTATACAAGTTAAGTACGAAAAATTAAAAGAAGATATTGAAACGTATGAAACAAAACAAAAAGAGAGAAGAAATAAAGGAGGTAAAAAAACTATTAGAAAAAGAAGTAAATCTATAAGAAAACGTACAAATAAAAAAAAGAAAAGGAAGAAGAAGAAGAAGAAGAGAAACGCAACAAAGAAGAAACGAACAAAAAAACGTCGCTAATTAACACGATTGTTGTTAAAGAAAAAGATTTGTTGTACTTCATCTCGATATATAATCTAATACAGACGTAAGAATAAGGTCTTTACTAATAGTACTTCTACACAACGGACAACACTGGTTCTGTGTTACCCATTTCAAAATACAACCAGCATGAAATCTATGTTTGCATTCCAATTCAATTGTATATAGTTTTTCGTGCATAAGATCCAGACAAATAGAACAGTTGATTGAATTATCTAATGCTAATACTTTACATCGTTTTCGACATATACACATGTATTTATTCTATTATGGTTTGATATATATTACTCATATTTTCATTTCAATTTTCCCCTTTTCTTTAAAAGAAAAGGGGAAAATATAAAAAAACAGTTTTAAGTCGGTGTTTGGGACTTACAGTTTTTGTCTTGTCTAGGACATAGTAGTTTTCATATCATACTAAGGACCATTGCCATAAAGAGGAATTGAACCTCAACTTTGCCCCCGCAATTAGGGCTACTCACAAACCAGCTATGACGAAACAATTTTAGGTAAGTGGACTGTGTAAGGCTAGATTTAGAGTGGGGACCTAAGCCCCCGTAAAGATAAAAGTAACACAACGCCCCTATCCAATTTAACTCAAAACTTAATTTGATAATTGAGGAACTGTCCTTGGCCTAACTTATTGAATCGGTTATTATAACCATACCTACTCCGAACTATTCTAATAGAAAATTTAATTTCTCTTTTAATTAATATTGCTATTAAATGTTCTCCGTTGTAATATGCCCCAACCATCGCCGTATTACTGTGATTTACATCTCCGTCCAAAATCCCCATTTTCATCGACCAATTCCCCTGGAATCTTCTATAATTTATTATTGCGCATCGCCTATTCTCCCTATCGTACCCAATTCAAATATTTCAACCGCGACTTGTTCGGACTCCATATCGGTCGCCACTCCTTCGGTTGGTGCTTGGGGCGGGAGCTACCCACCTGCTATTATACGATATAATTTATTACCCTCCTATACCAATAGTCGATACCGACACACAAACTAGAATTTCCATTCATCATTGCTCGTGATTACGATTCTAATATTTCAAGTTCTTACTTGTTCGGACAATGAATTGCCACTCCTTTTCCAACTACTCGACATGGGAACCACCCACCATATTTGCGTATGGTATCTACAAATATCCTTCAAAATTTGGTTTAATTTATCCGTGATATAAGGGGAATGAAGAGGAATCTAACCTCTTGCCTACACCAGCCATATTATCCAGCTGTCAACAGACCATTCCTTGCGTTTAATTACTCTGCTTCATTTAAATTCTCCGTATTATGTAATATGCCCCAACCATCGCAAATTACCGTGATTAACATCATGCTCCCATAATCCCCTAATATTTTAATAATATATAACCTTAATCAAACATTAAGATTACAAACAGTTTAAAGTCATATTCAGGACTATCGCCGTTTAAAGCATGATAATTAGTAGAGTTCTTCATCTGGTTGGAATGAGGGATCATAACTTTTATATCCCCAATTCGGCAACCAACTTCTCATCTTATCATCATCTACTATATGCCCGTTCTCACTGAATCCAGGAGCATATACCCTTACTTCTCTTCCCCTATAATCAATAATTTGCTTTTCTCCTAGAATAGTTTGGGATCTCCACTTCCTTCCCATCCTCTTTCCATTTCCAATTACAGTAGTCCAGCTTGAGTTCATTTTAAGTTCTTGTTGAATTGTTGTTTAGTGTTTGGTGTTTGATTGTTTGTTTTTTAATAATTTATATCTATTAGTGCAACATTTTTGTCAATTTTAATATTTTTTGTCAATTATTGCATTTTTTTGTCACTTCAAAATATTATCTCTCCCCTTTCTTCTTTCCAAAAAGAAAAAGGGGAGAGATAATTATAACCCAAATCTATAATATCCTATTTTGGGATTTACAGATTCGATTGGATTTTCAAAGAAACCACAATGAATACCGAAACGACTTCTTCCATCCCATCCCATTTTATATAACATTTTTAAACCTTTATTATTTTCTGACAATCTTATTACCCCTTTTCTTTTTATATTCTCTTTTTTAACATTTACATTTGTTGAACTTATAAACTTGATATAATTTGTTTTTCCAGGCACATAGAATGAATATTCCATTATACAAATTATTTTTATTCTACTATTTATTTCAATTTATATTTCTTTTATAAAAAAGAAAAGGGGAGAGATAATTACAACAGTGTAATCTAGCATACCACACACCATCATCACCCTATCTCCCCCATACTATCCCCCCTTCCCTCTTCTTTTTTTATTCATTAATTTTGGTTTAATATAGGGGGTAATATAACAGTAACTCAGAAACCGGTAAGATAATGAGAAACCGGTTATAATACGATATATATATAAATTGAAAATTTTTTTGCACTATAAAATGAAAAGTATAAAAAACGATATTACACAAACTTACTACTACTAAAAAAAATACAATTACACACTATGAGTAAAACGAAATTCCCTTCCCCAACAGATGTCGATCCTTCACTTGTTATTGTCAAAGATGTCGGACAGATTTCCTTAACTCTACAGAAATATGGAGTTGCTGTTGTCCCCATACCAGTTGTTAAGGAAGAAATGGAAAAAGCATTTAAGGAGACGATGTTTTACAGTACAGCGAATAGTATATTTACTGAAGAGCATCAAGTTGATGAACCGACTTTAGATGAATTCTACAACCCCGCTTCCTTTAAAAAAAGGAAAGCGGGGGATGACACACAGGGGATGATACATCAATATGGGACTCCATTACATACCTTAATACAGTCCAATCCGATTGTTAGATCTATTATGAAGACCTTATACGGCGATGAAATTCATTATTTGCCGAACAGATTAAGGGTTTCTAGAAAATTTAAGAACAACGATAATAGTTTACATATAGAAGCGCATGAACTATTTAGAGAGGTTGACGGCGAGATACAGTTAATACCAGGCCATGTTGCTACGTTGGTTGGACTGACTGGAATTAGAAGATTTGTATTTTGGGATATGAATGAGGCTGACCTTAAACCTCTTAAGGATTATCACGATAAATATGGGTCGGAATTTACATCCATTAAACCGGAATATATGCATACACATTTCCCCGGTAGGAGGAGAATGGTTAATATTGACTGTAATGATACTCCTCATATGATATTATGGCAAGAATCAAATCCACACGAAATTGCTAGTTCACCATCCATTTCCTTATATATTTCACCGGTTTCAAAATTTAATAACACTATCATTTCAAATGTTACTAGTTATCAACCTGATGAGTTTATTGGACTTTCCTATCACCAATCGAATTTACTCGCTTTATGTTATAATATGGGCGGATTTGAATGGCCTAGTGGCAAAAAATTATACCAATTCTGCCATCACAGAACATACAAACACTTCCTTCCTAAGATTAAAAATCATTTCACCATTAAAAACAAATTTAAACAGAAATTACCCACTAACGGCTTTATTAACCAACATTCTCACATATACAAAATGAAATTAAAGTCACGCGGCATCGTTTTACCTCAAATAGCATTCAACATTAACACTCCCCCATTTTACAACGATATTTCATCTCTTCCTGATTTCATTCTTAAAGACTATGGATTCATTCCCACTTTTATAAAAAAAAATACACTCAAAATTACGAAACAATCCTTTCATTAACATAGCTCTAACACATATTCCCCCGGATGGTAAATTTCCACATTACTACATAAGAACAAGAAAAAGACAATTTAAAAAATAAAAAACACGGTGTATAATTACACTTTTTTTCATTTTTTTCATTTTTTTCATTTTTATTTTTATATTTGAATCGTACAATAAGTACGTAAATTATATATTAATAATGTCGTCGTATTCATCTGGAGTCAACGTTTCCATTCTGAATTTGAATAGTAAATACCAGTGTTCTATGATATCGACATCCGTGCCTTGAATAAATCGATCGCCTACCGTCTCGATTCCTAAACGATAAAGGGCGCCGACAATTCCAAGAGAAGGTAGTTTTACCTCTCTAGGAACACACAACTCTTTTATTTCTGCCCTACAACAAGGGCACGATTTATTTTTAGAAAGCCAGTTGAATATACATTTAGTATGAAATGTATGCCCGCACTCCAACGCACAGGTCTTCCCACTACAATCATCCAAACAAATCGGACACAGGTCAATCGTAGTTTTCTTTTCCACGGCTTTTTTTTTCTTATCGCTCATCGTTTTCCTTTTTATGCCTTCCTTCTTTCTGTCGTCGGAACGCATCGTAACGTGTTTAGAAGGACAGGTTCGTTTATTATGCCCCGACAAATGACAATGACTACATCGAACTGTTCTGTATGTCGCGCTCATATTTTTGATAGTATTGGATTTAGTTTATGGTGTGTTATGTTATGTTGTTTTATGGTTTGTATCGTCTGTAGAAAGTGCAATTTTTTTTTCAATTTAGATTTTAAAATCGCGTCTGCATTTTCTTAACTAACAATTTTCTCATTGATTTACGTTTTTTTTTAGATGTCAACTTACCATACGATTCTAGCAAATCATGTAATTGTTTATCCGAATTTAACCTGTCGTCTAACCCTATCCAATTATCGTATTGTTCAAATGGATTAATTATATATTTTATAAATTTATTTTCTTCAATCGGGTCTATAAGAGGTGGATAACAACAATTACTACACACGCGCCGTCTCATTTTTTCAGCATATTCTATCTCTAATTGGAATATACGATCAATCACAGAAAAGGCCGATTTCAATAATAAAATAGTACTTAATGCGTCATCTTTCGTTTTATACGCCAAATGTAGTTTTTGTTTTTTTTCTTGTTTTTTGTCATCATCTCCTCGAGATACCGCTTCGGAATAATCTGATTTTAAATGAATGATTCGATTTGTAATATCCCTTAATTTCGTCGTATAATCTTTCCTACAATTCTCTATCTTTTTTATAATAGAAAATACATTTAAATTGTAAATATTAGGGTAGTAATATCTTATCTGTCGTGGTATGAGAAATTTATTTGTTGCTTTAATTTCCTTAATCTTTCCTTCAATGTCGATTATTTTTGTTTTGATATCGTTGTCCATCGTTTCTCTCCCCTGTTCTCCAAACAAAAGAAAATATCCGGACGAGAATTCACACATAGATTGCAATTTATCATATTGATGTGCTGATATCTTATGTGCTTCTGCCTTTGCGTCTAGTTTCATGTAATTTACAATTGCCAATAAAAATGAAATAAATGCGTTTAAAGCAGATAACCATAATGTGCCTCTATAGATTTCTGGCGATACAGGCGATAATACAGAAGCAGTTGCTGATAAAAATATAGCAGGCATCATATAATAATTTAATTGTGATTCACAATAATCCTTTGCTTCCATGTAAATTAATTTTTGACCTCTCACATATGTTGCCAAAATATCCATTGCCGATGAAGACGTTTCATTAACACTTGAATACAACGCTTCTAAACTCTTTTCAACACCGGTGTACGAAATTCTACTATATTGGTCACCAGTAGAACTAATGTGCTCTTCATAATCATAATCCAACAATTCCAAAGGATTAATTATATCTATTTTAACTTTTAATTCTTCTTTTAAAATATCCAATGGTTTTCTGGTTACATTTATGCTAGACATACCCATTTTACGAGTACTTAATATGACGGTTGGAATCGACGCATTATCTTGCTCTATGTTTTGTGTATTTATTTTTACGTTTATTCCTTTTTTGCCGTCTAAAGCAGGTTTCCTTGATGGACTTATAACGGGGTTAATATCAATGGCTTCATAGTCTTGTGAATGTAATGCTCCTTCTTCTACAGGTTGGTCTATAGTTAAGTTTAAAGGCATTGGTTTACTATATAATATTTTTAAATTATTGTATATTATCCTAATCGAGAAAATTGATTTACTTTATTATATTTAATCCTATTAATACAGACAACATACTCGATATGGAAAAACATTTAAAAGAACTATACGGATTTAATCAATTCCGCAACCATCAAAAAGAGATTATTAATGATATATTAAACAAAAATAATGTGGTGGCTATATTACCAACCGGTGGTGGTAAATCCCTGTTATACCAGTTCCCGGCTACATTTACCAATAAAACTACAATAGTAGTATCGCCTCTTATTTCATTAATGAACGATCAATGTATATATCTAAATTCTAAAAATATTAAATCAGTATGTCTTAATTCAGAAACTTCAGTAGGTGTTTCAGAGTACAAAAATTATAAAATTATATACACTACACCTGAATTCATAGTAAACCGTATTCCAGCATTTAAATTAATGAAGGAACATATTGGTTTGTTTGCAATAGACGAGGCGCATTGTGTGTCTCAATGGAGTCATGATTTCCGCCCTAGTTATCAACGATTAAAATTGCTACAGTCGAATTTTCCATCTATACCATTATTGGCTGTAACCGCCACCGCTACTCCCATAGTTTTAAAAGAAATGTATCAATTTTTAGGCTTTAAAAAAGAAGAAGCGTCTGAATATATCCTAGGAACTAGAAGAGACAATCTCGCTATATCGGTAATGCATAAAAAAGAGTTTTCGAATTGTACGTTTGACGAACCGACTATCATATATGTCTCTACAAGGAAATTGTGTGAAAAAATTTCCAATAATTTAACCAATCAAAATATAAAATCAACTTATTACCACGGTGGAATGAATAAAAAAGAAAAAGACTGTAGTCATAAAAAATTCATAAATGGAGATATAATGGTTATTGTTGCAACGATTTCGTTTGGTATGGGTATTGATAAATCCGATATAAGACACGTAATCAATTATGGTGTACCGTCTGATATAGAAAGTTATTATCAGGAAGTAGGTCGCGCTGGAAGAGACGGCGTTATAAGCAAAGCGACTATATTTTACGATGACGGAGATTTCAATACTGCTGGTTATTTAATTAGTTGTGGAGACCCAAGTCAAATCGACCTTAAAACAGACCGTTTAAACTTATTATCTAGTTACTTAAGTGATAAAAATATATGTAGACAGCAAATGATCGATTATTATTTCAAAACAGGGAAATTAGCAACGGAGAACGACGTTGAAAATATACCGAAATGTGGTATATGTGATAATTGTGTTCGAGATAATAAGGTTTCAATGACAGACGTAAGTGTTGAATCAACCGCAATTGTTAATATATTTAAAGATGCTAGACGAAATCGTAGTTATGATTTTGGAGTAAAGAAAACAATTAAGATGATACAAACAAATAGAAAACATGTAATATCGCCCGCGAAATCAGATAAATGGGTAAAAGATGTAATTGACGTTTTAATATCAAAGAGAGTATTGAAACGTTATAAGGGTGGTTATGGTCTAGTAATTGGGTTGGGTAATGTCGAACTATCTGATGTATTACCTATAAAAGCCAGAATAGAAGAAGATAATAGTATATTGAAAAGTGTATTTCAGTCTTACAATTACAAGGAGAAGCAGTTAAATAATTTAATTGACTTAAGAAACCGATTGGCAAAAAAATTCTGTATTGCCCCTGCATCGTTTATAAACGACCGTGTAATCAATAATATATATCAAAAAATGCCTCGAACGTTAAACGACTTATGGAAGGTAGACGGTATATCAAATGAGTTTATAATGACGGACGAATGTATGGAATTTATGGATCAATACAAACAGATGAATGGGTTTGTTCCAAAAAATAAAAAGAAGAAGAAAGGAAGGAAAAGCAATAGAGACAACGTGTTTGCGTTATACAATGAAGGGAAATCTGTAAAAGATATATCATCCACCTTAAAACTTAGTAAACAAACGGTATCAAATCATATTATACACATATTCGAACATTATGATAATGTAGATATAGATGCGGATTACTTTGATTTATCGGTTGAAAAGGAAGAGTTGATAAGGGGCGTCATCGATGTAAAGGGGGTTAAATTCCTTAAACCCATAAAAGAAGCGTTAAATAAAACTATAACATACGACCAGATAAAACTATGTGTATTAATAATGAAAATAGAAAGTGAGGAAGATTAAGGTTATATTTAAATAAAATAATATTTTTATTAATATTATTTTATCAGTCATCGCTTGGTACAGTGTCTAATGCGTGGTGTATATCTAGGTTTTTAGCTATATCATTTATTACTATTTTAGATGGTGGTTTCAACAGTTCAGACGATATTTTGCATTTAATGTTTTCCGTAGTGGGATCATGAGGCAATGGATTTTCTTTATCATACTCTGAATAAAAGTCTAGATAAGCACGTTTATGTAATTTATTCACGGTATTGTATATTTGACTATTGATATCATCTCCGGCTATATCTTTTACCCATCCTTCATTCTTATCTTTTACAAAAAAGTTTCTCCGTTTATGATCGGTACAATGTATAGGTCGCTCTGTTAAAGGCATATCACTAAGGTTTTTAAGCATTTTTCTAGATACAAAGTTCTCAATAAGGTTATCTTCATTTAATATGTCATTTAATTTAAATGTAACACTATCCACGAAATCTTGTAAACTTTGAGCGTTATGACAATATTTATCCAGAAATAAATTAATGGATATATTGTTGGTGGTTTGATTGTTGTTTATAGTTGTATGGCATTGTGAATTATCAACTACCTTATTAAGGGTCGATTTAATAATATTCATCTGTTCTGCCAACATTTCTAATTTATTCATATCTGTAGAACTATCGTCGTCTTCCAATACTTTTTTTGCCACTTTTTTGCCACTTTTTGCCACTTTCTGACGATGCTTAGTCGTCTTAATATGTTTCTCCCAATTATATTTTTTAGACGCTTTATAGTCACAAAACTCACAAATTTTAAAACATTTCGTATTACTTGGAGGTTGCCACTTTATACTCTTAGAATTAGCCTTTGCTAAATGTTTTTTGGTGCGAAGATGTTTCTTATAGTTTGAATTATTAGACGATACATAGTCACAAATCTCACACTTATATAATTTGGATGCTTTGCTATTTTTTTGAGTAGTTTTTGAGTAGTTTTTGTCAGTCATTTACATTTAAATAGAAAAAAATATTTAAGTATATTTTTATTGTCCATAGTGCCTTTTTTTGGAGACTTTTTTTGGAGACTTTTTTTCATTCAACGGTCCATATTTTTCACAGAATCTTGTAAAAAAGGCACTATTTTGAAAAAAAGTCTCCAAAAAAAGGCACCCTTAGAACAGAAATTTTTGTTCTAATGGTGCCTTTTTTTCAAAATCGGGTGTTTTTGCATAAAATGGACAATGAATTTGCCACTTTTTTGCCACTTTTTGCCACTTTTTATTTTTTTTTATGGTAACAAATTTTCGAGTGAAACGGTATTTTGTTACGACAACTGGTAATGGATATTTTTTTTTTGAAAACATAAAAAAAGGCCAAAATTTGCCACTTTTAGACGGTTCAAAAAAAAATCGGAAAAATGCTTATGGTAACAATTATTTTTTCTGTATATTTTCACTACGATTAGTGGTCTTAAAAAAAGAAATTTAGAAATGAAAAAAATCGAAAAAGTGAGTACTTTTTGAGTACTTTTTGAGTACTTTTTGAGTACTTTTTGCAAAAAAATATGCTAATTTTTGTGTTTTTTTTATTTTTTTGAACAAAAAAAACAAAAAAAGTGCATTTTTTGTGATTTTTGCAAAAAAGTAGTGTAAATTTTCTGAAAAAAAGTTGGATTTCAGTAATTTGGATTTTACAGACTGTTTATGCTCTATGATTTAAAAAAAGTCAAAAAACAGCAAACCAGAAATGAAAAAAAGTCTCCAAAAAAAGGCTCCCTTAGAACGATTTTTTTTCCAAAAGTATTTTGAGATTTGAAAATGGACATTTATTTCTTGGGAATTCTGAAAACTGAAAAAACTTTTAGTAAAAAAATCGTTCTAAGGGAGCCTTTTTTTGGAGACTTTTTTTGGAGACTTTTTTTGGAGACTTTTTTTGGAGACTTTTTTTCGAGAAATATGAATTTAAAGACATTTCAAAATATTAAAATAATGAAAACGAATGAACAAATAATTTTGGAATTTTTAAAAGAATGTGAAATTGTTGATACAGAAGAAAAAGAATTGGAACATATTTATATCAAAAGGGATAAATTAGTTGATATTGAATTGTATGATAAAATGGGTAAAGCCATTAAAAAATTAAAAGGCAAGTTTTCAACGTCGTCAATTACGTCTTTACAAGAGACTGCAAAAACGCGCCAAAAATGGCCGCTATTAAACTTAATACGCCAACTTCTTAAAATAAACGGATTTATTATGAAGCCATTTCGTAAAAGCGCCGGTTACAATTCGTCTGGAAAAAAAAAGTACGATAGGTATTTTTACGTAGAACGCAAAGATCAAGAAAAAGATAACAATAAAAATGAATTAAACAATTAACAATATAAGTAATTATATATACATGTTTAATAATTATTACAACGCAGGACTTATCACAACCGCTGTGCTTTCAGTAGGAACGGCAGTATTCTACTACTATTATGGAGGCAATCCACCATTTTCTAGTGAGAAGGTATTGGTCGAAAAGGCTACTACTGAAGAAACCCCCGAAACGGATACGGAAAATTAATATAATATCAAATAATATTATATTAATGCATCATTTTGAAATACTATTTAGTGAAGTATTCATTTATATTTTTGCCTTCGGAATTTCCGACATTATACTAGGCATAATGCCTAATATATACATGAAGTTGTTAATTATACTTTTAATTGGATTTATTGGAATATATACAAATTATGTTTATGCTATTCGTTGATTATACAATATCTATCTTTCCCAATATAACATTGTTACCAGATACATCATTATCGGATAAATCAACTACAGTCGGTGATTCTTCGACTACTACTACTTCTTCTCCTCCTCCATCATCAACCTCTTCTGGAATTGCTTTGTCGGGCTTCTTTTCCAACGGCGTAGACTCTTCTGGAATTGTAGCAGCATTATCTTGTTTGACTTCTTCAGTAATATCAACCGTAGATTTGAATGGAGTATCGACCAATTCATCTTTCTCAATATCATAGCCTAAATCATTCAATTCATTCATATTCAATTCCTTCATAATATTACTCATTTCCAATACAATAGAATCAGGTTCTGTCTCGTCTTTAACAGGCATAACTGGATTTTGTTGTATGTCATGTGCGTCTCTTAGTTGCTTTACAACATCATTGTATATTTCCCCACGCCTTTTATTATCGTCTTGAATTACCATATCTTTTAATTGCTTGTTCCATTTCAGTTCTTCTACTCTCTTTGCCTTATCTTCTTCCTCCCTTTCTTCCTTTGTTTTTTCATAAATTGAAACCGGTCGAATATCCAATATTTCTGGTTTGTAAAATGTGGTTTCATCATCAATTTTATTACCAGAATTATCACGTTTAGTAAACACTTTATCAAACCCATTTACAATATCAGACGGTATATTGGGACTTTGTTCGATCAATCGATCTAATTCAGACCGTTGTGTAGACAAAAAATCAGTACCATTTACCAATCTCTCCTTAACTGGTAAACTCAATTCTACTGAAATATTTCTAGAAAACTTCGAATAAGATACACTTGCAGAACGATGACCTTCCATTTTTTCAGCCACCTTAAGGAATTGTGCTATAGTAGTAATCAAACCGGCTATAATATTTAATGAACCGACAATAACTGATACCAGAGGGCGTGATTCTACCGGAAAACTAGATTGTGCGAAATTAGCAACACCAGTCAACGTACTCAAAATAATCACCGGTAGACTAAAACACATATTACATCTATCGTATTTATTAAACGCTTTATCGTGTAAATAACGATACGAACTCCCAATTTCACTCCATTTTTTAAGAATTTTCTCCTGTTGAGGATGCCAGGACTTTGGAATTTTACCTTCACCTGTTTCAATTAACATTTCTTTCTCCATCGATAATAGTATTAAAAAGAATAATTTTAAATATTATTTTTAATTGTTTAATTTTTATAATTTTTTAATTTTAATTGTTTAATTTTTTTAATTGTTTAATTTTTATGTATATTAACATCACCATCACATCCATATTATGACGTTTTAAAGGACGGAATTGAATATTCGCCAAAAGCATTTTGCGTGTATTTCGCTATAATACGCGGATCCTGTTTGTTACCAACAATATCGGCGCTCTCATAAACATTATTTACGTTATCAATATAATAACTAATACCGTTGATTTCCTCAATCCATACAGTACGCTTAGTATAAGGATTTACTTCAGGCTTGTTTTCAATATGTCCGTGTGGAATTCCCTTAATATGTGTACCACAAAACGAATGTCCGCTTTTCTTCCTTCTACTACACTGTTGTCCGTTAGCGCGTAATGCCTGACATTTGTCGCAAAATGGTACAATATTTTTAACTCGCTTGCGCTTCTTAATATCTTCTGTTGTAATATCTATCTTTGGGAAATTATATATAAATTCAACCAATTTGTATAGGTCGCTGTTTCCCTCAATGTCATCGCAACATCCTTTTAATCTGTCTATAATTTGACTTTTAAAGTCTACAAAATGTGTTTCTATTTTCTTATTAATTCGTCGTTCCATATTTGATTTAAATGTATTGTAATATATTTAAATCAATTTATCCATATTGAATTGCAACATAACTTAAAGAATACCATTTAATCTTCTATCACCAAAATACTGGAAAATAAATAGTCGTTTGAACGATTTGGTATAATCAAAGAAAAAGCTCCTAAAGCATTAAACCATAGTATGTAAGGTAAAAGGCGCTGCTTATCTATTAAATCGGGGAAATAATTACTAAAAGCGCCTATAATTATATTAAATAAAGCGATACTAATAATAATAAATATTCTCATATAATTACTATTGTTATTTTATTGTTATGATTTTGGCATTTTCCTCCTAATATTTTCCTTTATTTTAACATCCCTTGAATTTAATATAAAATTACACAATTCCTGTACCTTTTCACCGTCGTCTTTGAAATAATCTTGCATCGATTTTATTAAATGTTTTTTACTCAAAGGCGCCTTTACCTTATTTGTTGTTTTAATCAGTTGTCCTTGTGCTGTATTCATACAATCGATATCTCGTTTTTTCATAATATCAACTAAATTATTTGTTAAATCTTTTTTTTCCTTACGTTTATTTTTTATTTCTTTCTGTAATAGTTTAATATCGTTATCAATAGAAAGCCATACTTTTACATTTTCGATCAAATCATCGTGTGACATATAAATGATATTATACTTTAAATTTTAAGTATTTTAAATAAGTAATTAAACACGGTACTACATACAATACTACACCCGTACTACACACCATACTTGTATTAAATAATATTGTTTTAATATATAAATATGATGAAATATGTATTTAACAACTGCTATTGCTTTATATTATACTTCATGTTAATTGCCTATTTGGCTGTTTTTGGAATCACTATGTTTTATCGAGGTGATTTAGAGAAAATGATAAACCTCATGAATGATAAACAACGTGAAATTTATAAAAAAATCAGACAAGAACGATTACAACATTATTTGATGGGATTGACCGCTGGTGGTGTAATATCTCTCCCCTTTCTTTATTTCATTAAAGATAACACAACAAAGGTTTGTGCCAGTGGTATTATATTATTGATGACTACTTCTATCGTGTATTACCTTCTTCCAAAAACAACATATATGATAAAACACCTTGATTCTCAAGAACAGAAAGAAGCGTGGATGAATGTTTCTAGAAATTTCATTAAAAAAAAGATGGCCGGCGTATTATTTGCTCTGGTTTCTTACGTTGGTCTTTCTATTATGAGAGATTAGGTATATAAATATTTTTTGTAATGACTCGAACAATGATAATAAATGTACCCTGTTTCACTATGTTTCCGCGCCTTTGCTGTTTTTCCACAACATTGTCCTTTTCGCTTTCCTCTAATTAAAATATGAGAACAACTAAATGTAGGAGAAGAAGACTTCTTTTTTGGCGTTGGTAATAATTTCCCATTCTCATCGTATTTATCTTTGTGTTTTTCATGTTGAGTACAGAATAATCCGTACGATTTTTTATCACATGTCTGACCTTTTCGTTTTCCAGAAACAAATTGATAGCAGCATGTATTATTAAGATACCAATTTTTTTTAGGCCAGTTCACACCTCGTTTTTTAATAATAGACACACCATTTACTTCACTAAACCAGGGTAAAATTCCATCGGTTACTGTTCTACAATAAGGACAAACCAATTGTGTATTCAGATTTATTTTGTTTTTATAACAATATGAATTATTTTTATAATTTTTTATCCACTGTCCTCGTTCATTCATTAATGGTATATAATTAAACGTATGATTGCAAACGAGGGTTATATACTTATCGGTTAGTGGTTCTCCAGTAATTAAACATACGTTATCACTATTATTTTGCTCTTCCATTTTAAAATTTTCTTCTTTTAAAGACTCCTGTAATAGACTATTAAATAAGTCACTAGACGTAGACATTTATGTTAAATTAATATTTAATTTATCTTTATATACATTATATAATACATGTCAAAAGCAAATTGGGCTATACCTACCTGGATTTTCTTCCATGGGTTTGCTGAAAAAGTAAATGAAACATATTACAATAATAATTATAAAAGTTGTTTTCAACTAATAAAAAAAATTTGTTGTAATCTACCGTGCGAAACATGTAGACTTCACGCGGTCCAAAAAATGAATCAAACACCGGATCATATGATAAATACAAAGGAGAAGTTAAAAACATATCTTTTTAATTTTCATAATGAGGTTTCATCGCGCGTTGGAAAGGCAACCTATGATAGGGGGATATTAGAAAAATATAAGACGTTTGCGCCCTTACAAGGTTATCTTTATTTTACAAAATGTTTTTTTAAAAAATATTATAGTTTAAATTTCAATCAATGGCAGCGCGATGTATTGTTAAAGGAGTTAAATAAGGAATTATTGGATAAATGGCACGATTTATTTAAACCGTAAGATACAATAATAATTAATTAAATTAATTATTATTTATTATTAACGTTTACCTAGGACATTGTTTATTTTTACTAAAAAATACGGCTGCTTTATCGGGTATTATAGCACCAGTCGCAAATGCTAGCCCTCCTCCACCAACTAACCCAATTAATAAAGAAAGAAAAAGATCCATACCGTCGGTAAAACATTGTTTTTTTAAACGATATACGTCTCCCAAAGAAAGCATCGCAATTGTCAATATAAAAATAGAAGGCATAACATATTCTTCTTCTTCCAGTCCTGCTTGACCGAATACATGCACACCTAAATAAAAAATTGTAAAAAAATGAAATATCAATCTCTCAGATGGTTTAGACGTCAAATCATGTCCGTTCCCATATGGTACTGAAAATATACCACAAGCAGGATTCATTGCTTTAACGATACCATCAGGTTTCCGTTTCAACGTAGA
>Ga0257106_1000808_pt1 | contig 16999 bp, 12 predicted proteins | sample LP_taG_3_FD_190177 | JGI IMG/M metagenome (GOLD analysis project Ga0257106, IMG submission 190177) | Marine microbial communities from Northeast Subartic Pacific Ocean, Canada - LP_J_2011_P26_10m | ecosystem: Environmental > Aquatic > Marine > Oceanic | place: Canada: Northeast Subartic Pacific...
CGTTCCCGCCGCTCCTGAAGCCGCCGCCCATGTGCCTCGTCATCGGCGGCGACCGCGCGTCCTGCGACCTCCACGCGGACCACTACGGCTGGGTCGGCTGGAGCCTCCTGTGCCGGGGCGCGAAGAAGTGGCGCTTCTCGGAGCGCACGGCCGCGCGCGACGCGGAGTATCGCGGCACGCGCCAGGCCGTCTTCGACGACGTCCGGGGCCTCGAGGGCAGGGGCGTCGCGGGCAGCTTCCAGAGCGACGTCGACCTCTACGCGGGGCCGCGCGGCGCGTCGGACTACGACGTCGACACGGCCGTCGGCGACCTGCTCGTCTTCCCCGGCGACCTCTGGCACCAGACGCTCCACTCGGGCGGCGACACGCTGTCGGTGTGCTCCCAGTTCTGCTCGCGGCCGGGCCTCGCGGCCGTACTCGGCCACGTCCGCGACTGGCACGAACAGGGGCCCGAGCCCGCGGACCGGCGCCTCCTGCCGGACGCGCAGCGCGTCATGCAGACCCTCGTCGACTGCCTCGGCGCGCAGCGGGCCCGAAGCGTCGCGGGCCTCGCCACGGAGCCCATCCCCTGGCGCCAGGCCTACGCCGCCGCGGGCGACACGCCGGCGGCGGACGGCCCCGCGCTCGCCGCCGCCGACTCGAGCGACGACGACCTCGACGGGTTCGGGGGGCTCGATGATTAGTCGTCGAAAAGCGACAGCGCGCAGGCGAGGATCGCCTCGACGAGCGCGGTCGGGAGGCGCCCGAAGCGCAGGTTCCGCGGGTCCTCCGCGAGCGCGAGCACGGCCGCGGCGCGCGCCGTCGCGAGGTCGGAGAACCGCTCCGGCCGCGCGGGCGACCAGGCGACGGGCGCCGGCGGCCCGCACAGGATGCCGAGGCCCGAGACGTGGTCCGCCGCGACGCGGCCGTAGAAGCCGCGCACCGCGAGGCCCCGCGGCGCCTCGAGCCGCACGGGCGACATGCGCGTGGACCCGTCGACGTAGGGCCGCCCGACCATGCGCCCGCTGTTGAGCTCGAGCACGAGCCCGTAGAGCTTCGTGCGCTGGGCGAAGCCGTGGACGGCGACGACGTGCTCGCCCCGGGCCAGCTCCGCGCGCTCCGAGATCCAGTCCTCGTCGTACTCGCCGCCCCAGAGCGACACCTTGACCTGTGCCGAATTCAAATATTCAACCCGACTTCAATGTGAGCGTACGCGACTGTTTCGACGCAATCTCTTCAGTTGTGCTTCGAGAACTCGACGAGAGCAATCGATTCGTCCAAAAATCAGCCGAATAGACTTCGATTTGACCGAGCTAGAGAATTCTGAAGTTTGGTCAGGACCACCCAAACCAATGGTTGAATTCGGCACAGACCTTGACGCGCTCCGAGAGCTCGCCGTCGTTCGGGTCCGTCGCCGGCCGGGAGGAGGCGCCCAAGCCGTGCGCGTGGATCACCGCGCCGTCGTCATCGTTCCGCGTCTGGAGCTCCAGGCCGAAGAGGCGCCCGGACCCGGGTTGGTAGCGGAGCGTCGCGGCGCGGAGCCGCGTGCACTCCACGCGGTCGAGGTGCGCCGGCTCGAACCGCGCCGCCGCGCGGCCGTCGTCGTCGCCGCAGCAGGAGCCGACGGTCCACGCGGGCGGCAGGAGCGCCGCGAAGCGGTTCGTCCAGGACGTGCCCATGAGCGCGCGCGTCCGATCGAGCGACGCGTCCGCCGCCGCCGCCTCGAGGCGCGCGGCCGACGGGCTCGACATCATCGTGCGCGACGGCGTCCGCGCCCGGGGCGCCTCGTCCGACTCGTAGGCGCGAAGCCGCGCGGCCATCCGCGCCGACGCGTCGTCGTAGGCCCGCTGCATCGCGCTCGGTCGCGCCGGCCGGCCGCCCCAGCGCGCGCCGTCGGGCGCCTCCGACAGCACGGCGTCAAAGGCCTCGGCGAGGCCGGCCATGACCGGCCGCGCGAGCGACGCGGTGGCCTTGCTGAGGGTGTTCGTGAGCCAGGACCAGCAGCGCAGCAGCAGCCAGGCCAGGAGCGCGGGCGAGGCCAGGAGCAGCTTGAGGAGGAACGCGCAGTTCGCGAGGAGCCCTGCTGGAGCCGCGCCGCCGGGCGCCACGATGCCTGCTATGGAGCCGCTGCTATGGAGCCGCTCTGGAGGCTAATCAGCCACGACGCTGCGCGCATGCGCTTGTGGCAGATCTGCAGAGCAGCATAGAAGCAACATCTGGGTAACATGATGTGCAATCCAGTTTATTGAATCGAAGGTGCCCTAGCTTCTGGACCAGCCAGCCCCAATTCGTCGTCGTCGCGCGCCGTCGCAGCCCCGCTGAACGATGGCCGCGAGCCGGCTCCTCTACGGCGTCCCCGTGTCGCAGCCCGTGCGCGCCGTCTTGTGGCTCTGCGCGTCGGAGAAGCTGCCCATCGAGCTCCGGAAGACCATTCCGCCGGCGCAGACGCGCAGCGACGAGTACCTGGCCCTCAATCCTCGCGGCAAGATCCCGCTGCTCCAGGAGGGCGACTTCCTGCTCGCGGAGGGCGTGGCCATCGCGACCTACCTCGCGGACAGCCACGGCTGGGACGCGCTCTATCCGCGGGACCACAGGGCGCGCGCCAAGGTGCACGAGGCGCTGTCGTGGAGCAACACGGAGGTGCGCCCCAACGCGACGGGCCTCATCGCGTCGTCGCTGCGGGCCGACATCACGATCAGCGACCGGGGCAAGGAGAAGCTGGCGTCGCAGCTGTCCGCGAAGCTCGGCGCGTTCGAGCGCATCCTCGAATCTCACGGCGGCTTCGCGGCGGCCGACGCGCCGACGCTCGCGGACTACTTCCTCTACACGGAGCTCGGCCAGCTCCGCGTCGGCTTCGACGCGAACCCGGCGACCGGCGAGAAGACCTGGGACTTCGCGCCGTTCCCGAACACGGTCGCGTGGCTCGACGCCATGGCCGCGCTCCCCGACCACGACGCGGTCCACGCGCCGCTGCTCCAGTACGCCGCCTACCTCAAGAAGCAGGCGTCGAAATAAGAACCGGGCCTGTTAAAAGTACCCGCCGTCATCGCCCTCGCCGGCGTCGTCGCCCATCGGCGAGCAGGGGCAGAGCCGCTCGAGGTCCGGGCTCGCCGCGGCGCAGGACAGGTAGGGCCGCGCGTCGTTGGACGCCGCGAGGCACGTGTGCTCGCCGTCCGGCGCGTCGGGGTGCTTGGGCGTGCCCGGGACGAGGGCCGGGAGCGCGCGCGCCGGGCTCGTCTCCGTGAACGGCTCCGTGGGCAGCGGGAGCACGTGGAACCGCGCGGCCCCGCTGACGGACGCCGGCGCCTGGCCCGAGTTGGGCAGGCAGGCGACGTCGTTGAAGGCGCGCAGCACGTCGTCGTGGCAGGCGAGGCCCGCGGCGCCGCACGTCGCCGCGCAGCTCGCGCCGCGCGCGCCGACGAACGTCGCCGCGGCCGCGCAGGGGCAGAGCCGCGCCGTGACCGGGTGCGCCGGCGTGCAGGCGTCGGCCTGCTTCTTCGGGTGCTGCACGAAGCCGTGCTTCGCGAGGAACGGGGGCTGGAGCGCCGTCGCCTTGCGCCGCGGCTTCTTCTTCGGCGGCGGCGGCGGCGGCGAGAACTGGTCGTCCTCGAGGTGGTCCCGCAGGTCGACGGGCGGCAGCCCGGCGGGTTTCCGGACGCGCTTCGACGACACGACCCGGCGCGACCCGGTGACGCGGCCCACGGCGACGCGCTGCTTCGCGAGGAGCGCGCGGCCGCGGCGCGCCGCGGGGTCCTTTTGGCGCCGGGCGAGCGCGGACGCGTTCGCCGGCCGCCGTCCGCCGACGATGTCCGCGAGGGCCCGCCCGGCGGGGAGCGGGGGGGTCCGCCGGCGGCGCACGTCCGCCGCGGGCAGGAGGCAGCGGCCGGCGTCGTCGGCGTCGGCCTCGGCCACGAAGGCCGGCAGCTCCTTGCCGTCGCGGGCCGCGCAGCCGAAGGGGCACCCGAACGCCGCCGTGAGCCGCGCGCACGTCGCCAAGCTCCCGTCGGCGAGCCGCGGCCGCACGCAGAAGCCGCCGGCGATGGACCCGTTGCCCGCCGGCCGCCGCGCGCCGCAGGCGGCGTGGCAGCCGAGGCCGAGCTTCGCGCGCGTCGGGACCCAGGCGCCGCGGCCGGGCTCGGCGTCGACGACGCGCGCCTTCGCCGCCCACTCCGCGCCGTGGTCCGCGCGCGCCCGCTCCGCGCGGCGCCGCGCGGCCTCGTACTTGGCCTCGAAGGACCGCGCCCAGCCGCAGGCGAGGTCCCGCTCGCGCGCGCTGAAGCCGTCGTTCGCGACGAGCGCGCGCGCGGCCGCCGCCGCGAGCGGGCGGCGGCGTCCGCCGCGCGCGGCCGGCGGCGGCTGCTTCTGCCCCGGCGGCGGCGCCTTCCGCGGCGGCTTCCTCTTCTCGGTCTTGGACGGCGCGTAGGGCTCCGGGAGCGGCGCGTCGACGGCGGGCGGCTCGGGCCGCGCGGAAACGACGACCTCGACGGGGTAGTGGTCGCTGAGCACGTCCGTGATCGGGTTCCGCACCGTCGCCGCGCACGGCGCGCCGCAGCCGCAGCCCCGCCAGGCGCCGCCGAGCCAGACGTAGTCGAGGCGCGTCGTCAGCGTGTGCGAGTTGTCGCTGGCGACGTCCGTGGGGATCGACGGCGCGCAGCCGTCGACGGCGTCGTCGTCCGCGCCGTCGTTCGCGCACGCGTCGCGGAGCCCCGCGGCCCGGAAGACGCGCCCGACGTAGGGGTCGAGCGTCGCGCCGCCGGGCACGAGGAACTTGCGCGTGAGCCGCGCGCGCAGGTCCTCGTTCGCCAGCGCGCGGAGCTCCACGGGCAGGTCGCCGGCGTAGGGCCGCGCGACGGGCGGGCTGTTCAGGTCGCCCGCGACGACGGCCCGCGCGCGGTCCCCGGCGCCGCGGAGCGCGTCGCGCGCCATGACGGCGATGGCCCGCGCCTCGCGGCTCCGCGACGCGACGTCGAAGGGCGTGAGGTGCGTCACGAAGAAGTGCGCGTCGCCGCACGCCGCGTGGAGCACCTGTGTGGAAATCGACCGGTGAGCCGGGACGTCGGGGCCGAACTTCAGGAATCTCCAGCTCGGTCAAATCGAAATTGATTGGGCAAATTTTGGGACGAATCGTTTGCGCTCGTCGAGCTCTCGAAGCACAGCAGAAGTTGTTTGGTCGAAACTTTCGAACACGCTCACATTGAAGTCGGGTTGAATATTTGATTTCCACGCCGCGTGCAGGACGCCGTGCGCGAAGCCGTCGAAGCGCGCCGCGACGCAGGCGCACGCGGCGTCGGTGCGCGCGAGGAAGCCCACGTTGTAGTTGCTCGCCGCCGGCAGGAAGCAGGCCCGGGCGAAGCCGTGGCGCCCGGCCCAGGCCGCGAACTCGCTCTCGTTGTGGAAGCCGTTGAGCTCGTTGAGCGTGACGTAGTCGTCGCCGCGCGCGTCGAGCCAGGACCCGACGAGCTCCGACGCGCCGCGCTCGACCATGCGGAAGACGTTATACTGCAGGAGGCGCACGGCGCCCGCCGCCGGCGCGCACGCGCGCGCCGGCGCCGGCCGCGGCTCCGTCGCGCACGCGCGGTAGACCTCCTTGTCGAGGCGCCGCGCGTAGCTCTTGCGCTCGGCGAAGGCCTCGAGGTCCTCGCGCGGCGCGACGGCCGTGGGCGCGGCGCCGAAGCGGTGCGACGCGTGCGCGAGGCCCGGCGTCAGCAGCACGAGCTCGTCGTGCACCTGCGTGTGGAACACCGTGAGCAAGAAGCCGGCGGCGACGCAGATCGCGGCCCACGTCGGCGTCGTGCCGAGGCGCATCGCTCCGCTGCGTTCACGCCGCCGGCGTCGCGCGCATCGCTCGTTCACAACTTTTGGGCAACCATCGCAAGCTCGCAAAAATGGTGCACAAGGTTGCATACTTCAACATACGCGTTCGCGAGCGCCTCCCGCCGCGCCCGAGCCGGCCCGAAGCGACCGCAAACCCCCGACGCACCGACGAGGCGGAGGACTCTATTGATTGCCGGCGTAGTGGAACAGCGGGTCGAGGACCGTCTGGAGGAATTTGTCCACGCCGAGGACGTAGGCGACCATGAACGCGGTGATGCCGACGACGAGGCCGAGCGTGTTGACGACCTCCTGCGGGCCGGGCCAGATGACCGCGGCCCACTCCTTCTGGAGGCCCTCGACGATCGAGAGCCCGTCGCTGTACGTCTCCGCGTCCTTCTCCATCTGCGTCTCCTCGATGGCGACGTCGGCCATCTGCTGGAGCACGTTCCGCTCGGGCTTGACGTCGAAGACCTCCTGGGGCGCCGCCGAGCCCTGGAGGTTCAGCTGCTCCGCGCGCGCGCGGATGCGCTCGCGGACGTCCGAGTACTCGTCCGCGGCCTCGGGCGCCGCCGCGGCCGCGGCCGCGGGCGCCCCGTCGCCCTCGGCCGCCAGCGCCCCGGCCACGGCCTCCGCCGCGTCCTCCTCGGGCAATCCGTCGAGGTCCTTGGCCAGCGACGGCGCGCTGGTCTCGGGCAGCGGTTTCGACGACGACGACAGCGGTCGCGCGCGCATCGCTCGGCGCGGCGGCGCGAGGAGGCCCCCGGTCACGCCCAGGGTCGCGACGAGCGCCAGGAGCCGCGCGGGTCGAGCCATTGCCGCGGCTGTGACGCTGATGCCGGAGCTTCAAGGCGATTGCGGCACTTCGACGGAAACGTTGGCCGCGCAGACGCGCGCACCATCTCGAGCACTCACCATTCGCAGCCCGGGCCATCCGAGATGCTCGGCGGCGACCCGTCGTCGGCGGGCGCGCGCATGTCGTCGCTCTTCGGCGGCGGCGCGAGCAAGAAGGGCGGCGACACGAAGGCGCTGGCCTACACGGCGCCGCGGGAGCCCGGCAAGAAACCGGCCCGGGAGGAGGCGCCCAAGGCCGCCGGCGGCGCGCCCGCCGTGCAGTACGCCTACGCGGGCCAGTGCACGCTCTACAAGCTGGAGCGCGGCGCCTTCGCCGCGGCGAGCGCCGAGCCGAAGCTCGGCTGCGTCGTCCTGGGCTCCGGCGCGAGCTACCAGGTGCTCGTCTACGACTCGAAGAAGCAGCACATCTGCGCCGCGGCCGTCGGCGAGGTCGCCGCCTACGCGCTGCAGCCCCACGACTACGTCAACTTTTCCGCGCGCGGCGCGACGTGGTCCGCGCACTTCGACGGCCCGGACGCCGTGAAGGAGTTCTGCCGCGCCGTCGCGCTCTGCCACATGCGCTGCCTCGCCATGAGCCCGGCGCCGCCGCCGGAGGCGGGCCTGCGCTTCGAGCTCGCGCGCGGCGGCGACCAGGCCGCCAACGAGGGCGACGCCGTCGGCGTGACGTACGCGCGGTGGGCGTCGCGGGAGGACGACGCGTCGCCGCAGCCCGCGGCCCTCGCCAAGGAGCCGCCCGCGGAGGCCGTGCGCGACGCGGACAAGCCCCTCCGCCTGCGGGCGTCGGCGGCCTGCGAGACGGAGCCCGTCCGGGGCCTGGGCCTCGCGCTCGTCGGCGCGACGCTCCACTCGACCGTCGGCGTCGCGCTGTCGCCCCAGGCCGCGGGCGTCGACGGCCTCTGGACCTGGGTCGAGTGCGACGTCGTCAAGATACGCACGCCGAAGAAGGAGCCGGCCGCGGCGCCCGCGCCGGAGCCCGCCGCCGCGGAGAGCCCGAGCCTCGCGGCGCGCATGGCGGGCCTCGCGGCCAAGGGCGGCGGCGGGGCCCTCCCGATGCCCGCCGCGAGCCCGCCGGCGACGCCCGAGAAGCCCCGGGAACCCGAGCCCGAGAGCCGCGCGCTCGTGTCCGTCGACGACGGCGCGCGGTCGGGCCTGCTGCCCGCGGCGCCCGCGCCCGCGCCGCCGGCCGACGCCGCGGCGGCCCAGATGGCGAGCCTCCAGCTCATGCAGCAGACCATGCAGCAGCAGCAGACGCAGCAGCAGCTCCTGGCCATCGCCTCGAGCCTCGCGGTCGCGAACGACAAGCTCGACCGCCTCGGCGCCGGCGGCGCCGCGCGCGCGCCGGCGAACCTCCCCGCGGACCCGGACCTCGAGCAGAAGATCGCGCGCGTGATCCGCGAGCACGGCCAGCTCCGCGCGGCGGCGCTCGCGGGCGACGGGCGGAGGGAGGGCCTCGAGGAGAAGATCGCCGAGCTCCGCGAGAAGAACGCGGCGCTCGTCGGCGACAAGGTCGCGGTCATGGAGAAGCTCTCGGAGCACCTGAGCCGCGGCTCCGCGGACGCGTCGCGGGTCCGGGAGCTCGAGGCGGCGACGTCGAAGCTCGACGCGGACCTCGAGCAGGCCCGGCGCGGCGCGGCCGAGGCCAGGGTCGCCGCGGAGCTCGCGGTCCAGCAGGCCGAGCGCGCGGCGGCCGACGCGCTGCGCGCCGCGGCGGAGGCCGCGGACGCGCGCGAGCGCGAGCTCCGGGACGAGGTCGCGGCCTGCACATCGCGGCTCCGCGACGCCACGGACCTCGCCGAGGCCAACGACCTCAAGCGCGCGGCCGAGGCCGACGCCGCGGCCGAGCTCCGCGCCGCGCTCGCCGCGCGCGACGCCGACGCGGCGACCGGCGACGACCTCGAGGCCGCGCGGCGCGAGGCGGCCTTCCTCGAGGCGCGCGCCGTCGAGGCGGAGAAGCGCGCCGACGACCTCGGCCGGCAGCTCGGCGACGCGGCCGCCGAGGCCGACCAGGCGTCGCGCGACCACGCCGCGGCGCTCGCCGACGCGCGCGCGGCCGCCGCCGCGGCCGCGCCGCCGCCGCCGGGCGACGTCGACCCCGCGGCGAAGAAGGCCCTCGTCAAGGCCCTCATGTCCGACGTCTACGGCGAGCTCTACGCGGCCTTCGTCGCGCCGGGCGAGGAGCTTTACGGCGACCGGCAGATCGACGCCACGGTCCGCGCCACGCTCAAGGGCCTCACGGCGAAGCACCTGGCGGGGTGAGCGCATTCGGGGGGGGGTAGGCCCGTGGCTGTCTTCGCGTTGGGCGCAGTCCGGCGTCCCGCGATGGGGGTCGACCCCCGGCGAGATCAGCGGATGCCTCTAACTCGGCGAGCTCATCGTCGCAGCGATAGACCATCTCCTCGAGGCCGTCGACATCGAGAGCTACCTCTCGATCTCCGCAGCGCCGCCCTAACCGTGCGCGCCCGCGTCCTTCCATCGCACCACACCGCTGCGCGCAACTTTGTCGCGGCGGGGGCGGCCGCGGAGCGTCGGCGAGCGACGAACTCGCCGCACCTCGCTGCCGCCCCGTCGCGCGCGCGCCGCGCCGCCTGCTCGCCGCCCCGCCGCCGCCCCGCCGCGCCCGTCTCACGCCGCTGCGCCCCGCAGGCCAAACACCATGTCGAAGAAGGTCGAGGAAATTAAGGAGGTGACGACGCTCGGCCCCAAGGTCGCCGAGGGCGAGCAGGTCTTCGCCGTCGCGCACATCTTCGCGTCGTTCAACGACACCTTCGTCCACGTCACGGACCTCTCGGGCCGCGAGACCCTCGTCCGCGTCACGGGCGGCATGAAGGTCAAGGCGGACCGCGACGAGGCGTCGCCCTACGCGGCGATGCTTGCCGCGCAGGACGTCGCGGCGCGCTGCAAGGAGCTCGGCGTCACGGCGATCCACATCAAGATCCGCGCCACGGGCGGCAACAAGACGAAGACGCCGGGCCCCGGCGCCCAGTCCGCGCTCCGCGCCCTCGCGCGCGCGGGCATGAAGATCGGCCGCATCGAGGACGTCACGCCGATCCCGTCCGACTCGACGCGCCGCAAGTCCGGCCGCCGCGGTCGCCGCCTCTAGGCGCCTCCCCCTCGCGTCTCCTTCGACGCCCTAAGTGCTTCGGCGAAGAGCATTCCCACCGGCTGCGCGCGTCCCAGGCTCCGTCTCCTACAGGTCAATGGTGCACTCGCAGCCCAAGCATGGCCGCGGGATGCGCTGCTTTGCGAGCTTCCGTGAGGGACCGCTAATCAGATGGCGCTCCGAGACGAAGTGAGCAACATGCAATTCGACTTGATGGCGGAGAAGGCGCATAAACAGTTCAGCGCTCTCAGACGGCCTCGGAAGGCGAGCGTCTTATTTGGATTCGGGGAACGTGCGCAGTTGGAAGCGCAGGGCTTGTCTCCCGGCGAGATCGGCACGCTGCGGCGTACCAGAGCATTTTACGCGCAATGATGCCTCGCCGCAGGTAAAAATCTCGGCAAGGCATGGAGCGCATCGACACCAGAAGTCAAAAACCATTACGAGGAGATGGCGGGTTTCGACAGACAACGCTACGAGACGGAGGTCTTCTTTTCTGCCGAGTCTGACTCGCGACTCGGACACTCATCCTTTTCGTCGTGGCTCTACCCTTGCACCGGTCCGCGGCATTTCCCCGGTCATGGAAGCACCGAGTGGCGCATGACCGCGTCTTTTGTAGCCGGGGATTGCGAAACGAAAATTCGTGGAACAGTTGGGCTCCCAGAGGTGATGCTGACAAGCGGTAAATGGTTCTACGAAGTTCAGATCGTGGAGAATAGCGCACTGTCGGTCGGCTGGGCCCGGCGCGGCTTTGGCTCCCCGTTGCACCTCAGCTTGGTTCCGTTCGGCTGGCGTTGCGGCGACGACTGTTTCTCCTACGGATACGACGGCCACCGTTACCTTCACGATGAGACTCTGAGTCCGACACACAACCCAGCGCCACCTTGTTCTCTCGGCGACACTATTGGCTGCATGCTCGACCTCGACGACCGCTTGATTTGGTGGTCCATCAACGGCAAATTCGACGGTTCTACCTTCAGTCACATCTCCCTCGAAGGCGCTTACCAGCCGGTGCTGACGATGATGGAGGGCGTTGTCGATATCAACTTTGGAGAGCGCAAGTTTCAATTCCCTCCCGAAGGCTACGAGCCCGTTGGTATTGACGAAAGGAAGATGTTGATTGCGAAATCGGAGGAAGCGAAGTATGGAATAAAGATTACAGTAAGAAGGTTGGATGCAAATGAGGCGAAGATCAAGACTGAAGCGCAGCGCCTGGACGACCTTGAAATCAGAATTGAGGATCCTGACCCCAGCGGCGCTTTGCATGTCCTCAAAATCCTCGACAAACTCGACGAGGCGGCGCGCGTCGCCAGCGAGGCCGCCGCGCCGGGTCATCGAGGCGCCTCCGGGTCGAGTACCTCTGGATGGCGACACGCTAGCGTCGAAGATTACGGGAGGGCTATGCGCAGCGCTCTCGAGGAGCTCGCGGAGAGCGATCGCGACGAGACCGAGCGCTGTCGCTTGGAGCACGACAATTGCATGGATGAGCTCAGTCTCCTTAAAGAACACGACGACGCCCTCTTGGCGCAGTTGCAGGCATATCAGAAGACGGCGCACGAGCTTAGTCGCAAGATAATATTCTAGGCCTAGGCCTAGCAACAACATCAGATGCTGATGCACTGCGACCGGCTCCTAGGCCTCCGACACCCCGCGCGCGCCACCTCCCATGGATCCAAAGTGCATTAGCGGCTCGTCACGGCGCTGCCCGCCCCGACGTGGCGCGCCTCCCAGCGCCAGGCGTCGCCGCAGGAGCACGCGCCGCCCTCGAAGACGTGCGTCGTCTTCTTGGCCTCGCGGACCGTGAGCTTCCGGCCGAGCGCGCGGGACGCGGATTTGAAGAACGCGTGGCAGTCCGCGCACATCTGGAAGTTGATCTCCACGAGCAGGTCCTCGTCGGCCCCCGCCTCGAGCAGCGCCGCGAGCGCCTTCTTCTCCGCGTGGTGCAGCAGGCTCGCCTCCTGCGCGGCGCGCGGCGCCGTCGCCCGGAAGTTCTCGGGCAGCGCCGCGGTGACGAAGGCGTGCCCGGCGGTGACCGCGAGCGCGCGGACACCGCCGGCGTCGTCGTCGATCGCGTTGTCGAAGGCGACCATGCGGCCCCGGAGCCGCGCCTTCGCCCACGGCCGCAGGCCCCGGAGGCCTTCGCGGTCCATGGCCGCCTGGAGCTCCGACGCCGTGCCCGCGCGGCCCCGCGCCGCCGCGGCGACCTGGCACGTGCGGTAGAGCGCGTACCTGGACTGCGCGTCGAAGCCCGCGACGCCGTCGTCTTGCAACAGGTCGAGCGCGCGGTCGAGCTCGCCCGCGGACACCAAAGTCTGCGCCGTCGCGATGTAGCACGCCGCGTCGGGCCCGCCGAGGCGATGGCGCGCGCCGCGGAGGAGCGTGAGCGCCGTGCGCCAGGCCGGCGGCTCGCGCTTCTCGCACGCGGCGATCGCCGCGCAGAACGACGTCGCGTCCGGCCCCGCGAGCCGGCCGTCCGCGGCGAGCGCCTTGAAGTAGGCGACGGCCCGCGGCTGGTCCCGGGCCTTGTCCGCGAGCGAGATCGCCGCGTTGTAGGCCGGCAGGTCCGGCGCGTCGAGCGCGTCGAAGACTCGGAACGCCTCGGCGAAGCCGCGGCCCGCGCGCGCCGCGGCCGAGACGACGGCCGTCGCGGACACCGCGTCGGGGTCGGGCGCATGCTCGTCCGAGCGCATCTTTTCGTAGAGCTCCAGCGCGCGTTCCGGTTCCGCGGCGACCTGGCAGGCCTTGAGCGCGTCGTTGTACAACGCTACATCCGAGAAGGGCGCCTCCGCGAGGAGCTCGAGGGCGCGCTCGGCCCGCCCCCCCGTCGCCGCCGCGGCCATGGCCGCGCCGTAGCTCCGCGAGTCCGGGTCGTCCATCGTCGCGAAGAGATCCAGCGCGGCGTCGGGCGCGTGCTCGGGACGCGCGAGGGACCAGAGCGCCGTGTTCCACGACACGGCGTCCCGTTGTAAGCCCCGCGCGTCGAAGCCCTCGGCGAAGAGCTGTCGGAGCTGTTCGTGGTCGCCCGCGCGGTCGAGGGCCGCGAGCGCGGCGTTGACGACGGGCGTCGTCGCCGCGCGCGCGTCGTCGGCCCGGCGCAGCACGGCCAGCGCGCCGCGCGCGTCCTTGAGGCCCGCGAGCGCGGCGGAGAAGGCGTAGGCCGCGTCCGCGCCCGCGAAGGGCATCGCGTCCAGCAGCTCGAGCGCCTTCGCGTCGTCGACGCCGGCGCACGCGGCGATGGCCGTGTTCCACGTCGTCGCGTCGGCCCGCACGCCGCGCGCGGGCATGGTCTCGCCGACGAGCTCGACGGCGGCCGCGGCGTCGCCGGCGACGGCGAGCGCCTGGAGGTACGCGTTCGCCGTCACCGTCGTCGCGCTCCCGTCGCGGACCGCGCCGTCGAAGAGGCGCTTCGCCGAGTCGACGGCGCCGCAGGCGCCGTAGCAGCTCAGGGCCGTGTTGATCGTCACGTGGTCGGGCCGCAGGCCCGCCTGCTGCATGCGCCGCAGCGTCTCGCGGACGTACGCCACCGTCTCCTCCCGGTCTCCGTCGTCGTCGCCGCCGCCGGCCTTGCGCCGCTGCTTCGCGGCGACGTGGGCCGCGGCGAGGAGGGAGTTGAAGGTCACCTTCGTGGGCTCGGCGCCCGCGCGGCCGAAGCCGAGCTCGTGGACGCGGCGCGCCGCGCGGACCTCGCCCGCGGCCGCGCAGGCCGCGATGGCCGCGTTCAGCGACACCTCCGTGGGCGCCGCGTGGGGCGCCTCGAACATGTCCTCGAGGGCGTCGAGGGCGCCGCGCCAGTCGCCGGCCCGCGCGTGGAGCGCGATGTACTCGTTGTGGACGACGGCGTTCGCGGCGCCGCTCCCGATGGCCTCGGCGAGCAGCTCGGCCCCGAGCGCCGCGTAGCCGCCGCCGCGCTTGCAGGCGCCGATGGCGCAGGCGTAGGTGCGCGCGTTCGCCTCGGCGCCCGCGAGGCCGACGAGGTCGCGACAGAGCCGCGCGTCGGCTTCGCCCGCGACGGAGAGCGCCGCGAGCGCCGCGTTCACCGCGGACGTCGGCGCGCCGCCCGCGTGGGAGTCTAAAACGTCCAGCACCTCGCGCCGCGCCTTGGCGAAGGCCAGCGCGCCGGCGACGATGCCGAGCTCGCGCGCGTCCTGCGGCCGGCCCGCGGCCTCGTAGTTGCGCAGCACGGCCGCGCGGTCCGTCGCGCCGGCGCCCTCGCCCTTGGCGGCGGCGTGGAGGAAGCGGATGGCGTCGGCGCGCGCGCCGCCGGGCCGCGAGTTCGCGACGAGGTACGCGGGGCGCCCGCGCACGGGCACCCGCGCCGTCCGGATCGCCGCGGCCGCCGCCGCCGCGTCCGCGAAGGTCACGGCGCCGAAGCCCTTGCCCTCGGGGATCCAGACCGACTCGACCTTGCCGAACTTCGCGGCGGCCTTGGCCAGGTCCTTCTCGTCGGCGTGGAAGTGCAAGTTTTTCACGAAGCAGCTCCGCGGATCCGCTTCTCTTTGTCTTTGCTGCTTCGCGGCGCGCGCGAGCAACGATGGTTGCGTCTGGCGCGGCTGCTGCAGTGCTGCGGCCGTCGCCAGCAGCGCCGGCAGCAGCGCGGCGCGCATCGCGACGCCTGCGGGTCGCGAACGCTCCTGCCTGCCGGTCGTGCGTCCGATCTTGGCCAGAAGGTCGAATTCTAGTGACCAGGTCAAAAAAAGCACGTTGAGGTAGTTGCTGCGATGTTACTGCGCGGGCTGCCTGCCTTCCATCGCGTCGATCGCCGTCGTTCTGTCCTAGATCTTGCACGATGGCCGGCGCGGGGCAGCGTCTAACGATAGGAGTGTTTTTTCCACCGACCCCCCATCCTGTAGGCGCCGGGCAGCCCTTCTACATGCCGCTCACCTGGCCCGTGGGCCACCTGAGCTCGGCGATCATGAAGCCGGAGACGGACGACGCCGTGCCGAAGCCCGAGGCGACGCCGGAGCTCGACGGCGTCGGCCACGCCACGTCCATGTTCGGCGCGGCGCGCAGCTTCCTCATGGCCTGGTACGTCGTCGTCGCCGTCTACGGCTCCTGGGACGACTACCCGGGCGCGCTCGGCGGCGCGGCCTCGCACGGCTACGCCTGGTCCTGGGTCGGCCCCATCCTTGCGCGCGACGTGCTCGCGTGCTGGCTCATCGCGGGCGGCTGGGACTACTTTCTCTATTTCTCGCCGTTGGCGGCGAAGCTCGAAAAGTACAAGCTCAACCCGGTCTACCCGGGCCTGCGCCAGATGGGCCGCGACTTCCTCGTCGCGACGCAGTCCATGTTCTGCGCGGCGGCCGTCGAGTGCTGGCTCTGCCGCCTCTGGGCGTCGGGCGCTATCGCGTCCGCGCCGTCGCTGGAGCTCTCGGCGAAGAACGTCTTCCTCATCCTCACGCTGACGCACTGGCGCATCCCGCACTTTTGGCTCATCCATCGCGGCATGCACCCCTGGAAGGCCAAGGGCGTCCCGGACGTCGGCAAGTTCTTGTACAAGCACGTCCACTCGCTGCACCACAAGTCCTCGAACCCGACGGCCTTCTCGGGCACGAACATGCACCCCGTCGAGGCGACGCTCTACTTCTCCGCTGCGCTCCTCGTCGTGCCGCTCGGCGTCCACCCGTCGATCCCGCTCGCGTGCGTCGTCGATTGCGCGGTGGGCGCGTGGCTCGGCCACGACGGCTTCCAGTGGCCCGGGAGCGGCGACTACTTCCACCAGCTCCACCACGCCCACTTCGACTGCAACTACGGCGCGATGCACGTGCCCATCGACAAGTGGCTCGGCACCTACGCGGGCTGCAAGGAGGACCTCAAGGCGATCTGGGGCAAGCGCGCCGCGGACCGCGCCAAGGTCGGCAAGGACGGCACGAAGAGGGCCTAGGATTTTTTAAGCGCTCGCCGCCTGCTGCTCGGTGTGGCGGAGGATGGCCTTGCGGAGCGCGTGGTTCGGGATGACGTCCTTGGAGTCGAGGCGCTGGTTCGTGAGCGGCGACGTCGAGTGGGACGCGAACCAGTGGGCGATGGCCCGGCGCTCGTAGGAGTGGCCGTCGGCGCAGAGGCAGGGGTCGACCATGGGCCCGAGCGTGATGGGGCAGAGGTACTCGTTGGGGAAGGGCCGCGGGCTCCGCGACCGCGCGCGCCGCGGCCGGTGCGCCTCGCCGACGCTCCGCCAGCCGCCGTCGTCGTCCCAGCGGTAGACGACGAGGGGCGCGCGCGGCCCGTCGTCGTCGTCGGGCTCCGTCTCGTGCTCGTGGTCGTCGGACGTCGCGCCGCCCGCGGCCGGCGCCGGCGGCGGCCGGCGCCGCGCGCGCGGCGACGGCGCGGCCGCGCGGAAGACGCTGAGCTCGCCCCGGAGGCGCCCCTCGTACATCTCGCGGTCCGTCTCGCAGGGCACGTCGTCGTCGTCGTCGCCGCCGTCGTCGTCGCCGGGCCCCGGCCGCGCGGCCGCGCCGGCCTCGCGGTCGTCGCCGCCGCCGCGCCGCCGGCGCCGCCGGTCGCGGTGCCCCCGCTCCGCGCGGTCCGCGCGCCGCTCCGCCGCCGCGCAGCGGTCCTCGAGGAGCCGCGCCGTCGACGTGACCTCGTCCATGCGGCGCCCGAGCGACGCGAGCGCGTCGCGCCGCTCGCGCGCGTCGACGGCGAGCGCGACGGACCGCGCGGCCGACGCGCGCAGCGCGCGGAGCAGCGACGCGCTGCGCAGCCGCTCGGCGCGCAGCGCGTCGCGGGCGACGTCGAGGCGCGTCGCCGCGCCCTCGCCGCCGGCCTCGTCGTCGAACGCGTCGCCGTCGTCCGTCGACGAGCCGCCGCCGTCGCGCGGCGACGGCGGCTCGTTCCGCCGCGCGCGCGCGACGACGGCGTGCCGCGCCCGCAGCACGCGCTCGACGACGGCGAGGACGTCGCGGCGCCGCGCGTCCGTGTCGTCCGTCGCGTCGTCGTCGGCCGCGCCGACGTCGTCGGCCGCGAGCCCGTGGACCGCGCCGTCGGCGCCGTGGCCGCCGAGCGCCGCGCGGTAGGCCCGCGTGATGTGCAGGTCGAGGCGCGCCGCGCGCCGCGCGTCGCCGCGGCAGACGCAGTCGTCGAGGCGGTCCTCCAGAGCCGCGAGCGTCGGCGCCGCGGTGCCCCGGAGCCGGTCGAGGGCCGCGTCGACGCAGGGCTCCTCGCCGGCGAGGCGCGGGCCCGCGCCCCGCGGCCGCCCCCCCCGCGGGAACCGCCGCTCGGCGCAGGGGCTCGACGCCGCCGCGTCGAAGTCGTCCGCGGGCC
>Ga0257106_1000812_pt1 | contig 16960 bp, 14 predicted proteins | sample LP_taG_3_FD_190177 | JGI IMG/M metagenome (GOLD analysis project Ga0257106, IMG submission 190177) | Marine microbial communities from Northeast Subartic Pacific Ocean, Canada - LP_J_2011_P26_10m | ecosystem: Environmental > Aquatic > Marine > Oceanic | place: Canada: Northeast Subartic Pacific...
CCGCGACGCGTTTCACCGACGCGCGCGACGGGTTGTGGCGCGGATTCGGGCGCGAGTGGTAGACCTAAATCTCGGTGCCGAGTTGGAACTCTCGCCCGACGCAAAGACGGCACCGTTGATGATTTCACGCCGATTTGCGAAGCGTTGGCAATACGCTATCAAAATTCAACCGATCGCACATCGCAAACAGTTAGGAGTGTGATTATGTTCGGTAGAACTCGCACGAAGGTCAGTCACATTCTCAACCATAATTAGAAAATCGCCAAAAAGGTCACCCCAAAAAGTAAATTCCCAAAAGCAACAAACCCAATCTTCGCGGAACGACACCCACCAGAGTCCCTCCCCGACCGAACAAAGACGCACCGAAGATGCCGTCCGTCGACCTTTTCCTCGGCCCGCTCATCCAGTGCGCCGAGGCGGCCACCCTCGGCATGCCCTTCGAGGTCTGGAAGACGCGCATGGGCCGGTTTCGCCAAGAGGGCACGATGGAAGCCTTCGCTAACATCTATAAACAAGGCGGCGTCAAGGCGTTCTGGGCCGGCACCGGGCCCAAGATGATCGAGTCCGGAAGCAAGGTGCGTGACACGGAAAGGCATCACCGCTCACGTTCGAGCGAAACCCTCGCGAATGCGTCGGAAAACGCGCCAAACCCACACGGGGGCATACCTCCTGAGATCCCCCGGTGAATTATCCCTCCCGGATTTTTTTTCATCCCCCGTGGCAAAACGTCGCAATCTGACTCACCCTCCCCGCCGCTCACCCACCCACCCACCTGACCGACAGGGAATGATCTTGATGTACGCCAAGGAGGGCATCAACGACAACCTCCGCCGCGCCGGCATGGCGCCGACCCTCGCGGGCGTCCTCGCCGGCGCCGGCGGAGGCATCGCGCAAGTCTCCGTCATGGGCCCGTGCACCTACCTCGTCACCGGCGCCGTCAACAATCCCGGCGTCGGCATGTTAAAAACCGTCCAGCAGACGTACGCGCGGGGAGGCATCGCGGCGTTCTACCCAGGAGGCACCGCCATCGCGTTCCGCCAAGCCACCAACTGGGCATCGCGACAGGGCTTCACCGAGTTCGTCCGCGCCCGGATGAAGCTCGCGTTCCACGGCGACGTCCGCGCCAAATTGACAAAGGGACAGGAAGTCGGCGCCGGCGTGATCGGAGGAACGCTGGCGTGCTGGAACCACCCGTTCGAGGTTGCTCGCATCGAGGCGCAGACGCTCGGTAACATGGGCAAGCCCGTGGGGTCCATGGTGACGGTGATGAAGGACATCGTGCGCGTGGACGGCGTCGGCGGTTTGTTCCGCGGCATCGCGCCGCGGGTGTGCCTCGGGATCTGGCAGACTTTGTTCATGGTCACGGGCGCCAAGTTGATCAAGGATGAGCTGCGGAAGCGGGAGATGATCGCGATGCCGGAGGTGATTGCGGTGGCGTCGCCGCACGAGCCCAAGATCGATACGAAGAAGAAGGTCAAGTGATGGGCGCGAGACGTAGTACCTTGTAAGTGTGCATAACAGACGACGAGTGATGAAGTGCGCAAAGTTTCGACAAATAGCATCGACAACATAGATCTAACAGTAGTATCACTGCTCCACCTGCGTCGCGCCCGTCTCCTCCGCGGCGCCGTACTTCTCCGCCCTGGACGCCAAGAACCGAAGAGCGCGAATCTTCCGATCGTGACTCCAACCAGCGTTGCCGTCCAAAGCGTCAACCGCCTTCACCGCGAACGCATACATCGGCGAATCGCTCGAGATCCCATCCACCTCCTCCGTCAGTGACGCGCGCTCGGCTAAGAAATCCCCGCTGATCGGCGACGCCCCAGCCCGTACGCGTTCCTTCTCGTCCATGCGCTTGTAATGCTGAAACTGTTCCAGCGCGACTCGCTTGCTCTCGTTGAACACCTCGTCGTTCGGGATGTTGCCGACGCGCATGAGCCAGTCCTTGTGCGCGTCCAGCACGCTCCCCTCGTCCTCCTTCGAGCCGCCCGGGGGCTGGATGTTAAAGCCCGGGACGTACGGCGCGGCGTTGAACTCCGCGGCGTTCCAGTTCTCGTCGAATTCCATCCGCATCGTCTGCTCGAATTCACCGACGTCCCAGTCGAAGTTGACCTCGCCCCGCGCAGCCTCCCTCGCCTCGCGCACCCTCGCGTCGAGCGCCGCCTGCGTCTTGGGGTCGATCGCGCCCATGCCGAACGCGTCACGGGCCGCGCGACGCCGGGCCGGACCCTTCTTACGGTCGCCGCCGCCGGCTCCACCCTTGGACTGCCGCGTGAAAGCGTCGTTGAGCCCCGCGCCGAACGCCCGCCCGGCGCCCCTTTGTCGCATGCGCGCCGTCGCGGATTCCAGGCGTTCCATGGCGCGCGCGTCGGGGATGGCGACGCCGGGACCCGCGACCGCCTCGCCGCGCTGCGAGGTGGTCCGCGCGCGGCCGCGCTCGCCGCCGTACGCGCGCGCGCGCGTGGATGGTTCGCGTTCCCGCGACTGCAAAGGCCTTCTCTCCCCGGACGGCGACGGACTGAGAGGCCTTCGTTCCGTTCGTTTGGGTCGGGACGCGCGGACCTCAGCCGCGATCGTCGCCGCCGCGTCCATCGCCGCCTTCTGCTTGGCGAGCATCTCGTCGTCGACGTCGACGACCGGGAGCTCGGGCCCGGGAGGAGCCGCCGCCGCCGCGGACTCGGACTCGGACTCGGACTCATCCTTCGCCTTTTCGCCATCCTTGTCACCCTTGTTCCCCGGCTTGTGCACCGTGATGGTCATCGGCTTGGCGCACCCTTCCAGCTTCCGCCCGCTCAGCATCGCGATCGCCGCCGCCGCCTCCTCCGCGCTGCCCATGGACAGCACCGCCGTCGGCGACGCGCCGTTCGCGAACCACAGCTTGACCCGCGCGACGTCGCCGAAGGGTTTAAAAATCTTCGCCGTGGACTCCGCGTCTAAACCCCTCGGCGCGTCTCTCACGTGGATGGACACGCGGTTCGCAAAGGCGGCGCGGCGCGCGTCGCGCTCCTTCATCTTCTGCGCCCACTCCGCCTGCTTCGCGAGCCATGCTTTGCGTTTCTCCATGCGTTCTTCCCGGGCCGCTTTGCGCTCTGCGTATTGCGCTTCGCGTTGCTCTTTGGACATTGCGACGGATACCTCGAGCGGTTCCGTCGCGGGTCCGACGCCGTCGCCGCCGAGCTTGACGCCGTTGAGTTGCGCCATCGCAGCTTCGGCTTCCGCTCGTGTCGCGAAGCGGACGAGGCCGGTGGGCGCCGGTCGGCCCGCGGTCGGCTCGGCGGCGACGAATTTGGTGGATAGGACGTCGCCGTGTTGGAGAAAGAGATTTGCGAGTTTCGCGGCGGAGAAGTCCGGCGGGAGGTTCTTGACGTAGAGGTTCTGGGACTCGTCGGGCGGGGCGGTGGTGGGTTTCCGTCGCGCCGCCGCGCCGCGTTGCTTGCTGGGCGCGGCGGCGTTTGAGTCGTTCTCGCCGGCTTTGCGCACGAAGAACGGGACGAACGGGTTCTTCTTGTTCGTCGAGTGCTCGTTGGATGACGACGTCGATGCGATCTCGGCGTCGTCGGCGGCGGTGGACGCGGTGGCATCCGTCTCGGGCGCGGGCGCGTCGTCCGGGACGTTCCACGCGGGCGATCGGACCTCGGGATCCGAGCCCGCGGCGGGATCGTCCGTCGACTCGCCGTCCTCGTCGTCGCGCCCCGACCCACCGGTCGATGAGCAAAACCTAACGCAGCGCGAGTGATGGCGCGCGTGTGCGCTTTCGGTGAAGATTCCGGCCTCGACCGGGGCGAGCACGCGGCGCGCCACACCGAGGGCGACGCGACGTAACGCCATCGCGGGGCTGAGGTACGTGTCGGCGCCTCCTGCACTGTCCGCAGGTGGGTCGAGGGGGTGACTGCTGTTCGATAACGATCGGACTCCTCGGTCGGACATCCCAGCGGTCGGTCGAATATTTTTCCGTGCGCCACCCGCGTGTAACACCTATCAACAAATTGAGCCCCCTCCGCCCTTCCGCCCTCACCACCCTGACGTGCGCGACGACCCCGTTCGCGACGACGCGTTCCTTCCGTGAGATGGGAAAGGGCGCTGAGATGACCCCGCGCGCCGACCGCGCCGCTCGGCCCCCGCACGACACCTACGCCTCCCCGAAGAAGTCAGCGGGTGAACAACCCCTCGTCATGGTCAGGAACGACTCCGGGACCACGGCGACGACGACGAACGACGACGACGGGGCGGGCGCGTGGGACCTCTCGCTCACCGCCGGGCGCACCGGCGGCGGGCGTCCCGAGTCATCCGACCCGTCCTCCCGGGCGGAGCTCGCGGAGCGAAGGCTGATGGAAACGCAGCAGGTCCTCGTCCAGGAGCGCGCCAAGCGCGAGGTTGCCGAAGCCATCTTGGCGGAGACCGCCAAGGCGCTGAGCGCGGTGCGACGCGCGGCCGCGGACGGCGGCGGCGCGTCGACGTCCGGCGTCGCGCTCCGCGGCGGCGGCGAAGAGGCCGCCGCGGTTCTCAACGAGAAGCTCACCCTCCTGCGCAACGACTACGACGCGCTGAAGCGCGAGTTCGAACTCAAAGATCGCGAACACGCCAAGATGAGCCGCGAGATCAACAGACTGGAGGACGGCCTGGACCTCACCGAGACCGGCCGCCCAGTCACGATCGACCTCGTGATCAAGCAGATGAGCACATCCGACCAGGACGAACTCGTCATGTCCTCAAAGCTGCTCTTAGACCGCGCGAAAGAGCTGGAACGATCGCTGTCGGAGTTTCGAGATCTAGACGAACGACGAGTGAGGACCATCGCGGACGTGGTGTCCACCCTGGAGCAGCGACAACGGGAGCTAAAGGATAAGCTCCGGGACGCCGGGCTACTGGACGACGAGTACGACGACGAGAAGGTGTTGAGGGACGGGCTGAGCAAGTACATGTCCCCGGAGGCTCGAGCGGCGATGGGACACATGCTCGACGTGGACGTCGAGTACGAAGGGCCGGCGACGTCGCCGCTGGGGAAGAACTTCTACGCCACCAGGACGGTGTCGTGGTGGGACCGGTGGTTCGGCGTCGACGCGTGATGCGTCTCACGTGCGTGTAGTGTACATGTAAGTGTTATTAATTCATAAATGAAGGTCCGACTTCAATCCGATTTGCGAACTCTGACTCGCCGGCTCGTCCTTCGGTGGTACTTGTAGTTCTCGAGCGCCGCGCCCTTGTTCGTCGCCGGCGGCTGTTTCGAGCTCCACATCGCGGCTAATATCACGAGGTGCGCCGCGAGTAGAACGAGGGACGAGCTGTGCGTGCTCGGGAACACGTTCCAGCAGTACTCGACGATCAACATCAACCCCACCCGAACGAACGATCCGCCCGGCAGCGCTTCACACGACCCGCCCCACAGCAACAGCGGCAAGGTGTGAAAGTACCACGCGTAGAACTGATAGTGCAACGACCTGGCGAACACGATGCCCACGAAGTTACCTTCGAACAGCACGCGCGCGACGTGCGACGGCGCGAAGGTCGACGCCGGGACCTTCGCGGGCGAGTTCGACTTCAGACGATTAAAAAAGTCGAGCACGAACGCGGGGAAGAACCCGCCGCCGTGCCTGTGCCACCGTGTATGCGCCAGCGCCAGTAACGCCACCAAGTGACACGTCAGTAACATCCCCGCGAAGGACGCGGACACGAAGAGTGGCTCGGGCACGAACTTGAAGTTGACGGACCAGTGGTGGACGAATACCCTGGAAAACTCAAAAGCTTTCGCGGCGTAAGACGCCGGGTACGTGACTAGGAACTCGTACCCGACCGCCAGCTGCGTTAAAAGCACGGCCACGACCGCGGTGAACGCGACGGTGGACCGCTCGCCGCCCACGAGCAGCACCAGAAGCGGCGGCGCCATCAGGAGCACGTTCATCTTCACCGACACCCCGAGCGAGAAAACGACGCAGCCGATCACCCACCGCCCGCGTTGGAAGAGACACACGGCGAGGTACGCGAACGCCATGGCGAAGCAGTCGTTGAACAGCCGCAGGACGAAGATGCTGTGCACGCGCTTGCTGAGGCACAGCGTGAGCAGCGCCCACGGCGGCACGCATCGAGCCTGCGCGTACACCCCTAACACAATCGCGAGGTGAATCACGTACACGCCCACGAACGCGCACTGTCCGAGGAAGATGTCCCCTCCCGTGAGCGTCTTCAGGGACGCGTAGATGTACACGAAGCCCGCGGGGTACACCAGCGGGCCGGTGTCGCCCCTGAGCTCGCGGTAATCACGCTCTCCTTGGAGGTACCCGCCCACCTCGTCCATGTACGCGCGCCAATCGATCTCTGTGTACGGCACCCGCCACACGATCAGCGAGCACAGGACGCACTCCGCCAGGATGAGCGTGACGCACACGCATCGCACGGCGGCGACGTCCCTCGGATCGTTGAGGCGCGCGAGGAGCGCGTGTGCGCGCGTGGCCACCGTGACATGTGGCATCGCGACCGCGCCGCTGGGTCTGATGGACGACGTTGTTGAATCCCTCGTCGTCAGTTCCCATCAGTGATGGAGGGCGCGAGGCACTTCGCGGTGGCCTTGGGGGCTGGGGCTTTCAAGCTCCCGACGGTCGCCGACCTGGTGCGGGCGATCGCGGACGCCGCGTCGCACGCGCACCACGCCACCGCGCGCGCGTCGGGTTCGGCCCCTTCGTCTTCGTCGTCGTCGTCGCGTGAACTTCCGATGGCTGTGCTGTGCGGGTCCCGCGACGCGGTCGACGACGTGGCGGCGGCGTGCTCGAAGCTCGGGGTGATCCGCGCGCTGCACGCGGACCAGGACGCGGACGAGCGCAAAGGGGTGCTGGTGGCGTGCGCTCGCTCCACGTGGCGTGCCGGGTCCGACGATGACGACGCTGGGGATGGGGATGAGGAGTTCGATACGAGGGAACCGAGCGACGCCGTGCGATGCGTGTGCATGGTCACCACCGACGCGTGCCTTCCCTCCGCGGCATCCGGCGAGGCGTCGCTCGGTTTCCCGCTCCTCGTCAACTACGACGTCCCGAGGACCAAGGAGGCGTACGCGCGCAGGGCGCGCGTGGCGCTCGGCGGGGGTAAAGGCGGAGCAGGCAGGGGGGGCATCGGCAGGGCACCCGGTGTGGTGGTCACGCTGGTGGTCGCCGACGACGAGACGGAGCTGTTACGGGAGGTGTGCGGTGACTCGCGGGTGGAGACGATGCCGGTGTCCGCGCTCGAGGAGGTGGCGATGAATTGGTTCGCGTACATTAACAATAGCGGTATACGATAGCGGGAGACATGGTACCTAGCTCATAGCCGCTGGATGGTTGCGGGTGAAATCCAAAACATCTTCACAAAAACCAAACAGAAGAACACGTGCTCGTCACTCTTTGGTCGCGCGAGCAGCCCGATGCTCGCGGTGAGGCCGGTGTCGATGGCGGTCAAGCCGTCGACGGACGCCGCCGACGCGGCCGCCTCACAGCGCGCGAACGTCGCGGCGGACTACGCCAAGGTGGCCAAATCCGAGGCTGGGTGCTGCGTATCGTCCACTGACAACAGAGGCGCCATCGGGTACACCGCCGGTGACCTCGCCAAGGTTGGCGACGCGGATCTGGGCGTCGGCTGCGGCACCCCCGTGAGGCTCGCGCAGCTCCTGCCCGGCGAGCACGTCGTCGACCTCGGATGCGGCGCGGGCATCGACTGCCTCCTCGCCGCCGACGCCGTGGGCGCGACGGGCGTGGTGGTGGGCGTGGACATGACCCCGGAGATGCTCGCCCGAGCGCGCGACGGCGCCCGGAAAGCGGAGATGCTCCCGCCCCGGCTCGAGTTCAGGCTCGGCGAGATCGAGAACCTGCCGTGCGAGAACGACTGGGCGGACGCCGTCATCTCCAACTGCGTCATCAACCTCTCCCCGGACAAACCACGGGTGCTCCGCGAAGCCCTGAGGGTCCTCAAGCCCGGAGGTGCGCGTCCCAACCCTACCGCACCCAACGTTCGTTTGCCACGTCACGTAGGATCTTTTACTAATCACCCGATCCCTCCCTCCACAGGCCGACTCGCCATCTCCGACGTGGTCAACGTGAAAGAACTCCCCGACCACCTCAAGACGGACGAAGCACTCGCCTGCTGAGTCGCCGGGGCTCCCGTGGCTCAGGACCTCATCGACATGTTAGTCGATGCCGGGTTTGAGCGCGTGAGCGTCGTCGAAAAAGAAGAGAGTAAAGAGTTCATCAAAGACTGGCTGCCGGGAAGCGGCGCCGAGGACTACGTGGTATCCGCGAACGTCACCGCGTACAAGGCGTGTACGAGCGGTACGGACGGCGCGTTGAGCGACGCGGACCTCTACGAGGATGATGCCACCCCCGCGGCGGGGAAGTCGTCCTTGAAGGCGGCCGCGGCGGCCGCCTTCGCGAGCGCCGCCGGCGTCGAACGATCGGCGGCGGCTCCGATCGGTGAGGCTGTCGCCGCGCTCGTCGCCGCGGTGGGCGCCGTGGTTCGAGCCATCGGTGTGCACCACGCGGAGCACACCGACGTTCCGGGAGAGGTCAACTGCTGCGCGGACGTGGACTGCGAGGCGGATGACGTACCGAAGGAGGTGAAGAAGAGTTGCTGATAATCAGCCCCTGCCCGGGAATTTTTCCGGGCGAGGGGCGGAAGGACCATCTCCGTGTCATCGCGACATGACACGGCGTGGTCTCATCGAACGCAAAGCGTGGATAGATCGACGGCGTGGATCGCGCGCGGACGGACGGGTCGTGACGTTTCATATCACGACACGACACACGCGGGTGAGCGCAGGAACGAAGTGACCGCGGATGCCAAAAAACCGATTACTCATCGGCGGCGCCGCGCGATTGTGTTCCGACAGCGCACCCGTGGACGTACCGCGCGACGATTCGGTGTGTAGACTACCGATCGAACCGTATACCAACATTTACATGTACATCGAAAGCGACGTTTCGTTTCACAAAAGAAAAAAGGCTCGCTCAATCGCTGACGACGTTGATCGGCGCGCCGGCGTTGTACGCATCGACGTTATCGGCGACCATGTCCATCAGCCGCTGACGCGTCTCCAGCCTTTTCCACCCGACGTGCGGCGTGAGCATCACGTTCGGGAGCGTGTACAGCTCCGATCCCTCCACGGGCGGTTCCACTTCCTGGACGTCCAGACCGGCGCCCGCGATGGTGCCCTTCTTGAGTTCCTCGATGAGATCCGCCTCGTTGATCACGGCGCCCCTCTGTAAACAAGACACGACGTCAATCTAATTGCTATATACGAAAATAGAAATAAACTCACCGCTGTGTTGATGACGTACGCGGTTGGTTTCATGCATCGGATGGCGTCGGCGTCGATGATGCCCTTGGTGCTGTCGCTCAGTGGGCAGTGAATGGAGACAAAGTCGGACTCTTTAAGTAGGTCTTTGAGCTCCGCGCGTGCTTCCCATTTGCCGGCTTCGGTCTTCGCCGACCGGGACCACACCAGGACGTTCATTCCGAGGACTTTGGCGATCGTCGCAACTTTGCTGCCGATGCCGCCGGTGCCGCCCACTAAACCGATGGTCTTGCCGGTGAGCTCGAAGTGCGGGGTTTTCCCCAGCGATGACGTGAATAGGGATCTGTCGCCCTTGGCGAGTGCGACGTGCTGCGGGACGATGGACGCGCTGAAGTTGAGGACGAAGGTGAGCACGAGGTGCGCGACGGCGTCGCTGGAGTAGCCGGCGACGTTGCACACGGTGATCCCTCGCGCCTTGGCTGCGGCCAGGTCGATGTTATTGTACCCGGTGCCGGCCTCGCAGATGAGCTTGACGGTGTCGGGGAGGAGGTTGACGTCCACGGGCACCTCCTTGGAGATGACGACGGCGTGACCCTTCGCGCGTTCCGCGATCTGCGCGGGGGTGGGCGTGGAGTCCGCGTGCATCGTCAGCGTGCCGCCGCACGCGTCCTTGAGCTTGGTGAAGTCGAGCTTGGCATCGAAGTCGAGCCTACCCGCGTTGATGACGACTCCCATCTCGGCCTTATCGGATCCTGAGGTTGCTGTCGGTGTAGGAAGACGCGCGGGAGCGTCAGTCAGTCGCGCGGCAGGTCGATCGATCGCCATCGTCGGGATAAAAAGCGAAGCGGGACGACGAGGGTGACGGACGAGGCCGGCGTGCGCACCTGCTCTCACGGCGAAGCGACGGGTGCTGGCTCTCTTCGGAGCGACGGGACGCGCGCGCAGACGGACTGGGCGGGCACTCGTGAGCGCGTGGGACATGCCACGACAGACGCGCGACGTGTACTCTGCAAGCGCGTAAAAAGTGAAAAGTGGATAACTTTTAGGAAAGTGAAACTTTTCACCGAACTTTTCGCGGGTGGCGGCGGTCCGGGGAGACTCGACGGCATCTCGACTGCCTGAATACATAATATGAATATTCAATGCACAACACCCGACGTCGCACTCACAGCGCCATGCGAAGCATCGTCTTGAGCTCGTCGTCGCTGAGCGGCACGGGGTTACCCTTCATCGAGCTGCTCTCCTTGGACTTGCCCACCACCTCGTCAAAGTCGCTCTCCTTCAGGCCAAACTCCCCTAAACCCGGCACCCCGCAGTCCTTCACCAGGCGCACGATCCACTCCACGCCGTCCTCGACGGTGGCGTGTGGGTCCCCAGTCACCGTGCGAGCCACGGTCTGGTACCGATCGAGGTATACCTTCGCCGCCGCCGGATCTTTCTTCCCGAACCAACCCTTCAGCGCCGACACGTTGACCGTGCAGCAGTGCGGTAACAGCGCCGCGCAGATGGCGCCGTGGGGCGCGTGCAGCAGCCCGCCGAGTGTCCCGGAGAACCCGTGCACGGCGCCCAGTTTAGCGTTCGCTAAACTCATGCCGCCGTAGTACGAACACAGGCACATGTCCTCCCTCGCGTTGATGTCGGTGGGGTGGTCGCACGCGGCGCGGAGGGATCGTGATCCGGCGGCGATCCCCGCGAGCGAGATGGCGTCGGTGAGCGGGTTAGTGGCGTTGCATACGTAAGGCTCGATGCACTGCGTGAGGGCGTCGAGGCCCGTGTGCGCGGTGACGTCGCGGGGCATCGAGAGCGTGAGCTCGGGGTCTGTAAATAAAACATGGCGTCAGTTGAATTGCCCATACGAGAATTAAAATAAACTTACCGACGACGACGACATCCGGGAGCATGAACTGGTGCCGCATGGACACTTTCCGATCCCCGGCTTCCAGCACGCTGTTCTTGGTGACCTCCGCGCCGGGTCCCGCGGTGGTTGGGACGGCGACGAAGGGTGCGCATCGAGTCGTCAACGGCTGCGCTCGACCGACGACTTCGAGAAAATCGTAAAGGTCGGGGCTGGGTCCTCCGTTGGTGAGCACGGCGGCTACGCACTTGCCGGTGTCCACGGGTGTGCCGCCGCCGATGGCGATGACGGAGCCGCAGTTGTTGCTGGACGCGAGGGCGATCGCGGCCTCGGCGGTCGCGGTCGTGGGCTCGCCGCCCGGGCAGTGGTAGACGACTGCATCGATGCCCTCAGCCTTGAGGGACTCCACGAGTGGCGCGGAGAAGCGGTCGGACTTGCCGGTGACGATGAGCGCGGGCTTGTCGGCGCATCCCTCGAGGGTGACGAGGTCCTTGACGAGGGACGGGACCTTCTTGGATGTGCCGCAGCCGAACACGACGCGCGAGGCGGTCATGAACTCGAACGGCGCGATGGCTGGCGACTTTATCACAACCTCGTCGGATGGCGATGCGGAGGCCATGGTGACAGCTGTGGTCCTGGCGTGGGTTCTGGGCTTCGCGGCGCGACGGGTACGGGTGCGGAGCTTGGATCGCACGACGGATGGGTGGGTCGTCGCGGTGGGGGCGACTCGGGCCTGCATCGTGCGTTCGGGCTTGTGTACGAGTGGATAGGACGGACCTTTTGTCGACATCCGAGAGATCTGGAAAAGTCGGCGGCGATTTCATTTCACAAGGAGGGCGCGCACGCACGGCACGGGAGACACAAGCGCGATGGGAGGAGGAGACGCGCCTCGCGGCGGCACGCGCGGAGGCAAGGACCAGTTCAACTGGGACGACGTCAAGGGCGACAAGGACCGCGAGTACTACCTCGGCCACTCGCTCAAGGCGTCCGTGGGGCGATGGCAGCGGGGCAAGGACATCCTGTGGTACACGCGCGAGAAGGAGAAGGACGGCGGGGCGCAGATGTCCGACGCCGACCGCGCCAAGGCCGAGATCGCCGCGATCAAGGCTGCGGAGGAGCAGTCCATGGCCGAGGCGTTGGGACTGAAGCCGCGGACCGAGCATCACGTCACGCACGCGACGCTCGAGAAACACGAGATGGACGAACTGCTGCGCCGGGGTACCACGAAGGATGAGCGAACGGACGACGTGGACGCCGCGCGCGTGAAAGGGCTGGGCGTGCAAGGGATCGCCGGGCAACACGGCGGCGCGGGGCGGGAGATCATGGAGGGCGTCGGGCTCAGCGACGACGAAGAGGACGAACGACGCCGCGCGGCGATCGGTCAGAAACGATCGAGGGAGATGGTGGAGGTGCCTCCTCCGCCGCGGGCGCCGCTGCGGATGACGGATAAGGAGCTGCGAAAGGAGAAGAAGCGCGCGAAGAAGGAGGCCAAGAAGGCCAAGAAGCGCGCGAAGAAGGAGGCGAAACGAGCTAAGAAGGATGCCAAGCGCCGCGGCCGTTCACCGTCCTCGCCCTCGTCCTCATCGTCGTCTTGAGAGTACTCTTTATATTAGGTTTGATGAAAACGACGAATAGCTACCACGTCCGCTCCTTCTGCAGGTCCACGACCGCCTCGACGTCCTCCAGCGCCTCGCTCGTCGCCGCCCACTGATCCGGCGACCCGCTCGTCAGGTCACTCACCTCCGACTGGGTCACCACCCCACTCGTCACGCAGTCGCTCACGTCCAGCCCGGTGCGTCGATAGAATGGCGTCGTCGCCGCGAATCGATCCTTGCCCAAACGCGGGGTAGCGTCGTCGCCATCCACGGACTCCTCCACCCCGGGAGGCACCGCGCTCTCGCCGCGGCGATAGCTGGCGCACGCGGTGACGAGCTCCGGGGTGGTGCTCGGGTCGCCGCTGCACAGCCGCCGCGTCGCGCGCAGGTCATCGCGCGTGACGACTAGCCCCCCGACGACGTTATTAAACGAATCCGTAGTCGAGTCCGGGACCCCTCCAGGCGCGGCGCTCAACACGATGCCGTCGCTCGCCACTACGCCGTTGACGAAATCCTTTATGACCCCAGGCCACACCGCGAGCGCCTCTTCGTGGGTGCTCGCCTCGTGGAACTGCGCGCCGAGCGCGTTCGCCACCGCGCGGCCGTTCTCCACCGGGTGCGCGGGTTCATCAGCGTAGTTGCCGAAGACAATCGATGGGATCCCCGCGTCTTTGATCCGCCGCAGACGTTCGGGCGTGGGCAGGTTGCTGTGCTTCGCGGCGACGAACTTGGCGAAAGGTATGCACCCGTACCCGATCGAGCAGTCCGTGTGCAGCGTCGTCGTGGCGTTATCCACGGAACCGTACGCGCTCTCCAGCACCCGCATCGTCTCGTCCCAGTACTGTTCCCGTTCCGTTCCCATGCTCGGCACCAGCGTCAGTACCAGGCCTTTGATCCGCGGCGTAGGGGTAGGGTTCACAGCTGTGTCAGCCGCCAGGAGCCCGAGGTCGCGCTCCGCCTGTTCCAACGCGCCCCACAGCGCGGCGGCGGTGGACATCGATTCACCCACCGCGACGACCGACTCGTACCCGGCGGCGGCGGCGACGAAGGCGAAGTCTCCGCCTTGCGCCTGGAACCCGAGCCGATCGCTGAGTGCGTCCGCGAGTGGATCCTCGGACCCTAGGCGTGACTCCGCCTCGCGTCTCTCCGCCGCGTTTTCGGCATCCATCGCGGTCGCCATCCATCGCGACGGCGCGGTGTGGAGGCCGTCGTCGGCGACGCCGCCGCCGCGGCTGCCGAACACCGCGGATGGGATCTCTGGGTGGAGTTCGCTGAGGAGCCACGGGACGCTGCGCATGTCGCAGTGGAGGCCGTGCCCGGCGACGACGCCGATGGCTTTGCGCGAGGCGAGGTCGATGGCGGGTCCCGACGCGCCCGCGCTCCATCGAACGTCGCGCGACGCGACGGACGGACCGCCCAAGGACACGGGCTGCCACGGCAGTCCGAGGGGCGCGCCGGTGTCGTCCGCCTCATCCACGGGCGCGGTCCTCGCGGGCGCGGACGCGAACAGCCGTGCGGGGTCCGTGTGCCCGTCTCCGGGCGTCCCGCCCAGCCTGGCCTCGTTGAGCTTCTCGGCCACCTTGGACGCGAATCGATGCGGCTCGTCGTTCCCGTGCGGCGCCCGGCCCATGCCGCCACCCAGCACGCTCACCTTCCCAACCACCCAAGATCCTCCTCCCGTGCTCGCCGCGAGGAGCGCCGTGCCGAGCAGCACGGTGGCGACGCCCGCGCACACTTTCAACCACGCCGAATCGTTGTTCCGCGGCGCGCGCGGGATCAGAGCGCTGTGCTCGTACCTCGGAGAGCCGGGCATGATGCCCGTCCGTCGCCGCCCCTCCTTGCACAATGGTGGTCGCGTAACACCTCTCCATAATCTGATCGATGGGCCGTGCGATTTTCTCGGACGTTCAAAAAAAGCGACATTTTCCTGCAACGATGCGCCTGTTTGCACAGTGGGAAAAAGTTAACTTTAAAAAGAACAATTTCTAACTGTTTGGCTGTTCGAACGGAATAACTTTTAATGAAAAAGGGAATATTTGCCGGCTTCCTCATTGAGCGTGGGCGCCATTGATTGGGAGAGGGAGCATGCCGACCAAGGCTCGGCAACGGGGCAACCCGAGGCTCCTCGACGGCGTATCGCCGTCGTGGACCAAGCTCGAGCCCCTTCCCCCGCCCACCGGCAAGAGCGGGCTGACCTCCAGTGACGACCAGCCGAGGTACAGGCGCGGCAGCAGGCGACGACCAAAGCCCCCGAAGACCCCGCCCGGCCTGGTGCAGCTCGAGCACCCGTCGCTCGCGGTGGCGCACTTCGACGGCAAAGGGAAGGGCTACGCGGCGGTCGCGCCGATCCAGGCGTCCGCGCTGTTGCTGCAGGAGAGGCCGCTGACCGTCGCGGGCGCGTTCGACTCGGCGCAAGATGCACGAAAGGCACTGGCGAAGATCGTGTGCGACGACGACAGGTACGCGCACCTGCGGGGCGCGCCCGAGGACGCACGCGGGCCCGGACGCGCCGCGACGAAACCCGACGGGTCCCCGCCGCCGCCGTCGGTGAGCGGCGACGTGTGGCTCGCGACGCTCGCCAAGCTCGCCAACTCCCCGTTCGTCCGCGTCACGCGCGTCGGCAACCAAGGCGCAGGCGAGCCCGGGGGTGGGAAAAAGGATCTGGACACCGCCGCCGAGCAAGGCGACGGGAAGGACGCCTACGCCGCGCGGCTGCTCGCACGCGTGAGCACGTGCAACCACAGCTGTCGTCCCAACGCGGCGGTGTCCGTCAGCGACGACCTCGTCACGCTGTACTCGCTGAGACACATCGAACGCGGCGAAGAGATCACCGTGTCGTACGGTAAGTTTATTTTTATTCTCGTACGGGCAATTAGTTTGACGTCGTGTTTTTCGTACAGGAACGTCGCTCCTGTGGCTGCCGCTGACGATGCGACGAACGCAGCTGGCGAGGGTGTGGGGGTTCGTGTGCAAGTGCGGTCGATGCGAGCTGGACCTGTCACGCGCGATGGCGGAGCGGGAACGGGCGAACGGAACGATGCGCCGCGTCGCGTCCAGGCACGGGTTCCGGGAGCTCGGATCCTTCCAGACGCAACACGACGACTTAGCCGGAGTGATGGAATGGGAGTACGGCGACACCGGGTTCGAGTCGCAGTTCGACGAGGAAGGCCGGGTGCGGGGCATGCTGGGTTCGCCCGGTGACTCACCGGGTGGCAAGAACGGCGGTAAGGGTGGCCACGGCGAGGTACGTAAGAAGAAGAACGGAGGCCGGCGCGCGAGTCTGGACCCGTCTGACACGAGCGACTCGTCCGACACGGATACGAGTTCGTTCGATTCGTCCGACGATTCCAGCGATGACGACCGGTTCGGACGGCGCGGGCGGATCCGACGATCGGGCGGCTCGAAGCTGGGAAGGTCTGGACGCGGCGGGGTCAAGGCGATCGGCCCCGCGCGTCTGTACAACCGACTGGTCAAAGCTGGCATCGGGCCCGATCACTGGCAGATGCACGCGACGCGCGAAGTGCTCGTGTCGCGGCTGCTGAGCAAGGAAGGGCGGAAGGACTTCGACCTGGACCTGCTTCTGGAGCACGCGCACTGCGCGGCGAGGCTGGCGCCGAACCACCCGCACTTCATTCGTCTCGCCAGTTTGGTCGAGGAGGTGTTCAAGACCAATCGGGAAGTCGTCGAGGCGGAGCAGTACTGGACGTGGACCATCGACCTGCTTCGGGAGGCGATCCACCCGGACGTGCTGTTTTGGAACACGGAGTTTAAAGGGTTGCCGCCGGGGCGGGTGGATAGGTGATGAGAGAGCGGTGTATTAGCGGTTTATTAACATCGTCTACGCCTCTTTGTTCGTCTTTGCGCGCTCTGACGGCGCTGTTCGACTAATTCAAATAATCTGTCGGTTGGAAAGTTTGAATTGTCGGGACGCGGGCCGTGAAGGCGCGTTTAACGGGAGACGACGAGTGGTGCGATACTACGATGGGCGAGTAGTACGATGTGTTTACGTGCGATGGTTTGTTCTTTTGCGGAGTGGTGGTGATTAATTTATCACCATTGGTTTGTTGCGTGCGCGAGATCGCGCCGCTTTTGAAGAGTTTGTAGTTGAGCGTCTCTGTTGGCGGACGGGGGCGTTTAGCCGCCGAAGCCGTAGAGGGTGCGGCCCTGGCGCTTGAGCGCGTAGACGACGTCCATGGCGGTGACGGTCTTGCGGCGGGCGTGCTCGGTGTAGGTGACGGCATCACGGATGACGTTCTCGAG
>Ga0257106_1000813_pt1 | contig 16957 bp, 8 predicted proteins | sample LP_taG_3_FD_190177 | JGI IMG/M metagenome (GOLD analysis project Ga0257106, IMG submission 190177) | Marine microbial communities from Northeast Subartic Pacific Ocean, Canada - LP_J_2011_P26_10m | ecosystem: Environmental > Aquatic > Marine > Oceanic | place: Canada: Northeast Subartic Pacific...
CTATCAAACTTGGTTGTACTACTCGTCTTTTCCTTCTCCGTCCGGTATCATCAAGAGGAACTTCTCAAACGCCTCGCGAAACTCTCTCGAGGTTGGCACGCCGTGTCCGCCCTCGTGTTCGAACACGACTGATTTCTCCTTGTTATAAAATTTATCTCTTAAGCGATCAGATCGGTCTCGAGTGACCAGAGCGTCGTTCTTCCCGTGCACGTGCATCGACGGGACGTCGATGACGCTTTTCTCGTCAAAGCCGTCTTTCTCGTAAAACCGCGCGTCTAAAGGATCAAACCCGGCGACGCTGACCACCCTTCTCACGGTCTCAAACATTTCCGGTTTCACTCGCTTCAGTATTCCAATCAACGTCGCGCCTTGCGAAAATCCAACCAGAGCGCGCACGCGTCCTCCGTGCTCTTTAAGCACGTTTTCGATCAAAGCAACAGTTTCCTCCAAGCGAACGATTTTTGTGCTCTTTGCCGGACGTATCCAGCTCCCATCTTTCGCTTTCGTCGCTCCGGAGGACACGTTTTCCCCGGCTAACCACCACGATCGCATCGTCCCCATCGCCGTTTCTTCGTTCTCTCTTTTCTCGATATTCTTTTCGTCGTTAACGTCCATATCGAAAACGCCATCCACACAATGCGGAGCGTCGAGAAAGACGAACTCGTACTCGCGTTTCAATTTCTTCGTCCGAATGGAACCGGTTCTTTGGCGGAAAACGAGGCCGTTTTGCGAGAAGCCGTGGAAGCACAAACACACGGAGGGAGAGGAGGATTTGGTGGAGGTTTGTTCCTTCATCCTCTCCTCCTCGTTTGGTTCCTCTTTCTTCGTGAGTATCGTGCGTTTATGCAAAAGCGTTTCGTTTGTTTCTGTTACGTGAAGTGTGGAAAAGAAATGAAGAATCTCCATAACTTTGTGCGCACTTTTATCATATGCTTTAGCTTTACATGACAACATGAAACGCAGCACGTGAGAGATAGATTAAGATGTTTTTAGAGACCACACACGAAACGAGAGCATCATTCATGCCTTCGAATTCTCCTCTAGATGGCGAGGAAGAAGAAGAAGAATTTCGGGAAATCTCTTTCGGATACACCGGAGGGGTGTTCTACCCGTTCGAGAGAGCACCTTTTCGAGAGGAGGAAGAATCGATTTTCCCGAGACCAAAGCGAGAGCTTTTATCGTCTTTATCGTCCTCTCGCGATGGTGGTGGTTTTAAGCATATCGAAACAGACGGTCGACCGATTGTTGCGTCGGTTGCGCGATGCCCGGAGAGTGAATTGGTGGACATCGAGCGAGCGAGAGCGAAAAGGATGATTCGAGCGCAAAACGCGCGCGTCGTGAAAGAGACGACGAAGGGGACGAACAGAGTGGCGGACGAGAGGGATCGAGAGGTGAATTTGTATCGGCACGCGATCGCCGGAGTTCCGTTTCAATGTTTGAATGCGATCGCATTGGTGGAAAAAGAGGAAGAGCAGCGACGAGCGCGAACGAGGAGAGACGAAGCGGTGAACTGTTTGAAGATTTTTAGAGACGGGACGGTGGTCACGCGGGACGCGAAAGGAAGGGCGGTGAGGTGTTACGAAGGGATCAGAGAGGTGTTGGAGAGGAGGAACGAGTATCAGAGAACGTTCGATGTGCAAGGCATCGAAGAGGAGGAAGGGAGAGGGGAGAAGAAAATGGTCGCGTCGAGAGACTTTTGCGGCGTGTCCGTGTCGAAAACAAATAAGAGCGGGACGTTTCGGTGCGAATTTTCTACACCGGTAATGAATGATAACGACGCGTTGCCGACGGACATGAGATTTACGAATCATAGCGCGTGTGAGGAGTTTTCGGATTGTTGTTTGAGAGTCGCGACGGAAGTTGGGACGGTGCAAACGTATAGGCCTGGAGAGAGCGGATGGGTGAAATGGGATACGGTCTCGATGGGGGTCGAGAATGCCTCCAGCGGCGGTACCGCGGTTGTGAGGCAATGGTACGGATGTTACGAAGCCCAACACCCGCGGACGATGCTGCATTGCAACCCGAATCGCATTCAAGTCATCGATGAACGACGACCGGAAGTTGTGAACACCCGCGCTATTGGAGAAACATCTAGTACAAAAAGAAGTACGACTTCCTGGAGTCGGGACGAACGCATCCAATGCGCTTCAAACGTGCTCACAGGCACGTTTCTTTTCGCCATCGGAACTCGTACTTCGGTCAAGTTGTACGATATTCGAAGATACTCTCCCGTGGACCCGGTGTTCTCCTGGAAACACGGCATGTCTTCTTCGCCTTCTTCGGTTGAAGTCCGAAACGACTTCCGAAGAGCGTTTGATACGAATATCAACGTTGACGATTCTTATGTGACGATTCTCGCGGTGGCTAATGCAACAGGAGACGCGATGGCGTTTGAGACGAGAGGTGTGAATAACACTCAATCAAAATCGTTTACGATGTCTGCGTTGTCCGCTGGCGTTCGACTCGTCCCGCGACCTGCGGATGCTCCGTGGGGGGGCTTTCAATTTTACCCAGGCGAAGCGAGAGAGAAGGCAGACCTCTTGCCGTTTTTTGCGTGGTCGGAAGAAGCGACTGGCACCGTGTACGTGCAAAACTTCGAAGACCAGGAAACCATCGTGAAAGATGCGCCATTCGTCACTCGCGACGCAAGCTCGACTTTACCACTATCGTTCGGCCATATGCGGAGGGAAATGCGCGGAAGTTTTGATGCGCACTCCTACGGGAAATGTAGGCGACGGGAGCCTTTTGATATTTCGAAACAACTGGACGACGACGTAGAATTGCTTCCGCATATCTACAACGGATCGTCAAAGTACGTCGCCGTTGACTTGGCATGGAAGCAAGAGGAAGAGAATAACGCGGAAACCGAAGACGAGGATGCGTTTGACGCGCGGGGTGCTCGAATGATTCGCAAAGCCGCCGAAGCGTTCAATTTGGCAAAAAAGATCAAAGTTGACGAAGACTTGAGGGAAGTACGAAAGCACGGTAGGATGCAAATGTTCGAGGACGACGGTTGGAACGAGGTGAGACGCGGAAAGGGGCGAGGTCACATGTTTCGACTCAATCCGGCAACTGGTGAAAACGAGATGATTTTTGGTGGAAACATGTACGTTTGTCCTGTTTTGTGCGCCGACGGTAAACAGTGCAAGTTTTCGTGCGCTGCTATGAATCGAACCGAAACGATGACAACACATTTATGGGAGAAGCATAAAATAGAATCGAGACCGTTTACTGAACTCATCAGAGCAGGTGAAGCGAAAAGTCATACGAAATACATGGTTACAGATTCGAAGCAAAAAACGATTACTGCGCCAATGTCCTATAATTTCATCTCCCTCGTTGGCGAGGAAGGCGATTCTGCGGACTATTCGAAACACATCCAATCGAAGAAAGACGAACGAGATGAGTACTGGGAAGCGCTCGATCGACGCTCAAAGGAAATTGCAGAAGATGAGAGCTTTTTACGACAAGGTGTGCACGAAATCAAGTCCATTGAGATGGAACGATACCAGTCTATCGATTCCGCCGACGTCCTGAAACGCTTGCGAAATTTGCGCGAAAACGGTTGGGGAACGACTTTAGTCATCGACGACGAAGATGAAGACGAGGACGACGAGGAGAGGAAGCGACTTGAGTTATTGATTGATGATTTAGAAAATCGTCGTCCGCGCGATGGTGCATCGCAGAAGACGAAGAAGCCGACTCTTCGCATGCCTCCTCTGTCTCCGGGAGAGGAGGATATCCCTCCGTCGACGAAGAAGAAGAAAAGCCATCCTACTCGTGCGCTACCAGTGATATCTCAACCACCCCTTTCAGTTACAGCGGCACCACCGTCAAAGAATGCGTTCATGGAGGAGAAGAAAGAAGGGAAGAAACGCGACAAGAGTGCGAAGGAGGAGAAGAAGAAAAAGAAGAAGAAAGTCGCAGGCTTCTTGTAGAACTTTAACAAATGTAACAACATCGCGATTAAATAGATAGATAGATAGATAGATAGTTAGCATTACTTTCAAAGGTAAGTGATGACTGCTAGTGTAGTTGATAGTTTTGATTAAATTCAGTTGTCTAAACAAATGTCTAAAAACGTGTTAAAAGAGCTCTTTTAACATCTCATGACGGCGTTACTTGCGTTTTTTATCTGCGAGATGCCATTTCGTAACTCTTCCCCTTTTGCCAACGTCGAACCGAGTCTCCCTTCGCCCCAGCCGTTGTTCCTGGCCTGCTCCAACGATTTTCTCACCGTTTTCTTTTTCCTCGGTCTCAACCTCGCGTCTTCTCTCAACCAAATCTCCACCTCCTTCAACAACGCGCCCGGTTTCCTCGATTTCAACGACGGAATCGATTCCATCTCTTTACAGAACTGCAACTTCCCGCCCGCGACGAACGCAACGTGACTGGCAAATTTTTCCAAACCGTCGAAGATGTGCGTGGCGTATAAAATCGTACACTGTCTCTCCTCGCACTCTTGCCTCAAAAACTTCATCAACTCGGCTCTCCCGAGAACATCTAAATCCACCGTAATCTCATCCAATAACAAAACTTTGAACTCGTGCATCAAACCCCACGCCAACTGCACGCGTCTCCGTTGCCCGTCGCTCACCTGGTGCATTCTCCACTCCACGTCCACATCCAACGCGTCGATTATTCGTTTCTTTCTCGCCGGGTCCACGCCTTTGATCCCATCTAACATCTTACTCGCCGGGAAATCTCCCGCCAACGGAATGTTATACCCGGCGAACGCGACGTCTCTCTGCCAGTTCCCGCCGATGTAACTCAAATCTCCCGAAGACGTTAAACTTGTATCATAAAATGCCTCTCGTCCTAGTATCAATACTTTTTCTCTCGGTACCATGTGTTTCCCGCCCATAATTTTCAACAGCGTCGTCTTCCCCGCGCCGTTCGCGCCGAGGAGTAAACAACACGACCCAGGTTTCAGGTGCAAATTCATCCCTTTGATGAGAGGTTCGGAGCCGGGAATCGGCGCGCCATCGATGCCTGGGTAGGAAAAGTCTAAATCGTTCACGGCGATGCCCCAGAGTTGGCCGTTCTCGTCGTGCGTTGCTGTCGTTGTCGCCTCTTCGTCGTCGACATCCATATTCGTCGTTGCTGTCGTCGACGTCTTTTCCACGTCACCCCCGCCACGCATTTTGGAAAACCAATCGCCCGCCGACGCGGTCTCCGCGATTTCCGCGTGCACGTTTTGGTCCCCGGCGAGGTTCTTAAATCCAGTCACGGATATTGGGACCGGCATAAAGCTTTATTATTTTAAGTATATCGTTCGTCCCGCGCGTGTGATTTTAGAATACTTTAAGGGGAGAAAAAGAGTGGATATGGAATGAAGCTCTCGCGACCACGAATTCTTACGAGAACAAAAATTCACACAAAGCGAATGCTTTACAAATTTACAACCTACTTTTCCTCCTCTTCTTCTTCGTCTTCTTCTTCTCGGCGGCAGCCTTTCGCTTTCTCGCGAACGATTGAAGCTTCTCTCTGGTTTTACCGCCGAACGCGGCGTCGATTTCCTCGAGGACCGCACGCATGCGATGGCGATACGCTTCGGACTCGGGCGCGCGGAGACGAAGTAAATCAGATTTGGCATTTTCGTACTTCGATTGGTTCCGTTTCTTTTCTTTTTTGGTGAAAGAGTTTTCGTAAATCGCGACGAGGTCTTCGCAGAGGCTGATTTTAGCGCCGCGTTCGTGTAAGCGACGGTGAATGGACCAGTACTCGTTAAAGGCGACGTTCCAAGCGGCGAGGTGCGCCTCGGTGATTGGACGGATTTTGTTGCGACCGATGCGTCTGAAAAGTTTGAGGACGGCTTTGCCGTCCTTGGATTCGAAGGATTGCCACTCGGTGTCCGAATCGTCGGTGAGACATTCGGAAGAAGAAAGCTTTCTTTTCTTCGACGACGCTCTCTCTTGAACACCACCGAGGACTTCTTCCGATTCAGAGTCCGAGGAGTCTATTTCCGAGGAGTCTTCCGAATCAGAGTCTGATGAGTCCGTATCCGAGTCCAATGAACCGCTCGAGCCGTCGTCTGGTTCAGAAACATCATCATCGTCGTCGTCGCTGCTGCTTCTACTTTTATCCTTCAGAGCTCTTTGCACGAGCTCTTCTGGTTGATACACGGGAGAAACAGCCTGCGGACCTCCTTGATTCGATCGTTTCTTCCTCGCCGCTTCTTCTTTTTCGCGATTCCGAGATTCCAAAAATAACGGCGGCGTGAGCACGTCGTTCTTTTTCTTCGCCCCTCCTCTCTCGTCTTCATCGTTGTCTACTTCTTCTGCTCTAGCTCGCTTTACATTCACCATAATCGGCGCGTTCGCATTCACGTCTTCCTCTTGGACGATCCACAACGAGGCGCTCGCGTTTGCTCGCCTCCCTTCCTCGACGCGTTCGCGTTTCAATTCATACCTCCCTGGGGCTCGAAAATTCGCCACCTCTTTCAAAGCGCGTTCAAACGTGTCACGCAAAGGCGTTTCTAAAATCTGTTCCCTCAATTGTTTTTTGCGATTCAGCTTCGTCGCGCTTTCAAATCCTCTCACGATGGCTTCACGCAGCGCGTCCTTCGAGAGCTTCCGTTCGTGGAGCAACGAGAAAATGCACTCTCGACAGACGATTTCGCTATTCATGGCTGCCGACGTGAGTGCTTTCTGACTCACTTGTTCTTTTTCTACTGCTTTACTGGTGGTCGCTACGACTAAACTTTCGCTATTTTTCGATTCCGCTAAAAGAATAGTCGCGCGTACCAACGATATCCGTCTCTTTGCCATTTTTTCGAGCTCTTCCGCTCCTATTCTACCACCATTTACAGCCGTTGTCTTGTTATTATGCAAAGCTAGCGCTTCGTTAGTATTAGCGTTTCTATCGTTATTATGATGAGTTTGTGCGCTCCCAGCCTTGGCCGCCATCAACGCCTCGCTCACTACTTTCGTCGTCGTCGTCACCACCGCCGTCGCGTCTTCCTCCGGTCTCCTCTCGTAATTCCCGAGCAACTTCGTGTTGAACTTTTCATTCTTCTTCTGCACGAGCATATCCGTTCTCGTCTTACACTTCGCGCCGGCTTGATTTTTCGCGGTTTCGTCTCTCGTCGGGTGGAACTTTCTCGCCAGTTTCGTGACAACCGAAGCGCTCGCGTCGACGCCGCCACTCATCCTCTCCTCAACCTCGCACAAATCTCCCGGAACGAGTTCATTTTCTCTCGATTCAAATCTCGCTATTTCTTCTTCTTCTTCCTCTTCTTCGTCGCCTTCGCCTTCTTCCTTTTTCTTCGTCGTCACTTTCACCACGGAAACAACCATCATCTTCTCTCGTCTTAAATTCTTTTCCTCATCATCCTCGGGCAAATGCCGAGACGACGAAACCGGCGGTGTAGGTAGCACCCGAAACTGAATCGTCACCTCGTCTTTTCTCTGTTCGCGTGCGATTCTCGCCAGCGTTTCTCTCGGCATGCGCACCGTCGACGCCCACGGGAACATTTTCAATTCGTTTCTCTCTCTCTCGTCGATCTCTTCGCCGCCAAACTTCTAAACGCTCTGCTCCTAAAAGTCGTCTCCTCGTCGTCGTCCAAACTCTCTTTTATTTCGCGAACAACAGAGAGGAAAAGAGAGAGCGCACTTTATTATCGCGCGTGAATGAGACGCGCGATAAAGAGAGAGAAAGAAAGAGGGAGAGTAAAAAGTGCGCTCTCGATGAAACGTTTCAAACAAAAAGCCTCCTCTGTCTGCGTAAAAGAATGAAGCGAGGATCTCTTTGGTCTGTCGTTCTGTTTGGGGGTCCGTCTGGTCAATCAAAAAAAAGAAAAAATTCGTTCGTTCTTTTTTTTCGCGAAAAAAACGGCAAAAATATTTTTAGAACACGACAGACGCGATTACGTATCACGCGATATCACTCGTCGTGCCTCTCGAGCGCAGAGAGAATACGCGCTGCATTTATTACATCTACCGCTACTACGACTCACTTTCTTCTCGAATAGTAGCGTTGTTTGAAAGAGGAGTCGTTCGATGACGACAACGACGACGACGACGACGTTTGTTGGGGAAGGAGAGAGAGAAAGAGACCTTGACTTTTTCGTCGGTGAAGAAGGTGGTCGTAGTTTAGAAGAAGAAGAAGAAGAAACGACGACGAAGACGACTTCACCACCACAAACACAAACACAAACCCCAACGCCGCTTTGTAAGTTTCGCGAGGCGGTCGTGAAAGTGCTCTCGACGATAACCGCGGAACCGAGACCGTTGCGATCGAAATTCGGCACCACGGCGGTGTGTATCAGTAAAGACTCGAAACGAAGGAAAGTCTTCAAAGCGGTGTTTTCGAGGACGTTCGAATACCTGTTGTTTTCAATCGTGTTCGCACACTTTGCGGTGTTGGCGGTGCTGTTGGCGAAGAATGACGGAGAGAACGACGATGGCAATTACGCGAGTGGTGGATTTCAAACGCTGATTCGTCAACCGCTGTGGGCGGTTGATTTCGCTATTTTAATTTTTTACACGTGCGAGATGGCGTTGAAGATGTACGCGTTGGGCGTTTTCGGGTCGAGGCACGCGTATTTGACGTCGAACGCGTATAACAGGTTGGATTGTTTTATCGTCACGGTTTCCTGGATGTCTGTGATGAGCGAATGTTACGATTTCACCCCGGATGTGTTCCCTGCGTTGCCGCGGTTACGGTTGGGTCATTTGCGCGTGTTTCGAGCGACGTTGGCGTTGCGTTCGTTTTCGTTCGCGTCTTCGGTGATTGTCATCATGGAAGCGCTGTCGGCGTCGATTCCTTTGCTGAGAGACGTCATTGGAGTGTCGTGCGTTTGTTTTGTATTTTATGCGCTGATGGGCGTATCCACGTTTGGTGGGAGCTTTCGGAGACGGTGTGTGATCGCGGATTCGAAGGAAGCGGCGAGGGTTGGAACGTATAACGACACGACGCCGTTTTTCTGCGGGGACGTGGAGAATACAATCGATGGGAAAGGATTTGTTTGTCCTGGCGCGTATTTTCTCGACACGACGTATCGAGGTGAATCTGTAGAGGACGCTCTGGCGTTTGAACAGTTATATGCGAGTCCCGTATTGAATGAAACTTTGGTATCGAATGCGCTGGGCTTGTCCTACTCGTCCACTTTTATCGAACACGAGTTGACGTTCAAAAATATGTTCTGTTCTGACAAAGTTGGTAACCCACGTTTTGGCAAACAATCGTTCGATGACTTCTTTGCTGCGTTGACGTCCATGTTCACGTGCATAACTCTCGAGGAGTGGCCAGAAACCATGTACGTGACGGTGAACAGTGAATTCCGAGCGTCCGCGGCGTATTACATCACGCTTATCATCGTCGGTGCCTACTTCATCGTCTCCGTGTTTGTCGCCGCGGTGAGTGGTGTTTTTTTACGCTTAAGGCGCGAACACGTTGCAGTATTGAAACACAGGAATGCTCAAGAAAGAACTTAATCGACGACAAACGAAGAAGAGGAAGAGGAGTTTGTGAAAGGGTTCGCGCGGTTTACGCGTCTGAAAAACGCCTTACGCTTCTTCAAGTACCATCACGAAGGAGGAGAGAAAAAAGATACGTTCGTTGATATTGCCGCGATTGCACTCGAACGTAACAAGTCAGAAAGAGGCCGGCTGAGTGCGTATACAAACAGCGACGATGATGATGAATGCGCTTTATCGTCGCCTAACGACATCGAGGAAGGGAGGAAACTACCGATGCGCAAGATCAAATCTGGAGTTGCGCGAAACAAACGCGACCGAGTGAATGAGATCGTTTCAAACCCAACGTTTGATTTGGTCTCCCGCATTTTAATTGTTCTGAATATATGTTCGATGTGCGCGTATAAAAGCTATCAACCCGACACGACGAAACGTTTTCTAGACGGTTTGGACTATTATTTCCTGGCGGTGTTTTATTGCGAATGCGGTTTGCGCTTGTTCGCGGCGAGAGGTATTTTAGGACGGATTTTTAGTTTGAAACAGTCTTTGAAGCCGGGTGAACTGAGTTTGATTTGGGATTTTGTAGTGCTTTCCGCGACGGCGGCGGGAGCAGATCATAAAGGCCCGAATCTAGTGGCCTTGCGCGTCGTGCGATTATTTGACCATCCTTCCGCCGGCATCGAAAAGAATAGCGGGAAGAGCACAAAAGTTTCATCGACGACAAAAGGAGAAGAACACAGCAGTACTACAACAAGAAGCAGTATTGGTGGTGGGAACGATACACTCGCTCGCGTCTTTAGAAGTTTCGGCACGATGTTGAGTTTGCTCTGTTTCTACGGTGTCGTTCTTGCGGCGTACGCGTTATTAGGTATGCAGCTCTTCCCAAAATACGCCACGGATGCGTTGAAAAAACGCGACGACGACGTGAATATCGACAATTTGACCGTCACATATCCTCGCGAAAATTTCGAAACCTATCCAAACGCATTATTAGCGATATTTACAGTCTCCACTGGTGAAGGCTGGGTTGCAATGTTGTATCATTTCCGCCGCGTCACTTGGCTCGCGACGCCGTATTTCGTCTCCTTTTTCGTTCTCGTCAATTACGTCGTCTTGAATCTCATCATCGCAGTGATCCTCGAAAACTTGGAATTGAGGGATTTTGAAAAGAACAATATGCAAAGACGCGAGATCGTGAAGAGAGAGGTTGAAAGACGTTTGCGTTCGGGCGCATTTGTCGACCGATTAGAGAAAATTAGGGTATGGTTTGTCTTGAAGAAACGCGTGCGGTTCTGGAATATTGACGAGGAACATGAAATCTCGCCGTGGTTAGCGAGTCGAGCTCGAAGAGCTCTACGCATATCGGTCGCGATAGAAAGTGCGATATCTGAGCGCAACTCGAAAAAAATATTCGCAGGTAAGAGATCGCGTGCACAGAAACTGACCACCGGATCCGCTACTTTGCTGCGACAACAACAACAACACGAGCGTTTCAAAGAAATTCAGCCTATCAAGAGGATGAACGCAATAAGACGACGTTCTGTTTTCGATACTCGCGTGAATACACCAAACGAAGAACCAAAAGACACTGAGAGATTAAGATTGCAGAGTTCATCGTTTTCGCTTTTAGAACAGGGAAAGAAGGCATCGATGAAAGAGAATATGAACACCTACTTGTACGAGGAAGATGAAGAGTACTTTGATATTTTCCACGAAGAAGAACATTTTCACGCGTTGCCGGCGTATTTTACGAATAAATCTCTTGGTGCAATCCCCCTAGAGAATAAACTTCGACAGATGTTACAGCGATGGTTGTCGAAAAAATGGTACGAGAGAATCTCATATTTATTCGTGGTCGTATCAATAGCCGCCGTTCTCGGCGCCGACCCGGTGACGGAGGTAAATCCACACCAGTTTTTTTTGGACGCGGCTAACGCTCTGGTTGCTGGGTACTTCTTGCTCGATTTTTTGATTAAGATTGTTTCCGATGGATTGATTTTTACACCAACCGCGTATTTCTCGTCCATGTGGAATATTCTCGATACTTTGGTCTTGTGCGTGGACGTCGTCATCGTCGCTGGCCCAATCGTGTTTTCATCCATATGGAACTGGTATTTTCAGCGAGCTATTAACGTGTTGGTCTCGTTGCGCATGTTTCGCGTACTATCGCGCAACACAAAAATGCAACGACTCGTAGTATCGGTGACACAGACGTTACCTTCGATTGGGTCCGTCATCAAACTCACGTTTGCCATTTTCCTGGCATTCGCCATCGTCGGCGTGCGCATATTTGGGGGTAAGTTTGGCTTCTGCGAACAAATACTCGACGTGACGCAGAGTGTGTCGTCCTCTACATACATAACAAAAAGACTCGATATCGACCAGTACTCGTGCGATTTACGCGAGGATACGTACTGGAATTCTCCGAAATATGACTTTGATTGGATCGGTTCGGCGTTATTGACGTTGTTTGAAACCGCCTCGCTGGACGGATGGATCGATATTATGCATCACGCGATGGATATCGGCGGCAATAAAAATGCAAACTGGCCGGCGTGTTTATTCTTCATCACGTTTATCTTGTGTGGCTCGTTCATGATGATTCGTACGATCATCGGTGTTTTCATCGACAGGTTTGGTATTTCCAGCGGTTTGAAGTTACTCACAGAACGGCAAAAGTTATGGAGAGATATGCATGGCGTCGCCATGTCTATAAAACCTATGCGAGTAGAAATGAAGCCAGTCGAAGGATCTGTGCGAAGGAAGTGTTACGACGCTATACACTCAAAGATGTTTAAAAAAGTCATCTTGTTCTTGCTATCGCTCAACATCGTACTGTTAGCCACGGTCCACTTCGACGCCGACGCCTCGTGGGAGTACGCATGGAACATCGGCGACGTTGCTTTTGTGTCCATCTACCTTCTCGAATCCCTCGCGCGTCTATTCGTTGCACTTCCACATCCACTTTACTTCTTCAAAGATCCTTGGAACTGCTTCGAACTCTTCCTCTCCTGCGGATCTGCGGCCACGCTCTTCCCCACCAACCCTTCCAGCGTCCGCGCGCAAATCGGACGACCGTTTCGGTTCCTCCGAACGTTTCGAATCCTGCGCCACGCGACAGACTTACGGCGCGTATCGCGAACGATGATTCTCGCTGTTCCATCCATCCTCTCCGTTATTGGCGTCATGCTCATCTGGATGTTCCTCTACGCCGCCGTCGGCACGCAAGTCTTTTTCAACGTCAAATACGGCGAAAGCTTGAACAAAGACGCCAATTTCTCGAGTTTCGTCAACTCTTTCCTCCTTCTCTTCCAAGTTCTAACTGGTGAGGGTTGGCGCCAATTCATGTACGACTTACAAATTGACGAGCCGCATTGCTCAAAAAATCACGCCGGCGATAACATCGACAACTGCGGGTTTGGTAACGGCGCCACCTTCTATTTCGTCACCTACGTCGTCGCCATGGGCTACATCTTCACCAACCTCTTCGTCGCCGCTATCCTCGATCACGTCACGTTTGGCGTTCTCCGCGAATCCTCTCTCGTCTCCACCAAAAATCTCGAAGACTTCCAAACCATCTGGTCCACCTTTGACCCGAACGCCACCGGATTCATCGGTCTCCACCAAATCTGGCCTTTCCTCAAACGCCTCCCGGAACCGCTCTCGAAAATAACCGCCGAAGGAGAAGGTAACGACGCAGAAAAGGAGAAAAAAAAGAAATTCAAAACCGAAGCCTTACGCCTTCGATACCTCTCCACCATCTCCAAATGGCGCCGCCGAATCTTCGCCGAACTCCATTACGTCCGCCACCCGAACAAAGGCGTCCCTTTCAGCGAGTGTCTCGACGCGCTCCTCCACGCCAAGCTCGGCAACTCGGCGCTGACTTTGGACACTCGATTACGACGAGAGAAGGAGTTGGAACACATAGACAAACTCGGGGCGTGCGTGTATATTCAGAGAGTGTTCAGAGGGCATCGGGTAAGGCGAAAGAAAGGAGCTAATATGTAATGTAGACGTTTGTATTTTTAAGAAAGATGCCCTTGTTTTTTTGATTTTAGAAAATCCCGCCAAAATTACGAGTCAGTCGAAAGATACTTGTTCACAAATTCCAACCACTCTGAGAATACGCTGAAATAAGGAACCAATTCAGTACACAAAGCGAGAGAGAGAGAGAGAGAATTTCTCGTGAGAACAGAAAGCGGGAGAGGAAGCTTTTCGACGTCGCGCGCCTGGTTCGTTAGTATCACCACCGCGTATTTTATTCTTTCTCCGAGAGAAAAGCGAGAGAAATTTCCTTCATCAATCGGATCCACAAATCTTCCCAAGAGACGATGATGATGGACCACCACCACCGCGGAAACGCCAACACTAGTCACCAAACGCTGGCAAATACTTTAGAAGAGCTCGGGTTTCGAGGTCAGCTTCCCAGTCAGTGGGTCCCGATGGTTGCCGAGGTGAGAAACAACACACAGAGCGCGAGCGAGAGAGCACAGTTTAAAACAACGACGCTTGAGTTTGATTTTTGTTTGATTTTTGTCGAAGCGACGCACTCGATTTTTACTCATATTTTCTCTCTCTCTTGAAAATATCTTTACTCACCGCGTTGTTGTTTTGACGCCATTCTTCGTCTTAAAAAACAGCTGGCGGAAGCGTTGATTGCCGAACGCGACGCGACGAAGCTTTTATCCGCGGAACTGTTGGACGCGAGGGAGAAAGCGAGCGAAAGCGCAAAGTCGAGAGAAGCGGTGGAGCTTTTGAAAGCGCACGCGAGAGACGGGAAGACGAAAGACGAGTTGGTAGAGACATTGTTCGAGAGAATAGACGAGTTGACGGATAGGTTAGAGGAGACGGAACGGGGTGATCGGACGAGAATGGCTGCTTCGACGACGAACGGAGCGGAGGAAACGCGGGAAGAGTTGAACGCAGTCCGGGAGGAGATGGAGCAGCAAAAACGGTTAGCGAATCGCTACGCAGCAGAGAGAGATCATCTTGTGCGAGCAAATGAACAGTTGACGATGACGCTAGAGTCGAGAGAAGCATTTGATGCGCACGGAGATGTAGAAGGGTACGAGATTGCGCTGAAAACGTCCAGGGAAGAGAATAAATCTTTACGAGAAGACGTCGACCGCTTGAAGGCGACGATCGACGGGTTGGACGCGCAGCGCTTGGATTTAGGTGAAAAATTCAAACGATCGCACGAAACGTTGAAAGAGGCGGAGACGAGAGCGAAAAAAGCGGAAGAGGAGTTGCAAATGATCGCAGAGGCACAACAAAACGGACAAACTACGCCGAGAACGTCTTTCCTTTCTTCTGAACTTTTACGAAAGAATGGGAAGAACACGGATGCGGATCATCTCGCCAAGGCGCTTGAAATCGAACGCGATCGCTTACAGCAAGAGTGCGACGCGTTAACGGAAACCTTGGCAGAATCCGAGGCGCGACTTCAAGCCGTTGTAAACGAATGCCAAATGGCGAAATCGTCCGAAGCGAAAGTCGTCCGCGAAAGGAGTGCGGTTGAAAAGCTGCGTCAACAAGAAATCGATAAGGCACATCAATTAGATCGTTCGCTCGCGGATGCTTTAGAGGATGCGAAGAGTGCGAGAGAGGAAACCAAACAACACAGAGAAGAGTTGCGCTTTGTCGCGGAGGATTTAGTCGCAATGACGAGAGAACAACAAAGCGTAAACGACGATTACCTTCGAGCGTGCGCGGAACGTGATCGCGCGTGGAAAGATTTGCGGCACGCCGAAAGAGCTTTAGAAAACGTAGAGGTAAATTCAGTGTCAACTGCAAAAGAACTCGAAGATGTTGCCAGGGCGTATAGAGAACTTGAAGGAGAACATAAATTAGCCGTGAGAGAGTTATCGGCGACGTCCAGCGATAACCAAAAGTTAGAGAAGGCGTTGCAACAAACTGAAGATGGTTTGAGAGCAGCGAAAGAGCGATCGAGAGTTTTAGATTCCGAAAACAGAGCTTTGAGCTCGGAAGCGAGAAATTTGGAACGCAGAGTTTCGCAGCTCACGAAAGAACTCGAGGAGATGTCATCTTCTACCGCTTCGACGCAAACGCGAAAAGGAGGGAAAAGTGGAGAAGATTTCGCACCGAACGGGTTAGGATCTCTTTCAGAGCAACTTGAAGAAGTTACAAAGACGTGCGAAGACTTGAAGCGTCAAAACGAAAGATACCGCAAGCAGCACGCGGAAGTTGAATCCGAATTCCGCACGTTGCGCAACAAGTTGGAGGAGTCGTCGCAAGAACGGGATCGGTTGAAATTAAGGACAAAGTTAGAATCAAATCGCGCGGAGGAACTCGAAGGTTTGTTAGCATCCACGCGCGCGAGAGAGTACGACTTTTCTATGACAAATGAAGATGACTCTAAACGCTTAAAGCTTTTAAAAGAGCGAGTCGATGCGCTTAGTGAAGATAACGAACGATTGACGAGTCGTTTGGAGGCGGCTAACGCGACGAACGCGCAGCTCTCGAACGAGCTGGAAAATATCAAACCGAACAGTAGTGTGAACCCGAAGAACACAAAAGATTCAGAGTCACAAACACTCAACGCGGCGAGAAATTTGGCAAAATCGCTCGCACACTCAGAATCAGTCGTCGTCGAGCAGCAACGCCGTATGCGAGAAATCATGGAGGAGACGAAAGATTTGCGAGAACGTGTGGAAGAAGCGGAGAATCGGGCAGCTTCGGCAGCCTCGTTCGCCAAGCAAGCCGAAAACAAGTCCAAGCGATCCGCGGCGAGAGAATCAGAGTTGCGCGTGCAGTTACAAGGCGCATTTGAAGACTTGCGTCTCGCGAGAGAAGCATCCAAAAGATTTGCGGATGAAAACAGTGGTTTCGCGGCCAACGGCGAGGAATTTGAAACGCTCAAGCGATCTCTGGAAGAGGCACTCGAGGAGAAAGAAAAGTTGGAGAAAGCGTTGTCTGCTCACGTGAGAAGGTCAAACGACCTCGGCGTGATGCACGATGCGAACTCGAAACAAATGAGCGACTTGAGAACGCACGTCGATCGATTGGATGCGCTCCTGAGAGAACGAGACCGAGAGTTACTCGAGGCGCGCGCGAGACAGAGCGAACTACTCGAGGAATTCAACCAATCCAAACTGTTTAGTAACAAATCATCCTCTCCATTTCAGGATTTTGGCAGTTCGGATGATCTCGTGAATCAAGGCATCGATGATGATACAAAACGTGCGGCGTTCGAAGCGCTCGCGCGTTCGGTCAGAGAACCGGTGGACCAGTCGCCATTAGGTGTCCGAGACTTTGTCCAAGCTAAATTAAACATGGACAATGATGATAGTAACACCGCAACCAATACCAATAAGAACGACGAAGACTTAGAACACCTCGAAGAACTTCGATTAGAGAATGAACTGTTGCGTCAAGAGAACGATAAGCTTTCTCGAGAGCTCGATGGCACCGAAGAAGCCACGGAGGAGATGCACGCGCAGCTGCAAAAAATAAGCGACGATTACAACGCGTTAGCAAAGACTTTAAACGAAACTTTGAACGTAGTCCCTTAGTAAACG
>Ga0257106_1000815_pt1 | contig 16930 bp, 4 predicted proteins | sample LP_taG_3_FD_190177 | JGI IMG/M metagenome (GOLD analysis project Ga0257106, IMG submission 190177) | Marine microbial communities from Northeast Subartic Pacific Ocean, Canada - LP_J_2011_P26_10m | ecosystem: Environmental > Aquatic > Marine > Oceanic | place: Canada: Northeast Subartic Pacific...
TGATGCAGTTGACTATGCAACAAGTGAAAATCCATCGGAACATAAGTCACATAACCTGATTGAACTAGATAATGGGCAGTTTGCACTGTATCCAAACAATAGAACACGAATTTATGACAATAGTTTAACACCTGAGGAACCAAAGATTCCAGATTTTAAGGTTTCAACTGTATATTATCAAGTTGAGAATGGTCATGACCGTGATGGACTTGGAAATGATGAAAATTATTTCTGGAAAACTGCCAAAGAGCGTAAAAATTTAGAAAATTCACCCGAAATCCCCGATTTTTAAAAAGATGAACGATTTTTTAGACAACTTAGCTAATGATCAGCATCAAAAGATGCTTCGTGAAATTGCAAATGATGATTTAACACCAAAAAAACGTGATAAAAAGCAAGAAACTGAAATTTTTGAAAATCAAACTAAACCTGAACCACTTTACGAATAAAAAATTATAATATCGTTGATAAATAATACATAATTGCCGTATTGTTGTGCCTCTAGAAAGGGTAAGTCAAGGATTTAAAGATATTAGTATGAGTTTTCAGACTAATCCTCTGACAAAAGACTTGATTGCCATGAAAAATGAAAATGCAATTGCAAGATCAGTTAAAAACATCGTATTTACGAATCCTGGAGAGAAATTTTTCAAACCAAAATTCGGATCTAGCATTTCAAACTCTCTTTTTGAAAATGCAGATGACTTAACTGCAGTTCAGATTCAAACTCAAATAGAAGAATCGGTTCAGAGGTATGAACCGAGGGTTAAATTAAGAACCGTTGATGCTAATGCCAATATAGATGGCAATTCATTTGATGTCGTTATTGTATATGACATTATAGGAGCGGACATTCCAACACAACAATTAGAATTCGTATTGCAACCAACAAGGTAAGATGCCACTAGTAAATTTTACAAATTTAGACTTTGAAGAAGTCAAATCGACTCTCACAGAATATTTAAAATCAAATTCGAATTTTACGGATTATGATTTTGAAGGTTCTAACTTATCATCAATTCTAGATGTATTAGCATATAATACGTACATAACTTCGTATAATGCCAATATGGTGGCAAATGAAGTTTTTATTGATACCGCAACTCTAAGAGAAAATGTAATAGCTCTTGCAAGAAATATTGGATATACACCCAAATCAAGAAAAGCAGCAACATCCGCAATAACGTTCTTTGTTGATACAACCAACATAACCCCTGTACCAGCATCTCTAACGCTTCGTAAGGGGACTGTAGTGGCGTCTCAGGGAGTCTTTAGCGGTGGGTCGGGGTCATTCTGCATCTTAGATGATATAACCGTCCCTGTAGTCAATAAGATTGCTTCTTTCAATAATATACCAATCTATGAAGGAGCCGTTATAGAAAAGAATTTTACTTATAGTGCTAGGAATCCTCAGCAAAAATTCATCTTACCTAACATTGGTATTGATACTGAATTGATTAGAGTAGGAGTTAAGAACAATGCATCTTCTACAGCAACTGTAAAATATTCTTTACAGGAAAATTTATTTTATCTCGGATCTGAATCAAAAGTTTATTTCTTACAGGAAGTATCTGATGAGAGATATGAACTTTTCTTTGGTGATGGAAGTTTTGGTAAAAAACTTGATGACCAAAATTATATTACTGTTACATATTTAACCTCTAATGGAGATGCTGGAAATGGATTTTCACAATTCTCCTTCAATGGAAGAATAACATATGCAAGAGATGGTAATGAGTATACTGTTACTAGCGGAATATCACTTGTAACACCAGAATTTAGTTCTAGAGGTGGATCTACGATTGAGGGTGTAGAGTCTGTTAGAAAATATGCACCAAAGATTTATTCAACTCAGAATCGTGCAGTAACTGCAGATGATTATGAAACTCTTATTCCTACAAGAATATATCCAGATACTGAATCAATTTCAGTCTTTGGTGGAGAAGATTTAAATCCACCACAATATGGGAAAGTTTTTATTAGTATTAAACCTAAGTTTGGAGATTTCTTGCCAAACTTAATTAAAGAAAATATTAAATTAAAACTAAAGAAGTATGCAGTTGCAGGAATTATACCTGAAATTTTAGATCTTAAATATCTTTATATTGAAATAAGTTCAAAAATTTACTACAACACGAATTTAGCATCATCGGCAGCTAATGTTTCTTCAATAGTTTCCACTAATGCCTCTAAGTATGCAAACTCTACTGAATTAAATAAGTATGGTGCTCGTTTTAAATATAGTAAATTTTTAAAAATTATCGATGATAGTCATCCATCAGTAACGTCAAACATTACTGTTATGAGAATGAGAAGAGATTTGAGAATTGTACCAAGTACACTTGCAGAATATCAAATTGGATTTGGAAATCAATTCCATATTGTAAATAATAGTGGATATAATATAAAATCTTCTGGATTTAGAATTTTTGGAGTTTCTGAAAATCTATATCTTGGAGACATTCCAAACTCAGAAGGAACAACTGGTTCATTGTTCTTCTTCAGTCTTCCAAATGTAGGATCTCAAAATCCATCTATTGTAAGATCTAATGTAGGAACTATTGATTATATAAATGGGATAATAACTATCAATGCAGTTAATATTACTGCAGGTATAGAAAAAGATGGACAACAAATTATTGAAATTCAAGCAACTCCATTATCAAATGATGTTGTCGGATTACAGGACCTTTATTTGCAACTAGATACTAGTAACAGTACATTTGAAATGGTATCAGACGAAATCGCATCAGGATTAGATCCATCAGCATCAAGTTATATTGTGTCTTCTTCTTATGCGGAAGGTAATTTGGTTCGTGTCGGTAGTCCAGAAAATGTTACACCTACTGTAGGTACTACTGCAGATATTACTACCACCAATAATTCTTTTACCGGAACAACTTCAACGTCCGGTACTTCAGGTGGATCATCCACACCTTCGGGTGGTGGCAGCGGTTACTAATTTAGAGATATACAAAAAAAATGTCAGAAACAAGAATCAAGTTTAGCAACATCGTTAAGAATCAACTCCCAACATATGTTGAGAATGAGTTCCCCCTTATCTCTGAATTTTTAAAGCAATATTATATTGGCCAAGAGTATAAAAGTGGACCTATAGACTTAATTCAAAATATTGATCAATATGTGAAGTTAGATAACCAGACTTCAATAGATCATGAAGTAATCTTGAATGGTGATACTGATGAGTTTTCAACAACAATCGAAGTAAACCTTACCAATTCTCCAAAAGGAACTATAGATTTTCCGAGTTCTTATGGAATTTTGAAAATAGGTGATGAAGTAATAACATATACGGGAAAAACGCAATCTTCTTTTACTGGATGTATTAGAGGATTTAGTGGAGTAACTTCATATGAATCAAATTCAGATCTAGGGGAACTTGTCTTTAGTTCGACATCAGCAGAAGATCATAAAGATGGTGATACTATACAGAATTTAAGTTGTTTATTTTTAAAAGAATTTTTAAATAAAACAAAAATCCAACTTTTACCTGGATTGTCTGAGAGACCACTCTCACCCAATATAAACCAGAATTTATTCATAAAACAAGCAAAAGATTTTTATACAAGTAAAGGAACAGATGAGTCATATAAGATTTTATTCAATGCTCTTTATGGAGTAAATGTTGAAATTGTAAAACCAAGAGAATTTCTATTTACACCTTCAAATGCTAGAAATTTAGTTACTTCCAATTTTCTAATTGAACCGATTTTTGGCAATCCTTCGGAACTGGATAGTAGAACTATATTTCAAGGAGATAATGATCAAACATATACTTCAATATATGGTATAGAAAAAATTAATACTGGAATTGGAAAAAGTTTCTTTAAACTTTCATATGATGATGGATATAATAGAGATATTAGCGTTCTTGGATCTACCACAGGCAAATTTAAGGTTGCACCAAAAACTCATATAATTGGAAATGTTTCTGCTGGATCAACGTTTATTGATGTTGATTCAACAATTGGGTTCCCAAACTCCGGAACTCTTTACGTAGATTATCCCACAGGAGTTGCTAACCAAACTGGTATTGTATCCTATACCTCAAAAACAATCACCCAGTTCTTAGATTGTAGTAATATTACCGAAACTTTAATTGATGGTGATACATTAAGTACAGAAGATTTTGCCTTTGTAAAACCAGATGAAAACAATTCATCAATTGTAGCTCGTCTTTCTTCAGTTCTATCTGGATTTTCAAAACAAGATGGAATATATGATTATAAACCAGGGGACAGTTTCAATATAAAAACTCTTGGTGTCGAAGAAAATTCATTTAAATTTAAAAACTGGTTATATAATAATCCAGTAAAATATCTAATTGCAAATATTGAATTAATTGGAAATGTTTCTCCAAAAACATATAAACTAACTTTAAATAAAGATAATTATTTACTACTTGGTGATAGTGTAACTATTACTTCGGCATCAGGTATTGAAGTTTATGCTGCAGAAATTTCTGATATTATTTCTTCTAAAGTTGTAACGATTAAAACTTCTGGTACTCTTATTTCTGGTACAGAATATTACTTACAACGAAATATAAGAAAAGCAACATCTACATTTTTTCCACAAATTGATAAGTTTCATGCAAACATTCAAAATGTATATAAAAAACAATATGGAGATTCGATTTTAGTTGCAGCAAACTCTTTACCTTCTTATAAAGAAAAACCAATTGTTGCAAACAAATTAATAAAAATTTTTAGTGGTACATTTGTAGGGGAAACTTTAAATATAGAAGATCATGGATATTATAGTGGAGAATCTGTAGCATATATACCACAAAAAATTGTAAATAATGCAAATGCTGGTGATGGACAGACTATAGAAGAGACTACAATTTTATCTTCATTATTTGGGGGAGATGATGGCGGTGAAGGGATATATTATGTTTTCAGAGTAGATAATGATAAAATAAAACTAGCAAGATCTTTAGCTAACTTATACTCCTCAAAATTTGTAGTTGTAGAAAATACTACTACAGTTGACAACAATATTTTGGAAAAATCCGAAATAAAAAATAAAAATATAGAGTCACAAAAACTTTATAGAGAAATTGCTACTCCTGTGAGTAGTGACATTAAAGTAGAAACAAAACCAGGTTCTACTGGAATTTTAGTTAATGGAGTTGAAATTTTAAACTATAAATCGAAAGATATAATTCATACAGGAAGATTGGAAGACATTAAAATATCTTCACCTGGAATTGACTTTGATATAATTAATCCACCAGAATTAATTATAACAGATCCAGTTGGAACTGGTGCAACTGGATTTCTTGCAGTTAATGGAAGTTTAAGAGAAGTTAGAATTATTGATAGAGGATTTGATTTTACAGAAGTTCCGGTTGTTACAATAACTGGTGGCAATGGTAAAGATGCCAATGCCTTAGTTAATTTAAAATTAATATCACATTCTCAAGAATTTTTCTCTGATCCTCAGTCGGATAGAGTTGGTTTAGGAGTTACTCTTTCTACTATTGGTTTCTCGACTTTTCATAAGTTTAGAAATGGAGAGCAATTAGTTTATAGACCAAATTCTCAAAAAATAGTTGGTGGACTCTCTACTGATGCAACATATTTTGCAGAAGTTGTTGATGCCACTACAATTAAACTTCACAATACTGTTGGAGAGGCCATTAGTGGTATTAATACAGTTACCTTATCTTTTAATGGTATAGGAAAACATACACTTGAGTGTTCTTCTAAAAAAGCAGTTGTAGATTCTATTAATATTGTTAATAATGGATCTGGATATCAAAATAAAAAAAGATCTGTTATTTCATCAGGAATTAATACTTCCTCTGATACTATCAATATAGAAAATCATGATTATAAATCAGGAGAGATATTACAATATTCTTCTGGAACTACAAACATTGGTGGATTAAGTAATGGAAATAATTACTATGTTACGGTAGTTGATAATAACAACTTTAAACTATCTGAAATTGGATCTGTAGATGATGAAACTTTCTTCTATAAAACTAAACAATATGTAGATTTTAATACTTCTGGTAGTGGAACGCATCACTTCAATTATACTCCAATCTCAGTATCAATTAAAGGTCCTGTTGGCATAGAAACTGTTACTGGAATTGAATCCAGTGCATATGAAGTTCGGGTTCAACCAATTTTTAGAGGGGAACTTACATCAGTACACTTATCTGACAAAGGAACTGGATATGGAACTGATGAGATTATTAATTTCAACAAGCCACCCAACATATCGATTGTTTCTGGAAAAAATGCTCAAGCCATCCCAATAGTTTCTGCTGACGGAAAAATTGTCGAAGTAATTGTAAATAATGTTGGATCAGATTATACGTCTATTCCAGATGTAGACATACTCTCTTCTTCTGGAGTTGGTTGTGTTTTAACTCCAATAATTGAAAATGGAATGCTTCGTGAAATAAAAGTTATTGAATCTGGACTTGGATATGTTTCCGGAGATGTTGATATTGAGATAGTTACGACAGAAAGTGATTTTCAATTCATTCCTAGATTACAAACTTGGAGATTTAATTTATTTGAAAAATTATATAATAATAATTTAATTGGATCTGATGATGTAATTATTAGAAATGCCTTGAATGAAAATTTTGGATTACAATGTTACTCATTATATGCTCCTAGAGCATTGAGACAAATGATTTATTCTATTAGTGAGTCAGGAAAAACTCTTTATGGAAAATTAGATTTAAAACTAGTAAACTCTCAAGAAACAGCATTTACAGATCACTCACCTATTATTGGTTGGGCTTATGATGGAAATCCAATTTATGGTCCATATGGATATTCAAATAAAAATGGGGGAGTTGTAACCCTCATGAATTCGGGTTACAAACTTAATTCTTCGCGTATAGGTGGACCACCCTTATCAGCTTTTCCATTAGGATTTTTTATTGAAGATTTCACTTATTATGAAAATAATGATGATAAGTACCTTGACAGAAATAATGGAAGATTTTGTATAACACCAGATTATCCAAATGGAACATATGCATATTTTGCAACAATTAATCCAGATTCTGTAGAGTCTTCTGGAGTATTTGAAAATTTTAAACTTCCAGTTTTTCCATATATTTTGGGAGACAAATATTATTCAACACCTAATGAATTTAATTTTAAAAGATCATCAAACCAAGATGATTATGACATTGAATCTAATAATTGGTGTAGGAATACAGTTTCATATAATTTAAGAGAAGATGGAGTTGAATATCCTTACATATATTCTCCAAATAACTTGTCTCAGACGGGACAGATTGTAGCTACATCTAGAGGAAAAGTTTCTAGAGTAGATGTAAAAAGCTCCGGAAATAATTATAAAGTTGGAGATACTTTAAATTTTTCAGATTCAGATGGAACTGGATATGGAGCTGCTGGAAAAATTTCTAGATTAAAAGGTAGAAATGTTAATAGTATTAGTGCGTCTACAACTAAATTGTCAGACGTAGAAATAATTCCTTCAAAAAAGAAAGGAACTTATATTCTAGAATCTACATCTCCCCACAATTTTGATACATTAGATATTGTTAATGTCGGTGGAATTTCTACTACATCATCAAAAATTGAAGGTTTCTATACAATTGGTGTGTCTAGCGAAAGATTTGTAATATCTGGATTGGGAACCATAGGATCTGCTATTGGTAATACAGGTACTACTGGATTGGTAACTTTCTTTAATGTATCTTCAAGTTTAATTGGATCAAATATTGTACCTAATGATATTTTAGGTATTGGAACAGAAAGAGTAAAAGTTTTAAATGTAGATGTTAAAAACTCTAGATTTAGAGTTTTAAGATCTATAGATGGAACTGTTGGTGGAATTCACACTATTGGATCTTTATTAGCAGAGGATTCAAGAAGATTAACTATTAATTCTGGATTTAAAACAACATATGAATTTAAAAGAAATAGGGAAATCTACTTTGAACCATCTGAAACTGTAGGTCTTGGTACAACGGCTGTTGGAATTGGGTCAGTATTGCAATTTAGTTCTTTTGGATTAAACACGGTTGGTCTTGGAACAACTTTTGGATCTAGTTCTCTTGCGGTTCCTCTCAAATCACTTTATATAAAAAATCATAACTTACAAACTGGTGACATATTAACATATTCTTTAAATGGTGGAAGTGGTATAATTTATAATGAATATGAAAATATTGGAGTTGCAGCAACATTATCAGAAAATCAACAATTGTTTGTTGCTAGAATTTCTAATGATTTAATTGGAATTGCAACTCAAAGAGTTGGTTTAGGTTCAACTGGAGAATTTGATGGTGTAGGCAATACTTCAAAAACATTATTTTTCACTGGTATTGGTAGTGGTTCTAATCATAGTTTTGCAACAAATTATACTAATATTTCTGGAGATATTTCAAAGCGAACTGCAACGGTAATAACTGATTCAAACCATGGAATTCATGCGGGACATAGCGTTATTGTAGATGTCAATCCATCATTTGCAACAACATATGTTGTAAAATATAATGATAAGCATAGGAGAACGCTAGTTGGAATAGAAACTTTTAGTGCAATTGGTGTTAATAGTACAACTAATTCAATTAATATATTAAATCATGGTTATGAAAGTGGTGATAAAGTAATTCATTCATCTTCTGTACCATGTCAAGGATTAGAAAATGATAAAATTTATTATATTGTAAAAGTTGATAATGATAATATTAAATTATCAAATAGTTATTATAAATCAACTAATTTAAAACCAAGTGTAGTTGGAATTTCAAGTACATCATTTGGTGAATTTGGACTTATTAATCCAATTATCAAATCTTACAGAAGTTCTAAATTAGAATTTGATATGACAGATGCCAGTTTAGCATTTGTTCAACAGTCCACACAATATTCTGCATTTAAACTTAATTTTTATACTAACGATAATTACACAAATCTTTGGGAAACTGATCGGTCATCTTCAGATTTCAGTGTTTCTAGAACAGGATTTTCTGGAATATCAACAAATGCCAAAGTAATAGTTTCTATAGGAAAAAGTACACCAGAAAGATTATATTATAAATTAGATCCCATTCTCGACAATAATTTACCTAAAGAAAAAATAGAAATAATATCTGATTTAGAAGTTTCTAATCACAATTCTATTTTATCTCAAAATAGTGTTTATAATGGAAATAGAAGAATTTCAATTGCAGGAACTAATTTCTTTACGTTTGAACTGAGTGAAGTTCCAGAAGCAAATTCCTATGTATCTACTTCATCAAGTATTACTTATACTACAGATTGTACGCATACAAATGGCCCAATATCTACGGTAGAAGTTACTAATTCTGGAAAAAATTATAATACTCTACCTTCAATAACTTCTATCAATACTATTGAGGGAGAAAGAGGGGATCTTATATCCTTTAGTAATAACATTGGTGTTATTGAAAAGGTAAAAATTAATGATATTGGATTTGATTTTCCAACAGACAAAACTTTAAAACCAAGCACTTCTCTGCCGCAAATCATTAAGGTAGATTCTTTTGCTAAAATTGAAAGTATTAGTATTACTTCTGGAGGTAGAGGATACTCTTCGGCACCAGATTTATTATTTTTTGATGGAAAAACTGGCAATGAAATAATTGACCTTTCAACTAAGTATTCTTTAGGTGATTCTGCTGTAACTATTTTAAGCAATACTAGAGGAATTAATAACTCTACTCCCTCAATATTGCCGATAAGAAATACTAACGGAGTTGGTATTAGTACAGTTGGATTCAGCACAATTACTAAAGATGTGACTGTTAAAATGTCAGTAGGATTTAGTACTGGTACATCGTTCCCATTTGAAGTTGGTGATCAAGTTATAATTGAAAATATCAGTATCGGTGGTACTGAAAAAGGATATAACTCTAAAGATTATGGATATAAACTATTCACACTTACTTCCGTAACACCAAATATTGGTGGAATTGGTAGCGTTTCATATAATTTGTCTACCTACTTAAGTGAAGGAGAAACCCCAGGTGAGTTTGATGAAATTAATTCTTCTGGAGTTATAGTTGCAAAAAAAGATTTCCCCACTTTTGAGACTCAATTAATAACTGGCAATTATCTTAGTGGAGAAAAAGTTAACACTAATGGTAAAGAAGGTGTTGTTCAAAGTTGGGATAGAACAACAAAAACTCTTAGGGTTCTTTCTAGCGATAATTTTGTAAGTGGCGAAGTTATACGAGGACTTACTTCGGAATTAGCTGGAGTTGCATCATCAGTAACTTTTTACGAATCTTACTTTGAAACAGATGTTTCTTCTCAAATATTCAGTGGAAATCAAACTGGATCTGGATTCTTAAATGATAATTTGCAAAGACTGCAAGACAATTTATATTATCAAAATTTTTCATATTCTTTAAAGAGCGTAGTTCCATTTGATACCTGGAAAGATACAGTATCTTCACTAAATCATACTCTTGGTTACAAAAAATTTGCAGACCTTCAAATTGAATCATCAAATTTAGATCAACTTTTATCTGTTGGTATTTCTACAGAATTAACTGATGTTACTATTGTTAGTAGTTTAGATGGATTTGTAGATCTTAATTGTGTATTTGATTTTGATATTGCGACAGAGAATAATCTCAATTTCTCCGATGGAACTAAAATTCTTTCTAATGAAATTAATTTTAATAATAAAATTCTAAGTGACTTTACAGAATCATTTGGGAATAGAGTTCTTTCTATTGATGATATAAGTTCACAATTTAATAGTAATCCAAGATCAACTGCTTTTAGTGTCCTGAATACCTTTAAATTAAGTGATTTTAGATTTAGAAAATATTTTACTTATCTTAGAGATAAAAGATTTACTCAAGAAAGACAAGTTTTAATTGTTGATCTTATTCATGATGAAACATTTGGATATCTTAATCAATATGCAAGATTAGAAACAGTATATGATCAAGGATCTTTCGACTTCTCAATTTCGGGTTCTGAAGGACAACTTTTATTCTATCCAACAAAATCATCAATTAATGACTATGATATTACAACAATTTCATATAATTTAAATGATAATTTATTAAGTACTGGTTCTACTTCCATCGGAGGAGTATTAATTGATTCGGAGAGTACATTAGTAAGTGCTGGAACGACTGCAACAATTGTAAGTATTGGTAACACCTATCATTCACTGAAAGTTCTTGTTGAAATTACACCTGATGTTACAAACCCATCATCTGGAAATACTGCTACATTCAATGGTAATGAATATGAGGCTCAAGAACTCAACATTATTCATGATGGATCAAACGTTTCTATTTTAGAATATGGTAAGTTGACTACTTCACCAAGTGGATATAGCGCAATTGGATTTGGAACTTATACAGCACGTCTTGATGGATCAAATATTAAAGTTGACTTTAGTCCATCTGGAATAGGAACTAATGCAGTAGTTAATACTATTGTTGTTGGTTTGTCTTCGATATCTTCCGGAATTTCAACTGTTGATATTAAACATGCCAGATTGCAATCAACTATGACAGATATTGCATCATCTGGTTCTCCAACTCAAAATATTGTTGCAGAATATCCAAGTCATATTTCTACTGAAATTGATAGGTATGATGCTGGATATTTTATGATTCAAATTCATGATACAACAAACAATAGATATGAATTTTTAGAATATCTTGTTGTTGACGATCATATTGAAGGAGAAGCATCTGCAGAAACGTTTGATACAGAGTTTGCAAATATCCAAACTCACTCTGGACTTGGAACTTTTAGTTCTAGAGTAATAGCAAATTCTGTTGGTCTCGCTGCAACTACACAGGTCCTTTTTACACCAATAGCAGGAATTGATGCAACTGTTCATGTTTATACAAATGCTCTTAGAATTGAAGATGACACGAAAGATACTATTGATTTTACTAATGGCACTATAGAAACGGGATATGGCACATACACTGGAACCGATAGAGACATAAAGAGAGAGTTTGAACTAACTCACAAGAATGATACTATCTTTATTAAAGCTTTTGAAGGAGATAGCACTTCAATTGTTAATCTAGATTCAAATACAATTGCAATTCCAAATCACTTCTATGTGACGGGTGAGCAAATTGAATATACTTGCCCTGGTATCGGAATTACTCAATCTATTGGCATTGCTCAGACTACATTCCCTGTAACTGGTGTTACAACAACATTACTTCCAGAAACTGGATTATTTGCAATCAAGGTTAATGACAACACAATTAAACTTGCTAGAAGTGCGGAAGATGCTTTAAATTCAATTCCAAAAATACTTAATTTTACCTCAGTTGGTGTTGGAGTTGGTCATTCGTTTGTTGCAACAAACCAAAATCCAAAAGTACTTGTTGCAATTGACAATTTAATTCAATCGCCAATTGTTTCTACAGCAATTACCACAATACTATCTGATCAAGTTGTAACAACTGATAATATAGTTAACTTTACTGGAATAACATCATTCTTTGGTGGAGATTTATTTAAAGTTGGTAATGAGATAATGAAAATTGAGAGTATTGGTATAGGAACAACAAATGCAGTTACTGTTCGTAGAGGATGGATGGGAACATCTATCCAGTCTGGAATTGTAACAGGTGATTTGGTAACAAAAGTTGTTGGAAACTATAATATTGTCGGAAATAAACTCAATTTTGTTGAAGCACCATATGGAAATACTCCAATTGGAACTATAACAAATCCACCAGACGAAAGAGATTATGTTGGAATAACTACTAGTTCTACTTTCCAAGGAAGAAGTTTTATGAGAACAGCGGCTTCAAATACCGCCAATGAGACATATTATAAAAATTATGTTTTTGATAGCATTTCTAACAATTTTAATGGAATTGAAAATGAGTTTACTCTCAAGTCTAATGGAACAGATATAACTGGAATCGATAATGAAGGAGCTATTATATTAATAAATGATATATTCCAAATTCCAGGAAATGCTAATAATTATACTCTTTCCGAAAATACTGGTATAACTTCTATTAGTTTTGTGGGGTCTGCACTAACTGTAACATCTGATGTTGGTATCAGTAGTTTTCCTAAAGGTGGAATAATTGTTTCTGTTGGATCTACAGCAGGACTTGGTTATCAACCTTTAGTTGCTGCTGGAGGTATTGCAGTAGTCTCTGCTGCAGGAACTATTACATCAGTATCAATTGGTAATAGTGGATCCGGATATAGATCTGGAATTCAAACAAGTGTATTGGTTGGTGCAAAACTACCAAATGTAATCAACTCAACAACAACTTCGATTGGGATAGCATCTGTTTCAGGTGGACATATTACTGGAGTTGCAGTAACAAATCCCCAAGTTTTCTATGTTCCAAGAGATATATCAAATGTTAATTATAATTCAACAACTGGATTAACTACAGTTACAACATCAACTGCTCACGGATTGACGATTAGCGATGAAGTTATAGTTTCAGGAATTGCATTTACATGCAATTATACTGGTTCTGGTCCGGTCAATGTTTCGAATGCAATTTATAATAATGTGACTGGTATTATGACAGTTACAACATCTTCTGCACATAACCTGTCTACTACAGGGCAAAAAAGTGATGTTATTCTCACTGGATTAGCATTTACTTGTGGTTTAGATGGTGGATCTTCCACTCATGTTTACCCAAGAACAACTGATCCAGCATACTGTGGTTCCAAAGTAACTGCAGTTAATAGTTCTACTGAATTTGTGATAAATGTTGGGGTTTCTACTGTACCAACATTCTATAAAAATAATGGAGTAGCACAACCCGCTATCATTGCGCCGAGAGTAAATAATAATTCGGCCAGTGGTCATGATCCAGCAGTGGATGGATCTAATGTTTTGAGAATTGTTGATTCTACATCTTTTGAAATAAACACAGGAATTTCTACTAGAGAACATTTCTATGCAAGGTGTGGAAAAGTCAATAAACCACTTGATATCGTAATTGATTCACCACTTTCATATTCCAATATCGATTTAATATATCCTACAGGGACAACTGGATTAGGAACACAAGCAAAAATTGATGTTGTAGTTGGTCAAGGATCCAGTATTATTAATTTTGAGATTAAAAACACTGGTTATGGATATGGTAATGGAGAAACCCTTACTGTTGGATTTGGAGGAACTACTGGAATTCCAACTACATCAGCATTTACTTCATCAAATCAATTTGAAATTGAAATTGAAAAAGTTATTAGTGATGAATTTACCGGATGGTCTTTAGGTGTTATAGAAACGTTTGATGATGTTACTAACTTTATTGATGGTACTAAAATTGACTTCCCATTAATCAAGGCAGGTATTCCAGTATCCATTAATAAATCAAAAGGATCTAAGATTGAACTTGATCAATTACTTTTAGTATTTGTAAATGAGATACTTCAAATTCCTGGAAACTCCTATAAATTTAATGGAGGATCCCAAATAACGTTTACAGAACCATTAAAGGTTGGTGATACTATTTCAATTAACTTCTATAAAGGAAGTGGAAGTGATCTTGATGTTATTGATAGAGAAGTTCTTGAAACTATCAAATATGGAGACGAAGTTACTTTAAATTACGATCCAGATTTAGGACAGAAATTTTATCATCAAGAAAATGCAAGGACAATTAGTACAGTAACTAATGTTGATAAAGCAAATACTTTACCATACTTTGGTCCAGGTAATACTAGAGATACTACATTTGAAAGACCAATTACCTGGTGTAGGCAAACTGAAGACAAAATTATTAATGGTCAAGGAGTTGGTAAAGACAGAGAACTTTACGAACCTGTTATCAATCCAACTGCAAATATAATCAATTCAGTTGGTATTGGTTCTACAATCATCTATGTTGATAGATTGAGACCATTATTTAATCCTAATAATGAAAATATAGACGCTAACTTTAGAGAAACCATTCAAAAAGAAATAACAATTTCTTCATCTGAAGTAACTGTAGGAGCGTCTGCAACCGCTGTTGTTTCATCTACAGGTACGATTGCTTCAATTGATGTAAACAACGGTGGAGTTGGTTATTCAGCGGCACCAGACGTTAGTGTTGGTATCGGGTCTATCACAGCAACAGCAACATCAACAATCATTAATGGAGTTGTCACTGGAGTTACTATTACCAATCCTGGTGCTGGATACAATCAAACTAACCCACCGTTAGTTCTTATCGGTCCTCCTTCACAACAAACAGAAATTTGTGATGTTTCTTCTTATTCTGGAGATTCAGGTGTTATTGTTGGATTTGGAATAACAACAGTTGGAACATTGGCCAATGAAATTGGTTTAGATTTCCACATTCCATATAACTCAGAATTAAGAAATACGAATCTAGTAGGTGCTGCGATAACATTAAGTGGAATATCTGTTGGAGATTACTTTACTGTATTCAATTCTAATGCTGGTGATGCACTAGGTGGCACACTTACATCTTTTGATGCGTCTAATAACATAATAGGAATTACAACATTATTCATTGATTCAGTATTCCAAGCAAAATCTGTTCAAGTAGTCACCAGAACTATTGGTGGAATATCCACTAATATTGTAAGAGTAAATTCTTTAGCTACTGGAATAGGAACTGTTGGATTTAGTTCGACTACAGAATCTTTTGATACTACATTGTTCACTTTTGACAATTCTGGATTAAAATCCTTTACTGGCGGATTTACTGCATCCAATTATTTTGGTGAATTTAGTTGGGGCAAAGTTATAGTTGATGCTAGAACTAAAGAACTATCGCATGAAGCAAGAACTTTAAATGGATTCTCAGGATTATCAACTTCGGACACATTAACTCGAACAAGATATCTTAGATTTAAAAAGAACACCAATACAATATAAATATATTTAAACCCAAAAAATAATGGCAAGACAGGTAATAGGAACGGGTTCATCTCCAAATGATGGTTCAGGTGATAATTTAAGAGCCGGTGGTACAAAAATTAATGATAACTTTACCGAATTATATAATTATCTTGGAGACGGAACTGCTTTATCGAGTGGTACATGGGATATAGTTAGTTCTGGTATTAACACTCTTTCTAGTGTTGGTATCGGAACCACTAATCCTAGATTTACTCTTGAAGTAGGTGCAGTAGGTGCTTCAGGAACTTCTTTGCATGTTAACGGTAATGCTAGAGTTACTGGAATAATTTCTGCCACCCAAGTAGTTATTGGTGGAGAAACGTTAACAGGAGCAGGTGTTACTTCACTTGTTGCTGGTTCAAATATTACTTTATCCGGAAGCACTGGACGAATAACAATTAATTCTTCTGGTGGTGGATCAACAGGTGTAGGTGGCACTTGGGGTAATTACACTACTGGTGGAACTGTTGGTGTTACAACCACAAAGAAAGTTAAGATACAAAATGACTTAGAAGTTACTGGTATAACAACATCAACAGGTGGATTTGTTGGTAATCTGGACGGCATTGTTGGTGAAAATACACCGGCAGTTATTACGGGTACAACGATTACAGCAAACAATAATTTTGCGGGTAATCTTACCGGTAATGTAACAGGAACTGTATCTGGTAATGCAGGTTCTGCAACAGTTTTAGCGTCATCTAGAAATATTGGTGGTGTTGCTTTTAATGGGTCGGCAGATATTAGCCTTCCAGGTGTCAATCAAGCAGGAAATCAAAATACATCAGGAACTGCTGCAGTTAGCACTAATATTACAGTTACTGATGAGTCTAGTGACACAACTTGCTTCCCACTATTTGCAACTGCTGCTACTGGAAATTTACCACCTAAAAGTGGAACTAATCTTACATTCAATTCAAGTACTGGTACTTTAAGTACTAACAATTTTTCTGGTGGTGTTGTTACTGCAACAACAATTGCAGGATATGATTATCTACGAGCACCATATGGCTCAACAGTAAACTTTGCTGTAACAGTAGCT
>Ga0257106_1000816_pt1 | contig 16875 bp, 13 predicted proteins | sample LP_taG_3_FD_190177 | JGI IMG/M metagenome (GOLD analysis project Ga0257106, IMG submission 190177) | Marine microbial communities from Northeast Subartic Pacific Ocean, Canada - LP_J_2011_P26_10m | ecosystem: Environmental > Aquatic > Marine > Oceanic | place: Canada: Northeast Subartic Pacific...
CTACGCTGATGAGAACCCTGAAGTTGTGCTTCCTGGATTCACAGCCGCACTCGGTGTCATTTCGATGCTTGGTGCAGCACTCCTTGTTCGCAAGAACGAGTGAACCTGCTTGACGGAGAACACATCGAGGTGCGTTGGCCTTGCGCAAGCAGGGTCAACGTGCTCCGGTTACGACGAGCACTGCCGAGGGGCTGGGTTCACTCATCGAGGAATTGAGCGAGTTGCGGTGCCTGCCAGCCTTCGGGCTTGAGCACCTTACCGTCTTCCCTGCGGATGACCTTTCCATCAACCAGCTTAGCCATGTTGGATCGGTGAACTTCATTGAAAGCATCGTCGTAGATGTTTTGCATGCCGTGGTTGATGATCGTTCCTGCGAGGATGTAGCCAATGTCTGCAAGGGCATCTAACACCTCGACCATGTCGCCAGCTCTTGCCGCTTCAGCGTATTCTTCGACTTCTTCTCGGAGGAGTTTGATTCGCAATTCAATCATGTCTTTGGGGCTTAGACCTGGGGCGTCAAGCTTGGGGATGTCGAAGGCCTCATTGAATTCAAGCAGGGATGTCACCATTGGGTTCATGACCTTCCCTCAAGCTACCCGGCCTTTGAAGGTTACAGGCCGTTCTCCAAAACCGTCACGCAAGACTTTGCACGGGGTCCATGAGCATCACAGCACCAAGCAACACCCATCCGGTGAGCATGGAGGCTCTGAATAGGGTAGTTTGAAAATCAAGCCATCGCTCAAGCCGCAAGATGACAATGATGTTCGCAACGGCCATGATTCCTGATGCGACGAGAAAGTATGCTTCAGACATCGGGTTGGCGATGGCAAAGCAAGCAAACCAAGCCAAGGAAAGTTGAATTGAAGTGCGAGTGGTGGCGGCTTCTCCAAACTTTGAGGGGAAGGATTTGATGCCATTTTCATGGTCGCTTTCAACATCCATGCGAGCGTAATTGAGGTCGAATGCAGCAATCCAAAGCGCCACACCAAGGGCGATGAAGAAAATGGTCGGGTACCACTGGGCGTCGGTGATTGCAGCCCAGCCGATGCTGTCTGCGGCTATAGCGACCCATGCGCCTACGGGAGCCAACCCTAGGCACAACCCAAGCCAAAAATGGCAAAGCCAAGTGTATCGCTTAAGGTAAGGGTAAATCACAAACACGGCGACTGGCAACCAAGCCATCATCAAGGCCACTTGGTTGAGCAATGCTGCACTGATCAGCAGCATGAGCAGAAACACCCCGCACAGGATCCATGCGGTTCTGACCGACATTGATCCAGATGCCAAATGGCGACCTGCGGTTCGGGGGTTCGCAGCATCCACCTCACGGTCGATGATTCTGTTGAGCCCCATGGCGAGGCCTCTTGCTCCCACGGCTGCGAGCAAAATCCATAGCAAATCGATGGCGATCCATGAAAACATCCCGCCTGATGCAGTTGATGCAAACTCATTGTGAGCGAGGATATACCCTATGAGGACAAAGGGCAGGGAGAACAGTGTGTGCTCTATTTTGATGAATGACAGAACCTGTTTGACATCCATCAAGACTTGCCTCCAAAGGAAAGATGGGGTGGCCATTGGTACTTAGCAAGTTCCGGATGCTTGGCCACCTTTTCCAATGTTTCTTGGCTGTGGAGGGTGATGGAAGGCCATCGGCGAACGCCGTGTTCTTCGGAGGGGATGGGTGTGGTTGCGTCCCAGCAAAGGCGCGCCCGTTCATCATCAAACGTCAGTCCTCGGCCAACATCGAACCTTGAAGTGAGTTGCCAGAGAAGACGCCTTCGTGCCTTCGCACAGTGCAAATCCAAGTCATTATTTGTGATAAAAAGCCATCGGAGAGAAGAATCGTTGTCCAATTGCCAAATTGATTTCCTCAATTGGTTAACCTTTTCTTGGCGCCGGCCTTCTGCTTCATCGTTGGACGCATCAGCTCCGTCCTCGGCGGTAGGGCTTCCTGCGACATCTATGGTCACGACCAAGATGCTCCCACGAAGCATGCGAGCGTCGACAACCTCCTCCAGATTGAGCACCTCGGCTCGACCATCAAATGCAGGCGGCTCGGCTTCTCCTTGACGCCATGCCGGTACCTCTTGTCTAAACGACCCTTCAAGCGGAGGATTGGGCGAACGGGGATCAGCAGCCGCCAAGGTTGTAGCGTCAATCAGCAATTTACTGTGAACGTTCTCATACGGGCTCGCAGCTTCAAGCGAGTCAGCTACCATGCCGTCCAATACAATGACGTCTGTGGCGATATCGACCTTGTCGTTCAACGAGTCAAGAAGGGCTTCTAGGTCTTTTGGATCCTGTTGTTCATCGATTGCAATCATCGTTTTGAGGAACATCATCTGGCCGGCACCGAGAAGTCCGACAGCGGTTTTACGACCTTGGCGTGGGTAGCGCTGTTTCGAAGCGACCACTGCCAAGTTGTGGAAACCGGTTTCCATCGGAAGGTGCACACTCTTTACATCGCGATGCTGGAAGTTCAACACCGGGGAAAATTGTCGGCCAATCGCCTCTCCAAGATGGCCATCTTCCATAGGTGGTAATCCGACGATTGTCGCAGCAAGCATGGCATCTTTACGGCATGTGATTGCGGTGACATGCATCACTGGGTATTGACCCGTGAGCGAATAGAAGCCAAAGTGGTCGCCAAAAGGCCCTTCCAATCGGGTTTCGCCTGGGATGCAATAGCCTTCGATCACAATGTCAGCTTCGGCGGGGACCATCAAGTCCTGAGTCAGCGCTTTGGTAATCGGCAGCGATTTGCGCCCGAGGATCCCTGCGAATTGATATTCGCTCAAGTTATCTGGCAGCGGGGAAATGGCGGAGAAAATCAATTCAGGAGGGCCGCCCATGCAAATGGCGACTGGCATCTTGACTTTTTTACCGGAGGCTTTTGCGGCTTCGGCATGCTCGGCTCCGTGCTTATGGATCTGCCAATGAAGTCCGATTTCTTTGGGACCAAACACCTGAGCTCTGTACATGCCGAGGTTATGTTCGCCGTTTTTGGGATTCTTGGTGACGACAAGTGGGAGGGTGACAAACGGCCCTCCGTCCTTGGGCCATGTTGTTGGAATTGGAAGTTTGGTGAGGTCGGTTGGAAGCCTGATTCGCTGGGAATTGCCTTTTCGCTTCTTTTTTGGTGGCATTGCCAATGCGTCTCTGAGCAACGGAAGCGCCTTCCATGGTTTGCGCATGTAGAGTCCAATGTCGGGTTTCATCATCGCCACCATTCTGTCCCCAATCTCGGTTTCGTGGGTCGCTCCAAGCGCCCTCATGGTTCTGTCTTGGTCGCCAAAGAGGTTCATCGCAAGCGGAATGTCGCTGATGCTACCGTCTGGAAGCCTTGGCTGCTCGAACACGACGGCTGGGCCATCGTTTTTGACCAGGAGGTCTGCGATTGCTCCTGCTTCGAACTTCACATCGACAGGCCGGCTTATGCGCAGCACTTCTCCACGCTGTTCAAGATGGTCAAGCCAACGTTTGGAAGTACGCCACGCCATGCTCTTCCGTGGGGCGGCCTTCATTTGAACCGTCGTATTTTCCTTCGCATGGGCACACTCGAAAAGCAATCGAGTGAATACATGCATTGATAGGCATACGCATTGGCTAAAGAGTATGAACAAAGTTTTGTTTGGCTTGCTCGGTCTTGTGATGCTTGTCTGCTCCACATCCACGGTTGCAGCAGAATCATCTGATGTCATCGTAACAGTTGACAGCTCCAGCCTCCGTTTCAGCCCATCTCAAGTGACGATCACCGAAGGGCAAGCCGTTCGTTTCATGTGGGACGGACAGGCCTTAGCCCACAACGCCGTGGCCGATGACGGTATGTTTGACTCTGGTGATCCTGAACGGGACGTCGATTACAGATTTGTATTCGAAGTTGGCACAGCAGGATCGTACACGTTTGTCTGCGAGCCGCATGCCAGCGCCGGCATGGTTGGAACCATCACTGTCGATGCCGCACCAGTGGAAGTGGTTGAAGAAGAAGAAGAACCTGAGTTACCCGCTGAAAACACCCCTGCCCTCTCCTTGGTAAGCAGCCTGATGGTCATGGCGTTCGCCACAACGCTCGTGGCCCGAAATGGCAAACTCGAGGACATGAACTGACCGTTTCATTCAAGGGCTACCTTCCTTTCATAGGTATCATGGGCGAAGCCGCACAACAATGCGATGTCCTCATCATCGGGGCGGGCCCAGGTGGGGGTTCAGCGGGCTTACACGCCTCTCGTGCTGGTTTGAAGACCATCATCGTTGAAGCAGACCCTGAAGTTGGAACCCCCGTTCATTGCGGAGAATGCCTGAGCCATCTTGCGGTTCAAAACCTCGATTTGGAAATCCCCGATCACGTCAAAGCTCTCGATGTCAAAGGCATCCGTGTCATCTTTCCCGATGGGACCAAGAAGCTGCTGACCGAAGAGGGTTACGTGCTTGAAAAACACCTTTTTGAGCGATGGCTATGCGATGAGGCCAGCAAAGAAGGCGCCACCCTTTTGCTCCATCACAAGGTGACTTCGATGAAGCGAGTTTTCAATAGCCAAAATCAATTTTCATATTGGGAAATTGAAGGTAAAGGCGAAGGGTTTCCAATTGAATGCAAAGCGGTCATTGACGCATCAGGTGTGGCAGGGGCGGCTTCGAAATTACTCGACATGGGCACCGAAGTAGAAGTGATTGCAGGATTCCAGTATGAAATGCTGGATGTGCCAAATGACGGCTACCTTGATTTCTACCTGTGGCCCAAATACTCTCCACATGGATATGTTTGGATGATTCCAAAAGAGGGCGGCCGAGCAAATGTTGGCTTGGTCACGACCGACAAAAAAGGCGCAATCAAGTACCTCAATTCCTTTATCGAAGACACCTACCTCGATGGCAAGCCCACCGTTAACCCACCATGGCGAGAGAATGGAATCAAGGTTCGACCCTTTGGGGGGACGATCCCGATTTCGGGCCCCCGCTCCCGTACCGTTGACGATGGCGTTATCCTTGTGGGGGATGCAGCAGGTTTCACTTCGCCATTGTTTGAAGGCGGCTCACATCTGGCCCTGTGGTCTGGCCGTCAAGCAGCCCTTACCGTTGCGGCAGCCCTCAAGAAAGGCGATCTTTCAGAATCGAGTCTCATGGCCTATGAGCGCGCATGGAAGAAAAAATTCCCTCCCTATCATAAAATCTTGAAAGGGAAAACTGCGCTTTATGAACTGACAGATGAAGAGATGTCAATCATGGCTCAGTGCCTTCCTGAAGAATTGGGGAACATGTCGCCACTTCAGAAGTTTGGTATTGGATTGAAGATCATGGTGACAAAACCAATTTTGATGACAAAACGTGTTATTCCGATTCTTCTTTCATTCGGATACTCTCGAGCGAAGTATTTCGGTTGGTAAAACTCCTTTTGGCTTAGTAATGTCCATGAAGGATGCCCATTGGTGACAAGTCATGTGGGGTGCGACGCTGTGGTTGGCAATCCTCGCCGCAGCCGTTTTGGTTTTTCAACCGAAGGTCCATGAGCGATCTAAATTCGGTTCCTTGGTACTGCATGGATTGCTGCTTCTCCCCTTCATTGCTTTAGCAAGCAGATTTCTGGTGAATGACACCAGCATTCACCATGTGGTTGCCTACGGGGGTGCAGCCCTTCCTCTCAAATACCGGTTCGCTGCCACTTGGGCCGCCCGAGAAGGCCCTCTCCTCCTATGGGTGGCCTGGATGACCATTTTGGCTTGGGTTTGGCGCAGGCCTATGAGCAAAGAAACTCAGGCAACACACACACTTCGACTTCGACTCGTCCACGGATTCAGCCTCTTAGTGCTGCTCAACGCCCAGACGCTGAACCCGTTCAAAGCTGCCTCACCGTACTTCGTAGGGCGAGGATTGAATGAATTGCTTCAGACCGATCTTATGGTCATTCATCCACCGCTTATTTTCCTCGCCTATTCCTTTTGTCTGCATGCCGCTGCCATTGCGTTGTCTTCAATGTTTGAAGATTCCAATGGCATCAAAGATCGCATGCTGTCGAGCGTTCGCCCAGGGCTCTTCGTCGCCACACTTGGCATCGGTCTTGGTGGCTTGTGGGCCTACTTGATCCTTGATTGGGGTGGCTATTGGGCATGGGATCCTGTTGAAACCGGTTCATTCCTGCCTTGGCTAGCCCTTGTGTTTTTGTCTCACATGCGAACGCGACCGGGCCACGCCAGCGACAGCGTGTGGATCGGTGGTGGAATGGCCGCAGGTGGTCTCGCATTATTTGCCACATTGGTGACAAGAGCAGGTGGCGTTTGGGCCTCTTCGGTGCACACCTTTGTGTCCTCAGATGACGGAACGGCGCCCACTGATGCTTTTTCAAGAATGGTTCTGCTGAAAGAAGACACCTTCGCCGGTGTTGAAGTCATGTCTTACATGATTCTCCTTCTGCTGATGATTGGGATGTGGGTTCAACACCAACGCGCTCGAACTTCAATGTCGCCTTCGATGAAAGGTGTTGGCCTCTTCCTTATCCCCCTCATTGGTGCCTTTATTGCCGTCGTTGGCTCTCTATCAGACGGGCTTGGTCTGATACCCGGTGCTGATGTGTACGGATTTGTACCAAGCCTCTTTTTCCCGTTGCTGTTGTTGCTTCCGTTGACTGTGGATGTATTCACAACCAAACGAATGCCTGTTGCAAGTGAAGGTGGATGGAATTACCATTCCCTTCTTCCTAAAAGCCAGAGCACTGAGAAACCGTCAACCTCGAATGCAATGCTTGTTTTAGCGATTGTATTTCTCTTCTTCACGGGCGTGACGTTGCTTGCAGAAAACGTATTTTTTGGAGCCTTAGCACTTCTGTTCTTCACCCCGTTGTTCTTTGCTCCCGATGCGACCAAGGCATGGCCTTGGGCTACAGCAGGCGTCATGCTTGCTTTGTCCGGTGCTTGGGCTGAATTGGTTACGGTGGTGACAGCAGGCGTCACAATGTTGTTGTTCGTAGCGCCCTGGCTTTTTGCTCCAGAAGCTGAAACCAAATCAGAATCTCTCTCGGTCTTTAATCGCAAAAACCAGATGCAAATTGCGCTTTGGGCTTCAGTCGTTTTGGTTGGGCTCTACCTTGTGTTGACCCTTGTCTTGCTTTTGGCCAGCATTGATGCGGTCAATTTTGATGCTCACGAAGTCTATGGGGCTCCTTTCGTGCTGGCTTTTGCCGCTGCAATGGTGGTCTACACGGGACGCAAAGGTGACTCAAACAGAAACGCTTGGCTTGTCATCGGTACACTGGGCGTTTCCCTGCTGTGCGCCGTGTGGCAACCTGCTGCCTTTGGCATGGACGCCGACACTGTCGTTTCCACCTTCTTGGTGCGCGGCACTCTAGCGTGGCTCATGCTTCCAATGCTGTTTATGGTGATCTTGCCAGTTGCGCATGAAGCGCTGTTTGTGCAACGAAACCGGGGAACAAAGCAAGCCCTCTGGCGCAGGATTCCATTCGGAGCCCACGTTGTTCATTTGGGGCTTGTGCTTCTGCTGATTGGTCACGTTTACACCACCGTACTTGTGGACCGAGGAGACGCCAGTCACCGAATTACAATGATGAGGGATGAAGTCGTGATCGACGGTAACTTTGGCTACGAATTCAACGGCCTTGTGTTTCAATCTGAGGATTTAGAGGTCGGCGATGGGTATGTTGGTGTTGAGATTACAGTGTATGAACTCGACAATGGCGCAGTTGGCGAAGCCATCGGCACGGTTGAGCCGGGCATGATCCGATTTGATTCAACCGCAACCGCTCGGTCGGAAGTTGACACGTTAACAAGGTGGAGCGGCGATATCGTGTTCATCTTCGATGGTAGTCAAGCGGCAGGTCTGATGAGTCAATCTGTTGAAGGGGGTGAATCATCGGTTCAAACCGTACGAGTGACTGTGTATGATTTACCAGCCTCTCATTCTGTGTGGCTCGGCTGGGCAACGATGCTCATAGGAATGGCGATTGTTGTTGCAGGTGATGTTGAGAAAAACAAGGGCCTGCGGCTTGATTCTAAGGAATCCGATGCTGAAGAGTGAACCAAGGCTTCGCCAATGGAATTATCAAGGGGGCGACGGTCGCCGGACTACCCGAAAGGGAGGTATTACCATGGAAGATGGAACAATTGTACACGTCGATTACGAACTTTACAACAATGAAACAGGTGATCTCATCGAGACCACACGTGAAGCCGTCGCAAAAGAGCATGATTCTCATCAAGAGAGCCGCACCTACGAACCAATGGTCTGCGTCGTCGGTGGCGGGCAACTCATTGCAGGGTTTGAAGCAGCGCTCGGTGAAGCAAAGAAAGGCAAGGAAACCGAAGTCGTCATCGCACCAATAGATGCATACGGCGAAAAAGACGCTTCCCAAATCGAAACCATCAGCATTGACAAATTAATCCGTGCTGTCCAAGATCCTAATTCCCTTTACATCGGCGCACCGGTGACCATTGGAAACCGTCAAGGCTACCTTTCGTACCTTGCTGCTGGCCGTGCTCGAATTGACTACAACCACCCAATGGCTGGTAAATCGCTCAAGTATTCCTTCAACATCGTTGACGTTGTCGAAGGCAAGGAAGACCAAGTTGTTGCTCTTTTGCAAGCAAATACTGGACACAGTGGCTTTGAAGTCAGCTTCTCTGGCGACGACTTGAACATCGTCTTGCCACAAACCATGCTGTTTGACACCAACGCTGCCATGCTCAAATTCCGTTTGGTCACCACCATTCGAGACGCCGTCGAATGCGGTAAAGTTTCATTCATCGAAGTCCACGAACCACGTGGATTCGGCGTTGATGATGAAGATGATGCGTCCGAAAGTGAAGACCTCTCTTCGCTCTCTGTTGCTGAACTCAAAGATCGCCTCAAGGCCGCTGGCTTGCCAGTCGGTGGAAAGAAAGCAGACCTTGTCGCTCGGCTCTCCCAAGACGAAGAAGAGTGAAATTAGAGTCACAACGGTGCGTTTGAGCACAACGTCCAAAGAACATCGAGCGTGTGGATAAATCAACACTGAGGTAGCATCATGTCAAGCACACCGCTCGATGAACACCTAAGCGAAGCCGAGCCCGTTTTGCCAAACGATGTATACTCGAAGGCCGAAAAAGCAGCGATTTGGCTGTGCCTGGCGTTCATAGCCCTCATTGTCTGCGGTCTTGTTTTGGCCAACGAAGCGGTTTGGGAAGATGGCCTCAAACCAATTGTTTGGGATCCGGTGATGAAGGACGCAGGTGTTGCTGGAGATGCTGGCTACACCCCCCAGAACACGGCAATCTACACCGGGACGATGCTTGTCTGCGTCGTCATTCTACAAGCGTTGTTTCGCAAAGCGGACCTCCCATGCGACGACCGCATGACGGTTGCACTAGTCGCCTGGGTGTGTTTAGCACCGGTGTTGCGGGTGTTGGAAGACGCTGACTTTTTCTCTCAAGACATGGATGTATTGTTTATTTCCCCGTTGATTCATCTGCACCTCGCTGCATGGTTGATTTTTATTGCCGGCCTCTCCCAGTGGCTCGCCGGGAAATGGGACGGTGCTACAACCGATCGGGAAGAAACGAAAGTGATCAAGGCGCTTCTTCCAATCCTGTTAATTGTGCTGCTGTTCCATTGGGGTATGTTGTATCAACCGGCCTATCTTGATCATGAAAACATGGGTCGGACTTGGTTAACAATCGGTACCATCGCCTCTTTTGCTGTGCTCATAGGAACCATGTTGAAAACTCGCCATTGGCCTGCAATGACTCGCAGCATGCTCTCGTTTGGTTTGGCAGCTGTCGTGTTGGGATTGGGCCATTGGGTTCAGTTCCTTTCCACACCTTGGGCCCAAGAGAGTTCTCGCGTGCTGGAAGAGGCACCAATCTGGCCTTTGTTTGTCGTATTAGGAATTCCTGCAGTTGTTTGCGTTGTTCTCTACAGAGCAGGCATCGAAGACTTACGTCAGCTTCGATTGTGTGGATTTGAAGCGGGTGTGCTCCCCGAAGGCGTCCGATTGGATACTTGGGATAATGCTGGAGAACTTGTTGACGCCCACCCAATCTCCCTTTTGTCGAAGCGAGGTTTGCTCGCTACCCCAATGGTCCTCGCTATGGTGTACGGTCAATTATGCGACGGTTTTGCCACCATGGTTGGTATTGATTCGTTTGGCTATGGTGAAAAGCACCCTGTGAGCAACGAAGTGATTCAACTCGGCGGTCGGCTTAACGAATCAATTGGCATCGAATACGGTGAGGGCGCTTGGCTCTTTACACTCGTCAAAGCGGTGCTCATCGGGGCCATTGTCTGGCTTTTTGCTGAGATGAGGGTTGAACAACGTCAACGTCACCTGCGCCTTCTGATTGTTCTGGCCGTGTTGATTGTTGGACTCGCACCGGGCTTACGAGACATCGGACGATTGACCCTTGGTGTTTGATTCGCACGACGAATGAATTGTAATAGGGTTAAATGTCGCCCCCACCTGCCTTCAAAGGAGGGGTGGAAATGGACCGATTGCCAACACGAGTGAATCGAGCCGACCCAGACTTCTCGGAGCGCAAGACCTTCAATGCTCATTTGATTGAGACGCTCAAAGAACGACTTGAAGTCGCATCCATGGGTGGCGGAGGCAAATACGTCGAACGTCATCGCAGCCGGGGTAAACTTCTCGCCCGAGAACGCATCGAACAGATCATCGATCCCGGGACGGCGTTCTTGGAATTGTCACCGCTCGCTGCTTACGAGTTGTACGACGGCCGAGCGCATTCTGCTGGCATTGTAACGGGGGTCGGAATGGTCCACGGGAGAGAATGCTTGTTTGTGGCTAATGATGCAACGGTAAAAGGTGGCTCATATTATCCAATGACGGTGAAAAAGCACATCCGAGCTCAAACCATTGCTCACGAAAACAATCTTCCCTGCATTTACCTCGTTGATTCGGGAGGGGCATTCCTGCCCATGCAAGACGAAGTGTTCCCTGATATCGGTCATTTCGGTCGTATTTTTAGAAACCAAGCTCGAATGTCGGGCGATAAAATCCCTCAAATCGCAGCCGTGCTTGGCTCCTGCACCGCCGGAGGGGCTTATGTCCCAGCCATGTCTGATGAATCGATCATCGTCAAAGGCAACGGCACCATTTTCTTGGCTGGCCCACCCTTGGTCAAGGCCGCCACCGGTGAAGAAGTCACGGCCGAGGAACTCGGCGGTGCTGAAGTTCACACTGTCCAATCCGGCGTTGCCGACCACTTTGCAGAAGATGAACCGGAGGCGCTTCGGATGGTCCGTAATGTGGTTGAAAACATTGGGCCGCGAACACTGGCACCCGCTGCAAGCGCTCCTTTGGAAGCGCCTGCTCACGATATTGAAGACCTTCTTGGCCTTATTCCAAGCGACAACCGTACGCCTGTGGACATTAAGGAAATCATCGCTCGAATTGTTGATGGCTCCCGGTTCCACGAATTCAAGGCTCGCTATGGCACCACCTTGGTGTGTGGCTTTGCACACATCCACGGGCATAAGGTCGGGATTGTTGCCAACAACGGAATTTTGTTTTCAGAATCCTCTCTCAAAGGGGCGCACTTTGTAGAATTGTGTGGCCAGCGAGGCATCCCACTTGTCTTCCTCCAGAACATCACCGGATTTATGGTCGGCAAGGCCTACGAAGCGGGTGGCATCGCCAAAGATGGCGCAAAACTTGTCACTGCGGTGTCCTGTGTGAACGTCCCTAAATTCACAGTGATCATCGGTGGCTCCCACGGCGCTGGAAATTACGGAATGTGCGGCAGGGCTTACGACCCTCGCTTCCTCTTCATGTGGCCCAACAGCCGTATTTCGGTGATGGGTGGCCCACAAGCAGCAGATGTTCTCACTACGGTGAAGCAAGACCAACGCGCTCGTGAAGGACTGGAGCCCATGGAAGGCGAAGAACTCCATGCGTTCCGTGCACCAATTCTTGAACAATATGAAACTGAGGGTAGCCCATATTATTCGACCGCTCGACTTTGGGACGATGGTATCATCGACCCTCGGGACACAAGGGATGTTCTGGGCTTGTGCATTGCAACCGCCAGGAATGCACCTCTTCCAAACGACCGATTCGGTGTTTTCCGAATGTGATGAAGTCCAATTGGAAAATAAAAAATGCAATTGGAGATATTACGATGAAAACCATGGATAACCCCCCACTCACCACGCTGGTTACGATGACCATTGATGGCTCACGAGCAAACTTGCGCCTCAACCGCGAGGACAAGTTCAACGCACTCAACGTTCAAATGATCACAGAACTCTGTGATTTGCTTGATTGGACTGCAGAACGCAGCGCAGGGCAACTTGAATCCTTAGTGGATGAAAACGGTACCCCTTACCTTCGCAGCGTTGTTCTTTCAGGCGCAGGACGCCACTTTTGTGCGGGCGCTGACATCAACATGATGCGCGACGCTGGTGCGAATACGCCAGAAGAGAACCGAGCAGACTCCAAACGCCTTGACCGCCTTTTCAACAGCCTATGGGCGCACCCCTGCTTCACCGTGGGCGCTATCCAGGGCGTTGCTCTTGGTGGTGGCGCTGGCTTGGTGGCTTGCCTCGATCACGTTGTCGCAACAGCAAACATCAAACTCGCTCTTTCGGAAGGGAAACTTGGGATCCTACCCGCCGTGATTGGGCCTTATGTGTACCGTCGCTTGGGCTCAGCCTGCTTTCGGCGACTTGCCATGCAAGCCAGCCGTGTGGGTGCAGAAGAAGCACTTCGTACCGGCTTTATCGAACAGGTAGTCGAAAATACGGAAGCGCTGGAAGGCGCTGTCCAATCCTTGTTGGACGAGGTGCTCACCACGGGACCATGCGCCGTCACCTTGGCCAAAGAACTCACTTTGAATTTCGACCGTTGGACCGATTCAGACGTCGATCTGCGCGATTGGACATTGGACTTTACCAGCAAGATGAGAGGTTCCAATGAAGGGCAAGAGGGCCTTTCTTCGTTCCTTGAGAAGCGTTCAGCAAACTGGAAACCAGAGTGAAGGAGAGGTCTCAATGGTCAGCAAGGTTTTGGTTGCAAACCGAGGGGAAATCGCATGTCGGATTCTCAGGGCATGCAACGAAGCCGGTCTAGCAAGCGTCGCCATTTACGCTGAGAATGATGCGTCTTCCATGTTCATTGAACTGGCGAGTGAAGCGGTCCAACTCAACGGTGACACCATCGCTTCAACCTACCTTGACCAGCAACAGATTCTCTCGATTGCCACCTCCACGGGAGCCGATGCCATTCATCCTGGCTTTGGCTTCCTCTCCGAGCGGGCTGACTTCGCCAGAGCTGTGGGCCAAGCAGGCTTGCAATGGATCGGTCCAAGCCCAGAAGCCATTGAACAGATGGGCGATAAAATGACGGCTCGAATCACAATGAGGGCGGCAGGGGTTCCTGTCATCCCCGGTGAAGAGATTGAGCATGAAGATGAAGCAGATGCCCTTGCAGCCATCGAATCCGCCTCCCACCGTGTCGGTTATCCAATGCTACTGAAGGCATCCTCCGGTGGTGGTGGCAAAGGCATGCGAGCCGTTCACTCGCCCAGTGAACTCATCGAAGCGGCCAAGGGTGCTCGGCGGGAGGCTATTGCGGCTTTCGGTGACGGACGGGTCTATGTCGAGCGGCTGTTGACTGGGTCGAAGCATGTTGAAATTCAAGTTCTTGCAGACCGTCACGGTCGTACAATTCACCTTGGCGAACGTGAATGCAGCGTGCAGCGCCGCCATCAGAAGGTGTTCGAAGAAGCCCCTTGCGCTACAATGACACCTGAACTTCGAGAAGCGATGGGCCAAGCAGCGGTTTCAGCAGCAGAAGCAGTTGATTACGAAGGAGCAGGTACCGTGGAATTTTTACTGGCTCCTACAGGTGAATTCTTCTTCCTCGAAATGAACACCCGCATTCAAGTTGAACACCCGGTTACAGAACTCATTACTGGCGTCGATTTAGTTCGCGAACAACTGCGTATTGCAGCAGGTGAACCCATGTCCTGTGGGCCTCTAATGATCCGTGGGCATGCCATTGAAGTTCGCTTGTACGCTGAAGACGCTAGCAATAATTTCCTACCCGCTATCGGCCCTTTGGCTGTCTTCCGCCCGCCGGAAGGGCCTGGAGTCCGCCTTGATACCGGCGTGCGAGAAGGCGATGACGTCACGCCAAATTACGATCCTATGCTAGCAAAACTGATCGTCTGGGCGCCCTCGCGGACTGAAGCACTTGAACGAATGCGCAGGGCATTGGATGAATTTGTCGTGCTTGGTACAACAACGAACTTACGCTTTTTGCGAGAACTATGCGATGAAGAGGAAGTGACTTCGGGCAACACCGACACCACGACCATCGATCGCTTGTGGCCGAACGGTTGGCAACCAAGCGTTCCACGTGGAATTGAAGACGCCGCTCTGATGGTGGCTGCGGTGAGTGAAAGCGCTGGCCTTCACCGTCAAGCATTCTCTACTTCAAGCGAAGAAGGACCAATCAGTCCCTTTGCCACCCTCAATCGGAGGTTCCCTTGATGCATCATCAATTCAGGAGTCCAGAAGGTCCAATCGAGGTAACGGTGGCCAAACAAGGCCAGGTCTGGTACCTCGGTGATCTTGAGGCCACGCTCATGCTTGATGGACGCTTGCGGCTCGTCAACCCCAACGGCCAAGTGATGTTTGCCCACGCCGCAAAAGTAGGCGATGTGTGGTGGGTTCACTGTCAAGGCCACACCTTCAATCTGGAGCGAATTGAGGCAGGGGCTACGGATTCCGATGACGGCGGAGGGCTGACCGCTCCAATGCCTGGGAAAGTACTCGAAGTGCTGGTTAGTGTTGGCCAGAACGTGACGGCAGGTACAACGCTCATGATTCTTGAAGCAATGAAAATGGAACACCGTATCGTTGCTGCAACCGACGGTCTTGTGCGTGCGGTGAACTTCAGCGCTGGTGACCAAGTGGAACAGGGCGTTGCCTTGCTCGCCCTCGATGAATCATGATGGAACCTGGCGCCAATCGCCAGAATCAATTCTTCGGCCTTTTTCAATCTCAGATCCGTACATATACGTCCACGCCCATTCGGTTCTCGACCCAACTTGAACTTCAATCAGGGTGCGCTTAAACAATGAGTTCTTGGCATTAAATCCGTAGAAACCTTCCACTCTGTCGAGCGATTGTAGGCTAAGGAAGACATCGCTCAAACGATGCAATTCTCCACTTACTCGCCCTTTGGAACTTGGTAGCATCCCTGGGTAGTCGCCCAAGACATAGATCGCACCTTGAGCAGTTGCAGAGCGAGCTTCGCCATCGGAGTGTTGGGCAAGTGTTGGATGTCGCACTTCTCCTTGCATCAGCGTGCCGTAGACAAACAGATGATTCACGGGATATGAAAAGTCAGAATCTTCAATTGCTCTTTTTAAATCTCCAATTGGAAGATTACGCTTGATTAAACCCCCTTCAATCAACCCCGCATAGTATGCAGTTGGGGGCACATAGCTTCCTCTTTTGTTTGATTGCAATCTGTAGGTGATTGCTTTGACACCTCGGCCATCAGGCATCAGTACTTCCACTTCAGTCCGCTTGTAGGTGTTCGGGTGACCTTCCTTTCGGTCCATGTTGGCCCAGGCTTGCTCGTTCAATTTGTAGAGAACACCCGGAACGGCATGGCCGCATCCTGCGGGCACTACGTCTGCAGCACCACCTTCTCTGCGGAATGATCGGTAGTGGAATTTTAGTCTATGGTCGGGCAACCAACACGGGCCTATCTCCTCAACGCCGGTTGGATCGACCTTCTTTTCTTCACACCAAATGTTCCAATCGTCAGCATCGAGGTTCGAACCGTATCCAAAGTAGAGGGTTGTAGCATCTTGTGTCATGTGGTGAACAACGCTTCCACCCTATATCAAACCGCTCATTTAGCCCCAAGGGCAAGGTTCGAGGACGGTTTGGCCTCCCATGTGTGGTTGCAAGACTTCTGGAATACGAACTCGCCCGTCTTCCAATTGATTCTGTTCCATGATTGCCACCAGCGCACGTGAGGTAGCGACTGCGGTTGAATTGAGGGTGTGGGCAATTGGTTGACCAGCATGACCTGGTTGACCGTATCGGATTTGCAATCGGTTGGCTTGATAGTCGGTGCAATTTGAACACGACACGATTTCCTTGTATTGGTTCGCCCCTGGTATCCAAGCCTCGAGGTCGTACTTTCGTGCAGCAACGGTCCCCATGTCCCCGGTGCAGATGTTGACCACTTCGTAGTGCATGCCCAATGCATCCCACAAATCGATGCAGTTTTGGAGCAATTCTTCTTGAAGTTCCCACGACTGTTCAGGGGTTGCAATGATGATTTGCTCGATTTTCGTAAATTGATGAACCCGCCAAATCCCAAGGTCGGATTGGCCGTGTGAACCAACTTCTCTTCGGAAGCATGGAGAGGCACCAACAATCCTCAGTGGAAGGTCTGTTTCAGGGATGGTTTCTCCCATGAACATGGCCGTAAGGGGGTGTTCTGCGGTCGCAATCATGTAGTAATTGTCGGGTTCAACCCCGTACATTACGGTTTCAAAATCAGAAAGATCAGTCACGCCTTCGTACGCCTCCCTGTTCATCATGACGGGCGGTTGGACGAAGGTGTACCCGCGCGAGCGAATGAAATCAACAGCGTACTGCTGGAGTGCGAATTCCAAGCGAGCTAAATCGCCTTTCAGGAAAAAGAAACGACTGCCCGCAATTTTGGCCGCTCGCTTGAGGTCAACCCATTTATTCGTCTCAATCAGTTCGTTGTGCGTCTTAGGTTCAAACGAGAATTCTGGTTTGATGCCATGCACGCTGTGAACCGTGTTTCCTGACTCGTCAGCACCTTCGGGGACCGTTTCATGCAGGATGTTTGGGATGCGCATGCGAAGGGTATCCCGC
>Ga0257106_1000817_pt1 | contig 16873 bp, 16 predicted proteins | sample LP_taG_3_FD_190177 | JGI IMG/M metagenome (GOLD analysis project Ga0257106, IMG submission 190177) | Marine microbial communities from Northeast Subartic Pacific Ocean, Canada - LP_J_2011_P26_10m | ecosystem: Environmental > Aquatic > Marine > Oceanic | place: Canada: Northeast Subartic Pacific...
CCAATAGAGTACAATCATCCTCATTTGATCGGTGAAATCAATTGGACATAAGCGTTAGCGGTGATTTTTGTTATAAACCGCTACGATTCTTGAGGATAATTCTCATTTTCGTTGCACTAAATCTGGCTTAGGCCAAGGAGCAACTATGTTAAAACGACTTTTAATAACTTTTTTATTTCTATCATTAACTTCAATAGCACACGCTGCAGATACCAAGGAAATTTGGATTACACCAGAAGCATCTGACTATTCAAGATTGGCAACTGGGTTAGCTGGATCAAATATTACAATTATTTCTAGCGAAGAAATAGCTAAGTCTACTGGCAAAGATATTACTGAAATATTAAAATCATATTCAGGCATTCAAGTTAGAAGTTTGTATTCAGGTATTGATGGTATTAATTCAACGATTGATATGCGTGGCTTTGGTGAAGCAGCTAAATCAAATTTTCTAATGCTACTTAACGGAAGAAGGCTAAATGATTTAGACATGGGTGGTATTAATTTTTCAAATATTCCATTGTCATCAATCGATAGAATAGAAATAGTGCGTGGTAATTCAGCTGGAACTATTTATGGCTCTGGCGCTATTGGTGGTGCTATTAATATAGTAACCAAGGATAGCAGTGAGGTTTCAGATATTATAAATTTAAGTTATGGATCATTTAATTCAATGAGTGTTGATTTTACAACCTCAGTTACACTTGATGAAAATACAAGTATGATGGTTACTGGTAAAACAAAAGAAACTGATACTTATAGAGAATCAGGTGATTATGATAGAGATGATATCTTATTTAGACTAAACCATAAGAACAATAATCTTAAATCATATTTAGATATTAGCAGTAGTTCAAAAAACCAGTTACTTTCAGGTACTAGAATAATAGGAGGAGTTTACAACTATCACCTGTGTAATCTTTTATCATCTAGTAGAACTGCTGAAAATATTGGCGGAAGTTATCTTACCAATGCTAATACTTGCAATGCTACTCAAAGAGATGATTACGCAAATGAAGATAATATATCAATTGCTGGTGGATTAAATATTGCTCAGACAAAAACTAGAAGTATTTTGATCGATGTATCAACTAAGTCAAAAGATCAAAAAGCATTTTATGCAGCTAATGGAAATAATTCATCTTCAAATCCAAACAGTGGTGATAGTTATATCGAAACTACATTAGACAATTCACAGTTTTCACTAGCGTTAGACGAATCATTATTTATTGATAATAATCCTGTGATTATTAAGTTTGGTGGTGATTTAAATACCACTGATTATGACTCTGATAGATATAATGTTGAAGGTGGTGCTGTAGGTCAAACTTTTGATGCTAGCCAAGAAAGTCGGGCATTGTTTTTTCAAGTTAGTTTAAATTTACTAGAGCAAGATGCCATAATGTCATTAGGTATTAGAAAAGAAAACACTGACTTTTATGGAGCAGATACACTTAATACAAGTGTATCCGGTTTTCAATATGGAACAAACCATGCAACGTTATCAAGCTCAACCAGCAATACAGCTTTTAATATAGGATTTGAAAAAATATTAGATTCAAATACTAAAATTTTTACTAAATATGCTGAGTCTTTTCGTACACCCAATATAGATGAAAGAATTAAAGCTACTACCACTGGATCATTTGCTTTAAATGACCAAACATCTGATGAAATTGAAATTGGATTAAGATATGAAAACGCTTTATTTAATTTTTCTGGAAGTATTTACTCAATGGATACTGAAAATGAAATTCAATATGATCAATCAAAAAATACAAATTTAGATCCGATTAATAGAGAGGGTGTCAATATTGATTTTAATTATCGTGCAAGTGATATGTTAAGATTTAATGGTGCATACAACTATGTAGATGCAGAATTTACAAGTGGTTCATTATCAATGGGTACTGGGACATATTTATCTTATGGAACAAGGTACTATAACGGCAATGAAACTTATGGATATTTAACAAATACGGCAATTAATTATCTTGGTTCTGATAGTTCAGCTAATCAATCATTTAGTTTAATAGGCAACAAAGTTCCACTAGTTGCTCCTGTTAACTTCAGACTGGGTGCAGAGTTTGATATAGACAGTAAAACTATGGCATTAATTGATCTTCATTATGTCGATGAGAGATATGTTTCAAATGATCAAGAAAATATTGAAACAAAAATTCCTGATTATTACGTAGTAAACACTAAAGTAATTTCGTCAAATGGACCGTTATCTTTTTCTGCTGGAATCAGTAATATATTTAATGAAAAATATTATGATTTTGCTGTATCGAGTACATTTCATGATGATAATCATTTTGGAACACAAGGTGTATATCCTTTAGCAGAGAGAAATGCTTTTATAAGCTTAGGTTATACTTTTTAATAAGTTACCACCTATACAGACCTAAAGTATTGCACTTTAGGTCTGAATTCGGTATGTTCAAAAAGATATGAGTAATATTGGAATTAAAACATCTACGGTATTAGTATTAATTGCTGTTTTAGCATTTAGTAGATTGATTCCGCACCCACCTAACTTTACACCATTACTGGGCATGGCTGTATTTGCTGGTGCACGATTAGATAATAAGTTATTTGCGATCCTTGCGCCTTTATCAGCAATGTTTTTAAGTGATTTAATTATTGGTCTACACAGTGGAATGAGTATTATTTATTTTGCAATATTAGTTAATGTTCTATTTGGGTTCTATCTAAAAGATCGATCTAGTCCTCTTCGAATTGGCGGCACACTAATTAGTGGTGCCTTAATTTTCTTTTTGATTACTAACTTTGCGGTGTGGTATGGCAGTAGCTTCTATTCTAATGATTTAGCTGGTTTAATTAGCTGTTATATGATGGGCTTACCATTCTTCCAAAATACACTTATTTCTTCAATAATGTATGGTTTTGCAGCATTTTATCTGTTTGAATTCCTTGAAATTCGCTATTTACGTAAGTTTAAAAAACAGTCCTTTTAGTACTTGAAATAGTGGCATATTGACACTATTTTTCATGAATTATTTAATTCACCGGAGATTCTTATAAGCATGGACACTACTTTTTCAACTGAAGATACTAAATTTCAATTAGAGGTAAGAACCTTTATTGAAGAGAATTACCCAAAATCATTAAGAGAATCCGTAAATACAAAAAGAAAAAATGGTGAAGAATTAACCCGTGATGATCTTACGGCATGGCATAAAGTATTAGGTGCACATAAAGGATGGGCTGCTCCAGGATGGCCAGCAAAATTTGGTGGTGCTGAATTTACACCAACACAAAAATATATATTTGAACAAGAATGTGCTCGAGCTGAGTGTCAGTATATTATGCCATTTGGAATAAATATGTGCGCGCCAGTAATTTATACTTTTGGCAATGAAGAACAAAAAGCGCAACACTTACCAGGCATACTTAGTGGTGAAACTTTTTGGTGCCAAGGATATTCTGAGCCTGGATCGGGTTCTGATTTAGCTTCATTAAAAACAGCTGCGGTTAAAGAGGGTGATCACTATATTGTTAACGGTCAAAAAACATGGACTACTCTGGCACAACATGCAGATTGGATTTTCTGTTTGGTAAGAACTAATCCTGAAGCTGCTAAACCACAAGAAGGTATCTCGTTTCTATTAATAGATATGAAGACTCCAGGAATATCTATCCGACCTATTTATTTAATGGATGGGACCAATGAAGTTAATGAAGTATGGTTTGATAATGTAAAAGTTCCAGCTGAAAATTTAATTGGTACAGAAAATCAAGGTTGGACTTATGCTAAATTTTTACTTGCACATGAAAGATCTGGAATAGCCGGTGTTGCACGTTCAAAAAAAGCGATTGAAAGAGTTAAACAAATTGCAGCATCTGAAATGTCTTATGGTGAACCATTAATTCAAGATCCAGCATTTATTAGAAAGATCGCTGATGCAGAACTAGAATTAACTGCTTTAGAATATACAGAATTGAGAACTCTTGCTAAAGACTCAGCTGGCAAAGGTCCAGGCGCAGAATCTTCAATCTTAAAAATTAAAGGAACTGACTTGCAACAACGTGTAACTGAACTAGCTATGGAAGCTATTGGTTACTATGCAAATCCACACATGGGAACATCTTTAAGTAATGAATTTATTGGACCAGATTATGCGACAAATTTATCTGGATCTTACTTTAACTTCAGAAAAGCTTCAATTTATGGGGGCTCCAACGAGATTCAAAGAAATATTATTGCTAAAATGGTCCTTGGACTGTAAGTAAACAGTTCAGAATTAAACAGGGCTTTAAAAGATGGATTTCAATTTTACTGAAGAGCAAACTCTCCTTGAGAACATGGTAACCTCCTTTGTGAGAGATAATTATTCATGGGAAGCTCGTGAAGCTATCGTAAAAACAGAAGAAGGTTGGAAACCAGAAAACTGGACTCAGTTTGCAGAGCTAGGCTTACTAGGCGTCCCCTTTGCTGAAGAGTTTGGTGGCTTAGGTGGTTCAGTAGTTGATACGATGATTGTCATGGAACAATTTGGTAAAGGTCTTGTAGTTGAACCTTACATGCCTTCAGTAATTCTTGCTGGTGGCCTAATCACATCTTTAGGAACAAAAAGTCAAATAGACACTATTGTGCCAACAATTATATCTGGCGACGTAAGGTATGCATTTGCTCATTCCGAGCCACAAAGTCGCTTCGATTTATTTGACGTTAAAACTTCTGCTGCTGCAAATGGTGATGATTTTATTTTAAATGGTTTCAAATCAGTTGTATTTGCTGGCCCAATTGCTACGCATTTAATTATTTCGGCTAGAACCTCAGGCGAACAAAGAGATACAGATGGGATAACTCTATTCTTAGTTGATAAAAATGCTGAAGGTATAACTATGCAAAACTATCCAACTATTGATGAGTATAGGGCATCTGAAGTTGTTATAGAAAATCTAAAAGTTTCTAAGGACATGGTGCTTGGTGAAGTTGGTAAAGCTTATGATGCTATCGATGAAAACATTGATAAATCAACAATAGCTGCTTGTGCTGAGGCATTAGGAATACTGCAAATATTAAAAGACTCAACTATTGATTATTGTAAAAATAGAAAACAATTTGGACAAGCAATTGGAAAGAACCAATCTATTCAACACCGATTAGTAGATATGATGATTGAATATGAACAATCAAAATCAATTCTTTATATGGCATGTACCGTTGACTTAACTGATACCAATGAAAGAAAGAAAGCTGTGTCTGCTGCTAAAGCTAGAATTGGCAAAGCTATAAAATTTGTTGGCGAAAATGCTATTCAACTTCACGGTGGTATGGGTATGGTTGATGAATATATGGTTAGCCATTACTTTAAACGTGCCACTATGCTTGGAGTATTGTTTGGCAATGAAGATTACCATATGAAACGTTATTCAGACATTACCCAAGCTAATGTAACTAAGATTACAGATAATCTTACATCGCACATTGCTTAATTAGTTTACTGCTTAATTTCAGCGATTGCTTGAATATGTTCTGGTGATAACCCACAACAGCCACCAAGAATTTGTACGCCTTCTCTAGCCCATTCTGCAGCTCTTGCCTTTAGTTCATGAGGTTTTATGACTTGATCAAAAATCCAGTTTGGTGAAACCCAACCACCTGAGTCTGGATATACTAAGATTGTACCATCATAAATCTCTTTAATTATCTTTATTGAGTCACTCACAACATTGACGTCGGTATGCATAATACCAACTGCATCAAGCTCATAATCAGAAATAATTTTTACTAGCTCTCTAAATGGCACATCAACTGAATCGGTAAGACTCAATATCTCACCATCATCAGAACGTCGTGTTGAAAAACCAGCCCATACAGGTTTATTAGTTTTTTTAGCTGAATTAAATACAGTTTGAATTCGATCAGGGTGATACATCATCTCAAGCAAAATAAGATCACATCCATTTTCACTTAGTAATCCTGCCATTTCATCAGTAGCACCTTGTAAAATAGGTTGTTTGAATTGAATTGTAGCGTTGGACTGAGCATCCCCATGAGCAATTGGGTATCTATGTGATAATGAACCTGCAATTAGAATATCATCACTAACTTCTTCTCTTGCAGCCTTAGCGGTACTAATGGCTTTTAGATTAATTTCTTCAAAATCATTACCAAAACCGGCTGCGTCTAAAAGCAAACGACTTGAGGCATAAGTATTAGTCGTTATTACTTGTGCTCCTGCATTGATATAATCAAGATGAACTTGTTTTAATATTTCAGTATTGCGTGAGGCGGTACCACACCAGGATTCGTCCATTTCGATACCACGTTTTTGTAATTCAGTGCCAACTCCACCATCAAGAATAACCAATTCATTCTGATTAAGTTTTTCTTTTATTTTTAAATAACGATTTGAGTATGAAATCATGGCAGCATAATTGACTAATAAAAACTATTAGTCAATTATGATTTAGCAAAGCTACTTTTTAACTTTTGCAAACATAGCAGCAGTATGTTCACCACCATTAAATAATTGTTTAGCGTTACTCATGTCAGAAATTTCAGACCAATGATCTGCTATACTATCAGGATTGATGTCATCACCAGCAAAACCAACACCTGCTGCTTGAGAAATTTCAACTTTTGCAAATACACCTGCACCTGCAGACAACATAATACCAGTAGGGGCATCTTCTGAAGCCATAAATAGAACAGCAGGAGATACACTTTCAGGTTTTAATTGCTTAAGTACTTCTTCTGGCATTCCTAGATTTTCAGTCATTCTAGTTGCTGCAACTGGTATCAAAGAATTTACTTTAATATTATTTTTTTGACCTTCAATTCTTAAAGTATTCATTAGTCCAACAACACCAAGCTTTGCTGATCCATAGTTAGCTTGACCAAAGTTACCAAATACACCTGAAGATGATGAAGTCATAATAATTCTACCGTATTGTTGCTCAACCATAACTGGCCAAACAGCTTTAGTACAATAAACAGAGCCCATCAAGTGAACATCAACAACAAATTCAAAGTCATCTAAAGTTACTTTAGCAAATGATTTATCTCTTAATACACCAGCATTATTTACAAGTACGTCAATTCGACCGTATGCGTTCATTGCGTCATCAACTAATTTTTGAACACCTTCTTTGTCAGTTACGCTAGATCCATTAGAAATAGCTTCACCACCCATATCTTTAATCTCTTGAACTACTTTATCAGCAGCTTCACTTGATCCACCAGAGCCATCTACAGCTCCACCAAGATCATTAATTACTAATTTTGCACCACGTTGTGCAAATTGAAGGGCATGGCAACGACCTAAGCCTCCACCTGAACCGGTAACGATTACAACTTTATTTTCGAAACTTATTGTCATTTATGAACTCCTAATCAACTCTTTTAATTTAGAAAAATTACTTATAACTAAATCAGCTTCATTGTAAATATCTTTGTTATCAGTGTAGCCATAGTCAACTAAAACGATAGGTATTCCTGCACCTTGTGCTGACTTTAAATCTGTTATGCTATCTCCAATCATCACAGCTTCATCTTTTGACATATTAAGATGCTCTAGTGTTTTAAGTATTGGCATTGGATGTGGTTTGCGTTTTTCAAATGTGTGTGCGCCAACTAAATAATCAAATAAATGTAAAACATCTAATTTTTCTAAAAGAGTATTACTTAATTTTTCATCTTTGTTAGTACAAACTGACAATGTGATATTGTTATCTTTTAAAAATACCAATGTCTCTTTTACGTTATCGTAAAGTTTACTGTCATCATCTATGTTTTCTGTATAGTGACTTAAGAATAGTTCAAGCATAGTATCAAGCTTGGCATCATCGAATTCAATTTTTTTAGCTAGCATTGTTCGGCGTATTAGTTCACGACCACCATAACCAACCCAATCTCTTATTTCTTCTAGTGTAACCGGCGGCTCACTGTAATGTTCGAGCATGTAGTTAACGGAGTTTCTAAAGTCCGGAGCGGTATCAACAAGTGTGCCATCTAGATCAAACAACATCATTTTTCTGTTAGTAATAGGCATATCTTTATAGTAAATTTCTGAAATAATTATTTAAGGTACTTTAGGGTCTTTATCCATTATTTTCATAAAAAAATCCAATGAAAAAATTAACTACTATTATATTAGCAGCTGGCAAGGGCACTAGGATGAATTCATCTTTATCTAAAGTCCTTCATCCAATTGCAAATCAATCAATGTTATCACATGTTGTTGATACGAGTAAAAAATTAAATTCCGATAAGATTATTATTGTTGTAAATAAAGATTTTAAAATTCCAAAAATAAAAGCTGATTCAAAAACTATTTATGTAATACAAAAAAATCAACTTGGTACTAGTGATGCAATCAAATCATGCTTAAAAAATATTGATAAAAATAATAATAAAGTTTTAGTTTTATACGCTGACGTTCCTCTAATTAATACCTCAACTTTAAGTAAGCTAATAAATTTAAGATTTAAAAATGAGGTTAAGATCTTAGCCTTTAAAAAAACTGAAGAAAATAATTATGGGAAATTAATAATTAAAAATAGTTTAGTTGAAAAAGTTATTGAAGCAAAAGAATTCAAAACTAGGAATCAACCAATTGACTGTAATTCTGGTATTTTTTGTGCAAGTGCTGAAGGATTGCTCAGATTGATACCAAAGATTAAAAATAACAATACTAAAAAAGAGTATTATTTAACTGATTTTTTTGAACTTGCCTTTAACTCAAAATATCATACAAAAGTAATCTATGGATCTGAACAAGAATTCATGGGTATTAATAACAAAGTAGAATTAGCTCAAGCCGAAAAAATAATGCAAAATAAATTAAGAGAAAAATTTTTAAAACAAGGCGTTACTTTAATTGACCCTGAAACAGTTTATTTTTCTAAAGATACAAAAATTGGAAAAGATGTAACTATCTATCCCAATGTATTTATTGGACCTAAAGTAGCTATAGGTAACAGCTCAACTATTCATCCATTTACTCACCTAGATGATTGTAAGATTGGTAAAAATGTAAATATTGGCCCCAATGCGAGAATAAGACCTGGGTCTGATATAGGAGATGAAGCTAGAATTGGTAATTTTGTTGAAATAAAAAAATCAAAAATTGGCAAGGGCTCAAAAGTAAATCACCTAGCATATGTTGGTGACGCTATACTTGGTAAAAATGTTAACGTTGGTGCAGGTACCATTACTTGCAATTACGATGGTAAAAATAAGTACGTTACTAAAATAGGTGACAATGCTTTTATTGGATCAAATTCTTCATTGGTAGCCCCACTTAAGATTGAAAAGGATGCGTACATTGGATCAGGTTCAGTTATAACTAAAAATGTTTCAAAAGGTGCACTTGCTGTTGGACGTAATCAGCAAACAGAAATTAAAAATTGGTCAAAGAGACTAAAGAAAAAATAAATTATGTGTGGAATAATTGGAATTGCATCTAAAGAACCGGTAGCAGCAAAAATAATGTCAGGTTTAAAACGATTAGAATATAGAGGCTATGACTCTGCTGGTATTTCAATTCAAAATAACTCTGCAATTCTAGAACGAAAAACACAAGGTAAATTGTCCAATTTAATTAATTCTTTAGACAATGAATCAATCGATGGGCCGACTGGCATTGGTCATACGCGCTGGGCAACCCATGGCATGCCTTCTGATAGAAACGCTCATCCACATTCTTCAGCAAAAGTTTCATTAGTGCATAATGGTATCATTGAAAATGCCAGTGAATTAAAAAAAGACTTAATTAAAACTGGTTATCAATTTTTATCGGATACAGATTCAGAAGTTATTACAGCACTAATTACTAACTCGCTAGATAATGGTAAGTCTCATCTTGAGGCTGTTAAGGAAACTATTAAAGTCCTTAAAGGTTCATATGCTCTTGCCATAATATTTACGGACTTAGAAAATACCATTATTGGTGCAAAAAATGGCAGTCCATTAGTGGCTGGATTAAATGGTGTTAGTCATTTTCTTGGCTCAGATAGTTTAGCTTTGACTTCATTGGCTACTAAAGTTTGTTTCTTAGAAGATGGAGACTTAGCCGTTTTAAAGGCTACTAGTATTGAAATATTTGATGTAAATGGCAATTTAGCTAATCGACCATTTGAGAATAATGCTACTACAGATACTGAAGTAAGTAAGGGTAGTTTTACTCACTTTATGGAAAAAGAAATTCATGAACAGCCTCGTGCAGTAGGTGATACCATTAGACAATTCATTGATTATGACAACCAAGCAATAAAGATTGATAATTTAAATTTAGATTTAGCAAATACTAGAAAAGTATATCTGATTGCATGTGGAACTGCGTATTACTCTTGTTTGTTGGCAAAATATTATTTTGAACATTATGCAGGTATTTCAGTTGAATGTGATATGGCTTCAGAATTTAGATATCGTAGCCCACTTATCGATGCAGATACATTATGTATTTTTGTATCTCAATCTGGAGAAACTGCCGACACCCTTGCTGCACTAAAATATGCTAAAGAAAAAAAATCTACGACATTAAGTATCGTTAATGTGGTCAATAGTTCTATAGATAGAGAGAGTAAACACTCATTATATACTAAAGCAGGTCCAGAAATTGGGGTGGCTTCTACCAAAGCATTTACTTCTCAAGTAGCAGCACTTCTATCTTTAACTATTCATCTTGGTACTGAAAATGGTTCAATATCAGCGGAACAAAATAAAAATTTATCTAAAGATCTATTAGAAGCACCTAAATTTATAGAAGAAGCAATTAAGCGATCATATAAATTAAAAGAACTTGCCCCAGTTATGGCAAATGCTAAAGGTGCAATGTATTTAGGTCGAGGCACTTCATTTCCATTAGCATTAGAAGGTGCGCTAAAGTTTAAAGAAATTTCATATATTCACGCAGAGGGTTACCCAGCAGGAGAGATGAAACATGGACCATTAGCATTGATTGAAAAAGATTTACCCGTGGTATGTATTGTTCCACCAGGACCACTATTTCATAAAACTATTTCGAATGTTCAAGAGGTTATATCGAGAGGTGGTAAAGTTTTACTGATTACTGACGAGGTAAGTTTAGAGGCAGATTCAGAAAATATCTGGGATATCTTTCGCCTACCCAATATCAATTCAACTATTGAAGGCTTGGTTTATTCAGTGCCTATTCAAATGTTAGCTTATTACACCGCTTTAGAAAAAGGCAACGATGTTGATCAGCCTCGTAATCTTGCTAAATCAGTAACTGTAGAGTAGACTTATTATATATAATAATTTTTGGGGAAAATTATGAGTGAAACTAAATGGGAATATAAAATTGTTAATCATAGTAATTCGACAACTATGGGTTATTCAAATCCAGAAACTGAAGACTTTAAAGAAAAGCATAAGGATAAGGATTGGAAGCTTGAAATGATGAATATTGCTATCAACAAACTTGGTCATGAAGGCTGGGAAATGGTTGGTATAAATGGCAACAATGAAATCTATCTAAAGCGTAAAATTTAATTTTATCATGCAACAGATCTCAATTTTACTACCTGTACTTACTTTAGCTTTTTGGACATTTATTATCTTTGCGATAATGGCTCCTGCCAGATTTTATTTCTTAAGAATCAAGCACCCACAAACTGCAGCACATACAAAAGATCTTAAGGGATTGCTGCCACCATGGACTGAAAGAGTAGGCGATAATTATAATCATTTATTTGAACAACCTGTTGCTTTTTATGTAATAGCAATATCAATAGCGATTACTAATAATATTGAACCTCTTATGATTCAACTAGCTTGGGCTTATGTTGCTCTTAGAGTGCTGCACTCAATAGTTCAAATAACATTTAATTTTGTGCCATTACGCTTTACTTTATTTGTTACAAGCTGGCTTATCTTGGGCTATATGATTGCTTGTACAATCTTTAAATACATTTAAATTCCAAAATCATACATGGATAAATTTAAAAATTTAATTGTTCTAGGCCCACTAATTTATGCTATTCATCATTTTGAAGAACACATAATATTTAACTTTATAGAGTGGAAATTACAATATTTTCAACATTCTGCAGCTGCCTTATCCACTGAAGCAATTTTATCTATATTAACTTGTATTCTTGTTATATTTGCTCTTCTTCACTTAGTAAAAAATAATAGAGCTAGCGCACATGTGATTTTGTTTATGTTATTTGCAACTCAAGTAATCAATGCTTTTTACCATATTTTCTTTAGTTTTTATTTTAGTGACTTTAGTCCTGGTACAGTCACTGCAGCTATTCTTTATCTTCCAGTGAACTTTTTAATTATGCAAGCAGCATTTAAGGAGGGTTACTTGAAAAGTTATTTTGAATACGGGTGTATAGCTTTTTTAGGAACAACAACTTTTATTTTATTTGAAATATTTGGACCCGGCATTATTGGCTTAGCAATTATATTTAGTCTTATGTATTACTTTTATTTTAATAAGCGGCTAAGTAACAACAAATAATTATATATGGATTATCTAAAATCTCAGAAAATAATACATTGGCTAATGGCTATTGCAATTATGATTGATTTAAGAGTAGCTCAAAAATTTGGTGGAGAAATGGAATTATGGGATCGATTAGAATCTCGAGCGGATCACGCTACAATGGGCTTAATCATTACTTTTTTATTAATCTTGCGAATAATTCTTCGTTATCGATACGGCGCACCTAGCTTGCCAAGCTCAACGTCAAAATGGCAAGCCTACGCGGCTCACGCGGGACATTATGGATTATACATTTTAATGGGAACGTTGGTACTAACAGGAATAGTTTCAGCAACTTTTGCCTCAGATCCAATAATAGTATTTGGTTCGTATGATCTTGCCTTTGCAACTCATAATCTAAATTTTTTTATGATAGTAAGAGGGATTCATGAATTTTGTACAAATGCAATTATTGTCTTAATCCTAATTCATATTCTTGCGGCCATTTATCATCACTTTATTTTAAAAGATAATACTACATTGAATATGTCAAAGTTTTGGACAACAAAACAAACTGGCAAACAAAGTTAGTATTAAGTAATAACCAATCGTCTTTAAATTAATTTACTTAATAAATTCTATTTCTTTAATAAAGAGTTCAGCAGAATGATCTCTACCAAAAGCAACTAGGCCTATAGAAGTAATTTTTTTTGGATTAATTTTACTACTCATTAACATACCTGATTTTTTAAATTCATTAATTGGTAAAATAAATTCATTAAAGTTTTCATTAACAGTAAATTCGGATTGATAATATTGCCAAGGCAATTTAGTTCCAGTAGTTCTTAAGAAAACAAAATATTTTTGATTATTGCCTTTAGCTATTAATTTTATTAAATTTATATCTTCTAGATTAATACTTCGTAGGTCTCTTCTGATTTGAATAAAGCCACCATTATTCTCAGTAGTTACATTGCCTGTTAAAAGAGCAATTGTTTTACCTTCAATATCTTTAAACTCAACACCACCTGTTGAAACTCCACCCATCACAGTATCTGCAACGTAGTTCCATTGATTTGGTTCTTGAAAGTTATCTTTAAACATTGTTTCGGCAAAATTATTACTAGAGATAGTAACTAAAAAGATGAGAAATAGAGATAGTCTTAAAAATTTGTTATTTTTCATATGAAGCAGTTACGTTATAGACTTAATATACGACAAATTCCTATAAAAACTATTAAATTTCAGCTACTTCAACAGAAAGTCTAGTATTTTACATTATTTAGTAATATAACTTCGCTCTATGAATTCATGGACTAAAGATAGCTGGAGATCATTTCCTGCCAAGCATTTACCAGAATATCCTGATGCTGATAAGCTTGTTAAGGTAGAATCTGATCTATCTAAGTATCCACCAATTGTATTTGCTGGTGAAGCTAGAGAACTTAAAAGAAATCTTGCAAAAGTTGCGGATCGTAAAGCGTTCTTATTACAAGGTGGCGATTGTGCTGAAAGCTTTAAAGATTTTAATGCTGATTATATCAGAGACTCTTTCAAAGTATTATTACAGATGTCAGTAATCTTAACTGCTGCTGGTAACTTACCAGTTGTTAAAGTCGGGAGAATGGCAGGACAATTTGCTAAACCAAGAAGTGCACCTACTGAAGTAATTGATGGAGTAGAGCTAGATAGTTATAAAGGTGACATTATTAATGGCATGAAGTTTACAGCAGAAGATCGTATTCCAGATCCAGAAAGAATGGTGAGAGCTTACACTCAAGCTGCTGCTTCGTTAAATTTATTACGTGCATTTGCTAAAGGTGGATTTTCAGATTTAAATAAAGTGCATTCATGGAATATGGGTTTTGTTGAAGATAGTGCACAAGGTGAAAAATATAAAATTATTGCTGATAAAATTTCAGATACTTTAGGTTTTATGGAAGCTATTGGTATATCAGCAAAAACATCGCGTCGTTTACGCAACGTTGATTTCTACACAAGTCATGAGGCTTTGTTATTGCCATATGAAGAAGCACTAACGCGAGTAGATAGTACTACAGGAGAAATTTATAATACTGCTGCACACATGGTTTGGATAGGTGATCGAACTCGCCAACCAGATGGAGCACATGTTGAATACTGTCGCGGTATTCAAAACCCAATTGGTATCAAGTGTGGACCATCGCTTTCAGCGGATGATCTAAAAAAATTATTAGATATTTTAAATCCTGAAAATGAAGCTGGAAGAATTACATTAATATGTCGTTTTGGTGCTGAAGAAGTCAACACTGGACTTCCAAAACTTCTTAAGCCATTTCAAAATTCTGAACATAACTTAGTTTGGTCGTGTGATCCAATGCATGGCAATACAGTCAAAGCTTCATCAGGCTATAAAACAAGAGCCTTTGGAAATGTTTTAAAAGAAGTGAATTCTTTTTTTGATATTCATCATGATATGGGAATGTATCCTGGGGCAGTTCATCTAGAAATGACTGGTCAAAATGTGACTGAATGTGTTGGTGGAGCGCAGGCAATTAAAGATGATGATCTATCTGCAAGATACCATACACATTGTGACCCTAGATTGAATGCAAGTCAGGCAATTGAACTAGCATTTTTGATATCTGATAAGCTAAAAGAGTCAGAAACTCCAGATAATCAAAAAATTACAATTGCTTCCTAATTACAACTGCTTTAACAAGTTGTAGTATCAAAAAATGTCAGAGAACTTAAATATATTATTAGCTCAAACTAATCCAATTGTTGGCAATATTGAGCACAATAGAGATCTAGTTTTAGATATAGTTAGCAAGAACAAGAATGCAGACCTAATTATATTTACAGAGTTAGTACTTAGTGGTTATCCGCCAGAAGACCTAGTTTTAAAATCTGCTTTTCAAAACAAAGTATGTGATGCATTTCATGAAATTATGGATGCCTCAGTTGAAAGTGAATCTTATATAATAATTGGAAGGCCCTGGAAGGAAAATGAGCAACTATATAATGCTGCAATTGTACTTCATAAAGGCAAAGTATTTCATCGACATTTAAAAAATACACTTCCCAATTATGGAGTATTTGATGAAAAGAGAATTTTTGCAGCGGGAGATGAGAGCAGTTTTTTTGAAATTAAAGGGAATAAGATTGCCTTATTCATTTGTGAAGAAATCTGGGATTCTGAAACTTATAAAAAAGTAGAAGGGAAAGATTGTGATTTAGTGGTTACAATAAATGCCTCACCATTTGAATATCAAAAAATAATTCAGCGTGAAAATTTAGCAATAGAATTATCAAAAAAAATTGATGCACCAGTTGTGTATGTTAATCAGGTTGGTGGACAAGATGAAATTGTTTTTGATGGAAGTTCCTTTATTGCAGATGCGCACAAAGTACTTAGAAGATTACCGGCATGTGAAAGTGCTACAGATTTAGTTACTTTTGATAAGAATAAAAAAGAGTTTTCATTTAGTGAGAAAATTTTTGAAGAAAAAAGTGAACAAGAAGTCTTATATTCAAACTTAGTATTAGGACTAAAGGACTATATAGAAAAAAATAATTTTCCTGGCGTAGTTATTGGAATTTCAGGTGGAATTGATAGTGCGTTTAGTGCATGTGTTGCTGTAGATGCACTTGGTAGTGATAAAGTTAAAGGAATTATGATGCCATCAAAATATACTAGCAATGCCAGTGTGGAAGATGCGACTCTATTAGGAAAAAATCTGAATATAGAAATGATGTCACTTTCCATCGAAGAAGCTGCCTTGGCTTATGAATCGACTCTAAAAAATGTTTTTGAGGGAACACAACAAGATATAACTGAGGAAAATATTCAATCACGCATTAGAGGCATGCTTCTAATGGCATATTCAAATAAATTTGGTTATATGGTTATTACCAATGGTAATAAATCTGAAGTTTCTGTTGGATACTCAACACTTTATGGTGATATGTGTGGTGGTTTTTCAGTTATTAAGGATCTTTATAAGGTAGATGTTTACAAGCTAGCTGAATGGAGAAACGACAACTATCCAAGTATTTCATTACATAAAAAAAAGAATATTGTGCCTGTTAATATTATTACTAAGGCTCCAACCGCTGAACTTAAACCAAATCAAAAAGATGAAGATAGTTTGCCACCTTATGAAATCTTAGACAAAATCCTTTACGAGCTAGTAGAAAAAGAAAGTTCTGTGACTGATATAGTTAACTTAGGTTTTAACGAAGATACAGTTATCAAAGTTCAGGGTTTGCTCTATAATTCAGAATATAAACGGAGACAATCAGCCCCGGGTGTAAAGGTTTCAGAAAGAAATTTTGGGCTAGACCGAAGATATCCAATAACAAATCGTTTTCGCGATACAAAAAGGTAAAAGAATGACAGTAACAACAAGATTTGCTCCAAGTCCAACAGGCTTAATTCATTTAGGAAATATTCGAACAGC
>Ga0257106_1000818_pt1 | contig 16871 bp, 15 predicted proteins | sample LP_taG_3_FD_190177 | JGI IMG/M metagenome (GOLD analysis project Ga0257106, IMG submission 190177) | Marine microbial communities from Northeast Subartic Pacific Ocean, Canada - LP_J_2011_P26_10m | ecosystem: Environmental > Aquatic > Marine > Oceanic | place: Canada: Northeast Subartic Pacific...
GCACACTCACCCGCCGCCGCAGATTCGACGATGGCTTGCAAACCGGGTATGAGCGTCTCTGCGCCTTCCAGCCCGAACCGTTTCGCGGATGGAAAGTTGCGCGCCAAGAAACCCTCGAGGCGGTCCGCCTTGACTAGCCGCTTGAGCACCGATCGCTTGTCCTCGCGCGTGAGCTGTCGCCCCGCCGCGGGTCGGCCGCGGGGCCCGCGGACCCGACTGGTCTCGCCACCTGTTAACAAAACACGACGTCATACCAATTGCCCGTACGGAAATAAAAATAAACGTACCCGTGGACGCGACTCCGCCGTCGTCCCTCACGTGTCCTTCCAGCTGTCGCCTCAGCCAGTCTTTCTTGTGAACGCTGGCGAGGTGGTTGAACTCGGCGCTGAGTGTGCCGCAGTACACCGCGCGCAGGCGTGTCATGAGCTCCTCCACCGTCCACCACTGCGCTCGGCCGTCGGGGTCCAGCGACTTGCATTCGTTTCCGAGAAAGAATTGCTTCTCCGGCGACGGGTCGTGTAAGCCGAGGTACTGCCCGACGTTCACTTTCCTTCCCCGTAGGTAGAGGTCGTTCGGGAAGCCGTTGAGGAGCTTGGCGATGTCCGCGCCGTCCTCCGGGACGGTGGACTCCATCAGCTCGTAGCCTTCCTTGAGCGGCCCGAGGGATCGGCCGAGCGGGTCCAATCTCGCGGCGAAATGCCCGCGGTTACGGATGGCGCGGACGACCTTGTAGATGCGCAGGACGTCCGCGGTATCCCGCGTGGATTGTAGCTTGACGTCCTCCGCGGTGATCACCGGCAGGGTCTCGACCATCATGTCGTCGTCGTCGGCGTCGTCGGGCGCATAGGTCGACGCGCTCGATGCGGATTCCCGGAGCCCGACGCCGGACGATGGACCCGATGACCGGGTGCCGAGGGTGCCGACACAGCTGTGGCATCGCCTGTGGCCGCCCGACCGTTCGCCCCGCGCGCCGGTGAGATGCGACACGATGCGCGATATCGCACCGGCGCGCGGTGGATCCCTCGGGGCGTGTTCCCAGCGTGGCATCCTGCACCGTCCGGATAGAGGCGTTTTCACTTGGGCTAATTTCCTGTCGACGCCCTGCGCGACGCCGACGTCCCCGCCGCGTGGTCGGAGCGCGGCCCGCGCCAGCCGAACGCACGCGTCCGCTCCTCTGCGCCTCATGCCGCCGGTCCACCCACTCAACCCCGGCGTCGGGAGACCCACGTGGAGCGCCGGTGGGCTGTGTCCCTTCGTCGATCTCTCTGACTCGGATTTAACACAACGCGGTTGGCCTCGGAGTCACGGAGGAGCAAAATACTTTCACGGCGATGGTTACCTCCCCCACAGCTGGGCGATCCTGTCCGAGGTCGCGGCCACCCGGCGCATCGTTCACGACACGCGCGTGATATAGACGCATCGCGCGTGGGGAGGACGATGGACGCGTCCGCGCGGAACGGGCGTCACGGCGATGGGGACGCGCGGGAGAAGGCGGAGGACGAGGACGAGGCTGACCTCGCCGCCGCCCCGCCGACATCAGACGACGCCCCGAACACCTCTGGACTCGACGAATTGGTATCCGAGTGGACGGGCCAAACCGCCGGTAAGCCCCAGTGCTACTTCATCGTCCACAACATCGCCAAGAAGCACAACGTGGGCACGATTGCGCGATGCGCCACCGCCTTCGGAGTCCGCTCCGTCGTCCTCATCGGCAGCAAATCTTACAACACATTCGGGTGCAAGGGATCCTCCAACCACGTCGACTTTGCCTATTACCCAACCCTGAAAGACGCGCGCCAGGGGCTGACGGCGGAGAAGAAGGTGACAAAGATCCTCGGTGTGGAGATATGCGAGGGTGCCGTGCCCATCGAGTCACACCCGTTCGACGGCGACACCGCGTTCATCATGGGCAACGAGGTGAGTTTATTTTTATTATCGTATGCGCAATTAGAGATTGATGATGTCGTGTTTTGTATATATATTTTATTTACAGGGCAACGGCATGACGGAGAACCAGAAGGCCATATGCGACGGGTTCGTGTACATCCGGCAGCACGGCCCGGGTACCGCGTCCTTGAACGTGTCCATCGCGGCGTCCATCGTCATGCACCACTTCGCGCTGTGGGCCGGGTACGATGAACGGGCGCGGGAAGGGGAGAAGTATTTGGTGCAGGAGCGAAGGGTGCGGACGCATAAGCGGGGAATCGTCGGGGAGGATCCGGAGGAGGTGAGGGCGCGGCGGGCGGCGGCGAGGGAGGCGCGGGAACAGGCGGAGGCGGAGGCGGGTGGGACGCCGGGTATCGAGTTTTGATTGTTGATGACGTGGTCGTTTAAGTGTGTTGGCCCGCTTGTCGGGAATGTCGAAGGTTTGGAAACGTACGTAGCAAGGATTTTAGGAAGACGACATTTCATCTGTGAGGTGATTCGCGTACCTCTCGGCGTAATGCTTCCAGAACGGGCACTTGTTATCCACCGCGTACTGCAGGCAGTCCCAGTGTTTTTTATGGGCGGCGTAGTAGCACGTGTATCCGTCCCAAGGGCACCCGTTCTCGTGCAAGTACTGGAGAGCGGGCAAGTGACCTTTTGTAACTGCGTAAGCGCACGTGTACTTGTCCCAAGGGCACCCGTTCTCGTGCAAGTACTGGAGAGCGGGCAAGTGTCCATTAAGGGCTGCGTGATGGCACGTTTGCTCACTCCAATCAAGTTTGTTCTCTCGCTCCCACTTCAGCAGTCTTACACTCCCCCAGCGAGCAGAGTATTCACATACGTCTTTCGCAGTTTCACCAAGAAGTCCAACGACTCTCTCGTAGGGCAGAGACAGAGCTTCGTCGTTGTCCAGCAGGCCTATGACACGGATACTCCGCGTCATCAAAGCAGAAAAACCTGAACCTGCTACCATGTCCGGGAACGCGTCGAAGTCGAACTCGAGAGGGTACGCAGCGGCAGGCTTGGAGGCGTCCCTCCACAACTTGCTCACCAGCGCGAGGCTGTGGCGGGTCTTGACGCACTGCACGTGGGAGAACACCACGATGGCGATATCCAAGTGCGGATCGAAAGTTGGACGGTAGGCATCGAGCGTATGTATGCCGTTCCTGAGTTCCATGATGAGGCGACGCGTGGGTGCGCAGAGTGACGCGAAGGGCGTCTCCGAGAAAAGCCGCTGGGAATATGATAAGATAAAAACTGACAATTGCCAAAACGCGACCTGCTCGCCTCCCACTTTACCCCGCACGACGCACGCGCCACCATGCCCCAGGCCAACCGTCTGGTGATCGTGACCGCCTGCTACGGCAGCCGGGGCGACGTCGCGCCGCTCGCGTCCCTCGCGCGTGCGATTCAAACCTCAACGAAGGCATCCGACGATGACGAGTCGAGCACCGCCGTGGTCTTCATGGCCAACCCGCACTTCAAGTCCCTGGCGCACGGCCTCGACTTTCACCCTTTCGGCGACGCCGAGGAGTACGAGTCTCGCCTGGCGGACTCGAAGGGCAGGAAGCACTACGGCGAAGGGTCTGTCGTGGACTGGTGGATGCGCCATCTCGGCCGGCATGTCCGCGCGATGCGCGCGCTCATGGACGACGAGACCAAGCTGACCTCCGTCGTTATCGTGGGCCACCCCTTGGTGCGTTTTTTGGCCAGTCGCCTCACTCTCTAAGAGTTACATCCACCGACCGCACCCGCCCACCACACCAAACAGGACCTCGCCGTGAAGTCCATCGAGGACCTCGCGACCGGCGGCCGCCTCGGTCCACGCGCGCCGCTCATCCGATGCGTCACCGCGATCCTATCCCCGTCGCTCCTGCGAACCCCGGACGTCAAACAACCGCCTTTCTCCCTCTTCCGCGTCCTTCGCGAAAGATCCCTCCCGACGTGCGTCACACGGTGCCTCAACTTTGTCGACGATACCGCCGTCGACCTCACGTTCCTGCCGAGGCTGGACGTGCACAGAAGGGCGCTGCGTCTACAGCTGTGCCCCAAGGGCGTGTACAAGGACTTCTTCCTATGCGAACGCTCGCTCCTCTTCGTCCCCGAATGGTTCGCCCCGCCGCAAGTTTGGCCCCAAGGCCTCCATCAGGTCGGCTGGCCCATCGAGGTAAATGACACCACGGAACCTATGCCCGAGGACCTGGCGCGGTGGCTCGAATGCACCGAACGCAAGTACGGCCGGACGGTCGTCTTCACGTGCGGCACCGGCAACCCGCGACACGCCTCTGACTTTTTCAAAGCATCCGTCTCCGTGGTGGCGCGAATGAACAAGTCGTACAGAGACAAAGACCTGCCGTCCAAGTTCCGAGTGATCGTGGACGAGAAGATACGAACACGCGCGGTGTTCCTGACGGCGCATCCCGAGGTACTTCCCGAGGCTGTCGTGAACGCCGACGTGGAAGGCGTGTTCCATTGCGCGTACGCGGACTTCAACGCTCTTCTCCCAAAGTGTACCGCCATCATTCACGGCGGCGGAGTCGGGACGGTGACGGCCGCGGTGACGCACGCGACGCCGCAGTTCATCGTCCCATCCGCGTTCGACCAGTTCGATAACGGACGCAGGGTCCAACTTGCGGGTATCGGCGAGGTCATGCCCGCGAAAGTTTGGTGCAAAGGGTCCAAGCGGGTGGTTAAGAAGGTTCGAGAAATCCTCTGGAAATTGTCCGACCCGTGGGAGACGAACGAGTACAGGAAGAGGTACGTCCGTCTCAAGCGTACGGATGACGCCGAGCGTGCATCAAAAGGCCTTCCGCTCGCTGTCGGTCACGTGCTGGAGATGTTCGACACCATGGACCCTAAGCCCCCTGCTGTGCTCGAGTTCATGAGTTAAGTCCGCGGCCGAGTTAAGTCGGTGTAAAGTTTCCGATGTATTCGTAACGCTAAGCCGTGCTATCGCGTCGTCGTCGTCGTCCTCCTCGTCCAAGTCATGGGCTCACGGATATTTTGATCACCCCGCCGGGCGTCGCGGTGCGCCTTCGCTTCTCCAGCCTCTCCGCCAGCGGCGCGTCGACTTCATCGTAGTCCGAGCCCGCGTCCACCGCGACCGTCTCCGCCTCTTCTCTAACCGGAGATAAACCTTTGGATCCACAATCATCGGATGAATCGTCGAGGCCGTCGTCGAGGCCGCACGAGCCGTCCGCCCACGCGCCGACCCGCGCAGCCTCCGCCGCGCGTACCTCCGCCTGCGACGCCTGAATGTCCACCAACGGCTCCCGTTCGTTTTCATCCGCGGCGATTCGAGAATCGACTCGTCCCGGTTTGCCCGATGCAATTCGCCGACTCGACCCGCCCCGTCGCTTCCTCCCCGCCGCGACCACCGCGCCCCAAGACAGCGACGCCCCGCACGCCGGGCACGGCCCCCGCGCCGGTATCAGCGTCCTCGCGAGCGGCGGCATGGACGTGTTCGTTCGATCGTTTTGGAAGAAATGCGACGCCATGCAGCGGGGGTGCGCGAGACATTCACACCGCGGGCACGCGACTCGCTTCCCCGCGGATCCCACCCCGTCCTCACCGCACGCCGCGCACCTCGGGCGGGCTATCGCATGGCTTCCCCCGCCGAACGCGCCCGTGCCTGCCGAGACGGAGAGTACCTCGCTTTCGTTCCCGCCTGTCTCGGTCAGGGTTATGGCACAGCTGTCGTCGTCGTGTCCTCCTCCTCCTTGGAAGTCTTCTTCTTCGCCGTCGTCGAGATCTTTGCCGTCGCTGAAGGATCCCCCGACGGCGCGTTTGAGTGCGTCCATGTCGCCCGTGGATATCTCCACGTGCTCCGGCGGTGCGTCGCACTTGTCTTTCGCGAGTTTCGCGTACGTCGGGTTGAGGAAATGGACCCTCAGCGGCAGGTTCCTCCACGGCGAGACGTGCAGCATGGCCATGACCAGCCGTGTTTTGTTCGCGAGCGACGAGGATCTGTCGCTCACCTTGAGCCGACGGGCGGCGTCCCGTACCGCGCGGCTCAGCGCGGGCTTCTGCCACGCCCACTCGAACTGCAGCGCCTGGACCTTCGACGGGAACCCGTGCACCAACAGCACCATCTCGCACGGTCGGAGCCTGCGCGTGTATTTCGCACCCGACGCCAGCACGCCGTTGTGCTGCCGGATGCGCCGTTCGGGGTTGACGGTGAAGCCGACGTAGGAGCGGCCCTTCATCGAGGGGTCGAGGCTGCCGACGAGGTAGCACGCGTGGAACGCGCCGAGCGACGGGCCCGCGCCCCCGCCTCGGTTGTCCGTCATGCGTATCGCGCCGCCTCCTCCTCGCGCCTCAACGTTCTGCTTGATTAATTTGAAGAGGGTGCCGTTGTTGTTTTTGGCCAAGACCGATTTATAACCAGGCAGCGGCGTCACACTCCCCGAGCAGCATGTCCGGACCAGCAGCCGCGCTCGCGCATCGCGTCGCACCCACGCCGGTGACGCGTGCGTCCCCATGGCGACGCTCGCGCCGCACCCCCCGCCAGTCGAGACGCGACGCCATCCCCCCGAACAAGGAGTGGCCGCCCGCCGACGTCTGGCAAGATTTCCGCGAGGCGGTCGGCGGCGAGTGGGTCGGCCACGCGATGACCCTCGGCCCGACCGGTACCGTCGTCCCTCTGCCGGACAAGTACGTCCCGGACTCCTTCAAGGAGTACGGCGTGGGCGTGAACCAGTGGTCGACGCGCGCCACCACGGACTACGCCGGCGACGGCGGCATCGATGAGGTGGATTCATTCGCCACGACCACCAAGTACCTGTGGCCCGAGGCTGGCTGCGAGTTCGGCAAAGAAGACGTCGCGCTGGTCCGCGGCGACACCGATGCGCTCATGGGCGGTGGGCAGATGGGTAAGATGTGCGTCGTGGACGGCGACTACGCGCACGGTCCGCTCAAGCTCCCGCCGTGCGAACCAGGCGCCGAGGTTAAATTTCAATTTGGATTCTCGCAGCGGACGCCGGACCCGGCGGACGACCAAGGACCCGCCGGGCCCATCAAGCTAAACCCTAACCCTAAACCCACGACGCGGCTCCCGAAGCGGAGGATCCGCGTGGAGGTCACCGTGGAGGCGAGGCCCGGGGAGAAGCGCGACTGGCGCCTCGCGTCCGTCGAGGTCATCTCGGAATCCCGGAATGATTCCGAGATCGACCCGGGCTCGCCCGAGATCGCGCCGAAGCTCGGCGAGGACGACATCGCCACCGGGGAGTGGCGCGCGATCCAGGGCGTCACCTTCCTCACGTGCGAGTCACTGCTCGACGACGAGGCGTTCGATGCGAGCTTCGACGACGCGCCCCCGTCGATGACGCTGGCGCCGAGCGATTCTGAAAAAACAGACGAGCAACTCGACGAGGAGAAGATGAGAACACGCGTGGGCCAGGGCAAGGGACGTACCGGACGCGGCCGCGTGAAGAAGAACGGCGTGAAGGGTACGACAGACACACTCACCGACGTCGTGGTCCCGACGGTGGTCAAATCAGAAGCTGAGCTCGCAGCGGAGAAGGAAGCGGAGCGGTACGTATATTTCTATTTCCCATTTAATTCTCGTGTGTGCAATTATACTGACGACGTGTTTTGTGTTGACAGCGTGGCTTGGAACCTTCGAAGGCGTAACCGACCGCCTCCCACGGGCCTCGTCGTGGTGCCTTCGTGGGCGGTGGAGGCGAAAGGGCCGTTCTCGTCGGCGTACGAGTACTTAGTCGGCGGTAACTCCCCGCTGGTGCTGTTGCCCATGCGCGGGTGGTGCCTGGTGGAGAGCGTGAACGACGAATTGCTGGTGGAGGTTGGAGTGTACGCTGGAGCCGGTGAGTGTTTTATGTTCTCTGACTGTTTGCCCATACTGACTTTGTGTTTTATACAGGGGGACTCGACGAGGTTGGGTTCGACTCGGCTGCGAAAGAAGGGGGCGGGAGCGAGCCACGGCGCGTGGCGGCGAGGCGGTACGAGCGCGGGGGGCGGTTCGCGAGCGCGTTCTTCGTGGAGGAGTCGAGGATGACGCGGGAGGAATTGGAGCAGGAGAAGGGGGAAGGCGAGGGGGGGAACCCGCTTTATTTCTAAACTGCCATTCATTTTTCTTCTCTCAGTCGACGCTCATCCCGCCCAGCCCTTCAAGTCGTAACTAACCTCGCTTTTTCGCGCTCGAGACGAGCCTTGTGGACGCTGGGCGCCAGTCCCCCGACGCAGATCAGCGCCGCGCCCAACGCGCCGTACACGTCCACGCGCTCGCCCAAGAAAAGTAACCCCAGCGCGCTGCTCCAAACAACCATCAAATAATACAGCGCAGACGCCGTCAGAGTGGGCAGATGCGAGTAGCCGTAGTTTAGACTGAGCTGCCCCGCGAAGGACGTGAGGGATATCAGCACCAACAGGCACCACTCGTACGTGCTCGGCCACACCGCCGGCTGTGGCCACGCCACCGCGACGCTCAGAAAACCCAGCACTGACGAGCTACCGTGGAACCAAGTCGCCAACGCCTGTGCACAAATCACGACGTCATCACTCTAATTGCCCATACGAAAATAAGTGAAAGAAACTCACCAGCGCCGAGACCCGACCTTTCACTTTGCGAATTGTGACCATGGCTACGGCGCAGAAGAAGGCGGAGAATAGCGTCACGATGACCCCCACGGGGTCCAGCGGCGTCGCCTCGTCGCCCGTGTGTATCCCCAACGCGTGAAACAGCGCGGGGGGTTTGACTATGAGCAAGGTGCCGAGTAGCCCGCCGCCGATGGCGACGACGGAAACAAACGTCGGTTTCTCCCCCAGCGCCGGTACGGCCATGAGCGAGCTGAAGATTGGGTTTAGGAAGAATATCGCCACGCTGTCGCCCACGGTGAGGTACGTGAGTGAGATGTACGCCAACGAGAACGCGATGCTCCCCGCGACGCCTCGGAGGAAGCACAGTGCCCAGAACCGCCCGCTGCCCAGGAGTGTCTCCAACGTGAATACATCGTCTCGGAGGTCTTCCCCGGGTACCGCGGGTGGAGCATCGAGCGGCGCGTCCGGATCCGTCGCGTTGGTCTTCCGGACGATGGCGTTGCACTCCACGACGCGCCTCCACGTCGTGAACACGGTCACGGCCCCGGATATGCACGACCTGACGAAGACGACTTCCATGGGCGGCACCCTCCGCTCCACCCTCTTGGCGACGACGTTCTGGAACGCGAACGTGAACGTGGCGGCGAGCATGACAGCCTCGCCCTTGGGAACCCGTGTGATGTACCCGCGCAGGCCGCCGGTGACATGCGAGCTGTCGTCGCGTCGTCGCGGCGCGGACGTGGACGCGGAGCCCGCGTCGCCCCTCAGTAGCCCCCTCCCCTCATCTTCAGATTCAGAGTCCTCCGAGACTGCGTCCCCGCCCTTCACCCCGCCGAACCCGTCCGTCACCTCGGCGAGGGAGACGTCCACGAGCTCGACGTCCCCGCCCGCCCGCGCATCCGACGGGTTACACGCCATGCACCACCAGCGCGGGGCGGAGTGACGACCGCCTCGGGGCGATTGATTTCCGGGACACTTGCGAGGGACCTGACTCGTCCGCTCAATTTCTCTGACTCTTCATTCAAACCATGAGCGGGAGGTCCCCGGTTCGGTCGCCCGGCAGGCTCAAGGAGGAGGATGCCGCCGCACACGCCGCGCGTGTGAAAGAGGCCAGGGCGGCGTATTCCCGGCTGAGCCGCGCGGGCGGGGAGCTCAACCGCGAGCTCCGGCCGGCCAACCCGCGAAAGTCCTCACCCGTTGTTGGATCCCACAACGGGTCCCCGGGAACATCCCCGCCGGGCCCGCGCCGGTCCGCTGACGACATCCTCCACGGCCTCGACTCCCTCGCGGCCGCCTCCGGGCGCATGCCGCGCAACGAATCGCCGGGCCTGAGCGAGATGCCAGGCCACGCGGGATGGCTCAGGACGGTGCTGTCACACCGCGAGGAGACGGAGCACGTCGACCTGTACAAAGACGAAACGGACGAGTTCGACGCGAACGAGGACGAGGACGACGTGGAGCTCACCGAGGAGGAAACGCGGGCGTTCCGCGAGTATCGCGAGAGCCAGGACCTGCGCTCGCGCCTCGGGTTCTCGATGACGGAGAAAAACCTCAGCCCGATGCGGGGCGGCGCGTCTCCGCGACGGAGTTCACCCTCGCCGTCCAAGAAGAAGATCCCGCTGTCCGCCGCGGAGCTCGAGTTAAAGGCCGCGCAGGACGTCCTCAAGGAGATGGCGCAGGCGAACAAATCGCTCCTGACCGCCGCCACCACCACCCCCGAGGCGTACAGGCTCACGCGCGACAAGACCAAGCGCATCATGCGCGATATCGGCCTCGCGTCCGACGACGAAGGCGCGGAGAAAGCAATCGATCTAGACGCAAAGGTCTCCATAGATTTAGACTCAAAGGCGGAGCAACTCGCGAAGGACATCCGCGCGGGCGACGGCAACGACGACGACGACGGGACGCACGCCGCGTGGTCGCGTGAGATCGAGGAGAAGCTATCGCGGCTCATGATCAGCCGCCACGAGATGCGCGAGCGCGGTGAGGCGCTGAATCGCATGATGGCAGAAGCGGATGAGCGAAACGCAAAGTTGAATGCGAAGTTGAACCAGGAGGCGGACCGCGACGCCAAGATCGCGCAGCTCATGGCGTCGGCGACGGCGACGGCGCGAGCCACGCAGTTCGCACTGGACTCACACGAGGGTTTGGGAGAACACGAGCTGGGAGAATACAACGACGAGGATCCGGGGACGCCTACGGGTAAAGAGGGAGAGCCGCTTTTTGCTTCGCCGTTCGACCCGATGAACCCCGTCGCCTCCGCGAACGAGTCCATCGCCGCGCTGGAGCGCGCGATCGCGTCGCTCAACGACCAAGGCCCGATTCCCGAGATGCCCACGCGTGAAGAGATGGAGGCTGAGATCAGGCGACGGCTGCCGAAGCTCCCGCCGCTGACAATGCCCATGTCGGACGACGACGACTACGACGAAGGGGAGGTGGACGAGCTTCTGGAGAGGCTCGAAGCAGAAGAGGCGGCGCGAGCCGCGGGGAAGAAACACAAAGAGAACGGCGATGACATCATCGGAACACGGCCGGGCCCGGGCGGATCACCGAGGAGCCCGACGAAGGGCAACAGGCCGCCGCTGCCCCCCGACGCGTCGGCGCATAGATCAGCGCTGGTGCTCGAGGCGCTCGCCGAGGCGGACCTCGAGGTCAAGGACGTGACGGGAGGTATGGACGGCGACTCCACTCACGAGCCCCACGATCACCAGGATCCCGCCACGCCCACCGCGTTCACGTCGAGCCCCGGAGCGGCGGGACCCGACAACAATAACGACAACGACGCCGTCTCTAACTGCCCCACCGAAGAGCAAATCGCGGCTAAACTCGCGGAGCTCCACGCCACCGCTCGGGAGTGCCAGGAGCTGATGGCGGCGCGTCGCGGCTCACCCGCACGGCAGAAGCTCATCGATGACGTCCAGTACGTGTTAAAACGATCGGCGGAGGATGCGAAGAAGCCCCAATTCGAGCTCCCGGCGTCGCTGACGGAGATGCCGGAGTTCAAGGTGCCGTCGCTCGAGGAGACCCAGGAGCTCATACGCGACATGGAGGAGAGGGTCAAGGCCACCGCGGCGCGACTCAACGCCAGTTTAACCCCCAACGCGAGCCGGGTGATCGCGAACGGCGAAGGAGGGTTGACGCCGGAGAAGTTGAAGGGACTCGGGAGGCTGAACATCGCAGACGCCGATCACGCGCCGTTTACAACCGCCGCGTCAAAGATACTGGATAGGCCTCCGGATAGGTTACAGGATAGGTTACCGAATGACCGACTTGCATCGAAAAACTCTCCGTCACGCGGCGGCGTCGGACGGGCGTCAGTCGCCGGGGATTCGCCCGGGCTCTCGCCGACGGCTTCGGTGGATCGTTTGGAGCGGCGGAGAAAAGACTTGCTGGACGAGGAGGCTTTGAAAACGCGGGAGGAGTTCCGGGCGCAGCTTCGCGCGGAGGGTGCGTACGTGCAAGGCGAGGCGCCTCCCGGGTTCGAGGAGAGGCGGTGGAGGTACCGCGAGGACGTGCCGGATGATGAGACTGGGAAACTTAAGGATGTTCGGGATTTTCAGTCCTTGATGGACTACGCGTTCGACTGATAGAACTGAGACGTTAGTTTTAGGATAATACTTTCGGTTCCATTATATGATACAGGTAATAACGGTAAGCAGCAACTCGGCAACAAAAGAACGGGTGATTACTCCACGGTCATGATTTTCATCACTGGCGACATGTCCACGTCGTGCACGCCAACCACGCGCTCGCCGACGCTGCACAGACCAGCCTGCTTCGCGAGCTCGACGCAGAAGGCGAGGTTTTCCCCGGGTGAGGGTAGGAGCTCTTTGGACGCGAAGGTGATGACGCCGCGGTTCCCCTTGAGCCTCCTGGCGACGGACTCCGGGTCGTGCTCGCGGCCGTCGCGGTAAGGGATGCAGAGGCAGACGATGCGGCACCCGGGGCGGTACTTGGCGATGAGTCGCGCGGTGGTTCCCGATTCGGCGAGGCACACGATGAGCGACGCCGACACCTTGTGCGAGGATCGTACGGCGGAGGAGGCCACGGACTCGATGGTGCTCATTGGAAAGGTCTGGTGGTCCATGAGGTTCTTGAAGGTCGCGACGTTGTCGACGTATGCCTCAGCCTCCTGGCAGATGTCAGCCATGACGGAGATGGCCTCGACGGCGTAGTTGCCCGCGGCGGTTTCGCCGGAGAGCATGACGCAGTCGGTGCCGTCGAGGACGGCGTTGGCGACGTCGGTGGCCTCCGCGCGGGTGGGGCGGGGCGCGCCGGTCATGGACTCGAGCATCTGAGTGGCGGTGACGACGAACTTGCCGGCTTCGTTGCAGCGCTTGATCATGCGCTTCTGCGCGAGGAAGATTTGCTCCATGCGAATCTCCATGCCGAGGTCGCCGCGCGCGACCATGACGCCGTCGGACTTCTCCACGATGTCGGAGAAGTTGTCGAGGCCCTCCATGTTCTCAACCTTGGAGATGATGAAGATGTCCTTGGAGGCGGGGCCGAGCACCTCGCGGATGTGCTCGATGTCGGAGCCCTTGCGCACGAACGAGGCGGCGATGAAGTCAACCTTGTTCTTGACGCCCCAGTTGAGGATGTCGTCGCGGTCCTTCTCCGTGATGGTGGGAAGGTCGACGTTGACGCCGGGGAGGTTCATGTTCTTGCGCTCGCCGAGCTTGGCGCTGTTCTCGGCCCGCACCTGGACGGTCCCCGCGTCCACGTTGCAGGAGAGCACGGTGAAGGTGATGGAGCCGTCGGCGCAGAGGATCTGCGAGCCGGGCGCGACATCCTTGGCGAGGGACGAGTAGGACACCGCGATGAGGTTCTTGTTGCCCTTGATATCGTAGTCGGTGGTGAGGGTAATCTCGGAATCCTTCTCGAGGAAGACGGGTTCGCCGTGGTCGAGCATGCCGGTGCGAATCTCGGGTCCCTTGGTGTCGAGGAGGACGCCGCAACGAATGCCGAGATTTTTGGACGCGATCCGTAGGTTGTCCAGGGTCCCCTTGTGGTACTCGTGGTCGCCGTGCGAGAAGTTGAAGCGCGCGATGTTCATGCCCTTCTTCAGCATCTCCTCGAGCACGGAGACCTCCCTGGACACCGGGCCGAGGGTGCAGATGATCCTGGTCTTGAACTTGTGGTTCGCGGGCGCGTCCGCCGCCAGCTGCTGCAGGTTCGCGTCGGTGAGGTTCTCGAGGACGTGCTTCTCCTGGACGTCGAACTTGCTGAGGTCGACGTAGGAGCCGTGGGAGCCGGAGGATCCCCTCAGGGCGCCCATACGATTCATGGTGATGGAATTGCCTCGAAAACCTTGGGGTGGTTTTCAGTCGCGGAGCCTGTGCGGTCGCGCGGGGCGTTCGAGTGGCGCCTCGGAGGATTCGCCCGGAAAGTGGATAAAGCAATCGAGCCTTTTTATTCGCCAATCCTGGGAAAGATTTGGGACCAATTTACAGTCAGCTTTTTGGTCAATCGTGACCTTTATGGCTTTTTCTAATTGTTTGGTACCTTCGTACTATTTGCGCATCTGGAAACGGAAACAGTTATCCGGTTTGGAGCGCCCAGCAGATAATGAACATAAAGATAGTCATACCGTGTGTGCGTAAATGCGATTAACCTCTGGATTTCTCCTTTTCGTCGCCGATTGATTGTGCAATTCTTTAATCGTCGGCGGCAGTCGGCACAACTGACGACACGCGCAGTCACCGACGATGAGCGCCGTGGCCGCATCCCGCGTCTTCATCGCGCCCTCGCGCATCGCGCACCGCGCCGCGAGGAGCGCCTCCCGCTCGATCCGCGCGCCCGTCGCGATCACCGCGGGGGCACCCCGGCACTCCGGCATCGTCAGCGACGACAAGATTCACGGATCGTCCCTGGCGTCCACGGCGGGTGTCCCTCCGCCGGCGTCCCAAGGATCGTCCGCACCCGGCGCCCCAATCGCCGCGGGCGTCGCGCCCGGAGACCTCGTACACGGCTCCTCCCTCGCCGCCACGCGCCTCGCGCCCACCAAAGACCCCGCCGCATCCATCCCGAGATCCACCGGCAAACCGGTCGCGTACATCGCGCCGACGTGCCCGTTCGCGCACAAGGCGTGGCTCGCGCTCGTCGAACGCGACGTCGACTTCGAGTTCAAGGCCGTGGACCTCGAGGACAAGCAACTGGACATGATCGGAGCGTACGGCGCCGCGTCACCCGACGCCGGATCCGTCGCCAAGGTGCCGATCCTCACGCACGACGGAGCCGGTGAGTATATTTCCTATTTCCGTATATTACCATATGGGCAATGTGACTGACGTCGTGTTTTCTTATCACAGTCATGATCGAATCCGCCCTAGTCGCCAACTACGTGGCGACCACCTTCACCACCGGCAACGATATCCTCCCGCACACCCCGGCCGAGACGTATAAAGTAGGCCTATGGTGCGAGACGTTCGCGGTGGGACCGCCGTTCTTCAAGGCGCTGAGGGCGACGTCCCAGGCGGACGTCGACGCCGCGCTAGATGGTGAGTCTATTTTAACTCTTCTGTATGGGCAATTGAACTGACACGTGTGTATTGTTGACTGACAGAATTGAAAGCTGCGCTGCGGCGGTGCGAGCGGTGCCTGGAGCTGGTGCAGGTGGGCGACGGGCCGTTCGTCCTCGGAGCTCGGTACTCAACGGCGGAGATATTGACGAGCACGATGCTGCCGCGGATCAGCGTTGCGCTGGGTCATTACCGCGGGTTCAGGCTTCACGCGGCGGTTGAGGAGATGGGGTTGAAGCGATTAAGTCGATGGATGGAGGCGAGCATGGAGCGCCCGTCCATGAAGCGCACGCTGGGCGCCGTCGGGGAGATGAAGGGGCAGGACGTGGGCAGCGCGTTCATCGACCACTTCGCCAAGTTTGTCTCCTGGAAGGGGGACTGATGGAGCGCGATGGGTGCCGTGATAGCCTCGTGTAATCGACACATCCGAGAACTCTCATGAGAACTCTCCTGGCCCCTCGTTTTTGACACGTCGTTCCGGCTCCCACGCGCGTCACACAACCAGACGCACCGAGTCGCATGCAGGCTTCGTTCGTGAGGCATCTCGCGCTCGCGCCCCGCGCCGTCGCGCGTCACACCCGCGCGGGCGCACGCCTCGGCGGCGTTCGCACCTTCGCCTCCGCCGCCGGCAGCGTCGCGTCCGCGCCGTCGTCGTCCGCCTGGGACTCCTCGAAGATATCGTGGGACGTGCGCGTGCTCTACGACGGCGACTGCCCTCTGTGCGTCCGGGAGGTGGACTTCCTCCGCGGCAAGGATGCGGGGGCGGGTAGGCTGGACCTCGTGGACATCGCGTCCGATGAATACGACCCGGACGCCAACGCAGGGATCCCGTTCGAGACAGCCATGAGCACCATCCACGGGATCAAGCGCTCCGGGGACGTCATCACCGGCATCGAGGTCTTCGAACGGGCGTACGCCGCCGTGGGCCTAGGATGGGTCTACGCGTTCGCCAAGGTCCCGTTCCTACTCAACGTCGCGAATACGGTGTACGACTTCTGGGCGGAGCGACGCATGCAGGTCACGGGGCGCGGCACGTTGGCGGAAGTTTTGGAGATTCGAGCGAGACGGATGGAAGCCGAAGAGGCGGGCGGAGCCGCGGCGTGTTCCCTCGACAACAGAGAAGCGTGCGACGCCAAATTCGACTAAGAGACTGGGATATATGATAGATTCGTGTGTGTGTTGGTATAATACGATGTGTACAACAGCGGCGTAATGTTAGCACTGTCACACGCGGCTGGAGTCTCGGCCCCAGACGCCCTTCTTGAACCAATCCCCGAGCACCAGAAACTTGTTCCGCCACGACACGCAGTTGCTGAAGTACACGCCGTACCACAGCACCATCGTCCCGATGCCCTGCGACACGAAGTCCCCGGGAAGCGGGCTCCCGCTGGTGTCCAGCACGGCCTGCTCACCACCCAGGGTCGCGAACGACCCTAGGTGAACGTACTCGAACGGTTTGTTCGGAGTGGGCTCTTGTACTCCGTTTCGTTTTGCCCTGGCCTGGGCGTTGAGCTCCCGGGCGAGGTACTCACCCTGCTGGTTCGCGACCTGCGCCGTGGCCGGGTGCGACGCGAGCCGCGAGTCCGCCTCGGCCATCGCGCGCTTGAACTCTTTGCGGTCCAGACTTCCGTTTCCGTCCTCGTCAAACTTGGACAAAATGTCGTGTAGCATCCCGTCGGCGTCGCCCTTCGTCAGCGTCTTGATCTGAGGATACGACTTTTCCAAAACCTTCAAGATGGTCATCAACTCGTCCTTGTCCACGGTGCCGTTTTTGTCCACGTCAGCTTGTCGAAACAGCTCGTCCGCGCGATCCAACAGCTCGCCGCCCGCCGCGGCTTTGGATTTGACGTCGGCGCAGTCGCCCACTGC
>Ga0257106_1000819_pt1 | contig 16857 bp, 7 predicted proteins | sample LP_taG_3_FD_190177 | JGI IMG/M metagenome (GOLD analysis project Ga0257106, IMG submission 190177) | Marine microbial communities from Northeast Subartic Pacific Ocean, Canada - LP_J_2011_P26_10m | ecosystem: Environmental > Aquatic > Marine > Oceanic | place: Canada: Northeast Subartic Pacific...
GCTCTGGCGATGACACCTACGCGAAGGCCAACAAGAAGGTAATCGATGCGTTCCAGTCCTCCAACAGCATCAACACGCGCAAGTCGGGTTACACCGCGATCGTGACCCAGATCAAGGTGATCTACGCGCAGTGCGTCCTCCGGTATGCGTACCTCATCGACGCCAACCTTTGTGCGCGACGAAGATTGCCACGCCCGCTTTCGGCCGCCCTTTGCGGCAACAAGGGCAACTATGTCGAGTACCAGGCTGAGGGCCAGGCGTTCTGGAAGATCCTCGCGCCGTGGGTCAACTCTGTTGACGAGGCCGGCGCCGAGTACCTCGAGGGTATCTTCAGCACCGCGCACACGCCTTTCCACGCCGACCACTTCTGCCACGCCAAGGGGATCATCGAGAAGCTGGAGCTTCCCACTGCGGATTTCGGCGACCTGGAGGGCACCTTGGGCATCGACTGCACCGGCCGAACCTACCTCGACCCGCCGTCCGTCTCCGCGGCTCCCGCGACGTTCCGCACCGGCCTATTCGCCGCGATCGCGTCCGTCGCCGCCGCGCTCATGCTCGCCTAGGCGTCGCATGCCACAACGTCGGGGGGAGGGTCCCGCTATTAACACCCTGGCCCAATCCCCGATGCATTTTTTTCTCTTCCCGGTCGACGCCGCGCGCGCGGCTGTCCCGGAAGAGATGACTGTTTATATAAGGGTTACTTAGCACCTTGTAATACCTGAGAACGTGCAAACACACATCGAGCCTCGCGAGCGACCCGACGAGACCCTCTGCATCGAATGCCAACAACGCGGTGTCCTTCCAGCGAGAAATAAAAATGACAACTCTGCACCCGTTGATTTCTCGGCGGGAACTCTAATCAAATGATTGTGAGCGCCGTTCGTCAGTCAACTCTCGCACGGTCGCGCCAGCGTCCCGACAACACGCGATGATGGCCGCTCCCGTCAAAGTGGACCCCGAGGTCTTCGTCCCGCCGCCCGCGCGCCCGGGATGCGACTGCCGTGAGTCCCCCGTCCGTCCCCCGTTCCCGATCTCTCTCCCGCCGGCAACCCTAGATCGCGGCCCTCATTACCTGACCTCCTCGGCCCCAATCCCTTCGCTAAACGCAGAGGTGTGCAACCCCCCGGGATACACCGGCCAGCCGGAGGCCCCCAACAGCCGCGACCGCCTCTCGCCCCACCAGGCGTACAAGCTCGTCAAGCTCGAGCCCGACGGCACGCGCCGCCCGCTCAGCAACCAGGAGATTAAAGAGTTCGAAAAGTCGCACGCGGGCCAGTGCGAGTGGAACTCCTCACGCGGCGGCCAGAAGCAGTGGCAGAAGCAGTGCCTGGCGATCATCAAGAAGCTCCGCTCGCAGCGTAAGCAGGCGTGGGCGTTCAACGAGCCCGTCGATCCCGTCGCACTCAACATCCCCGACTACCCCGACATCATCAAGCACCCGATGGATCTCGCGACGCTGGAGAACACGCTGGTGAGCGGCGCCATCGAGACCCCGGACCAGTTCGTGGCGCAGATGCGGACCATCTTCCGCAACTGCTACGTGTACAACAAACCCGGGCAGGTGGACCTGGTGTACGAGAGCGCCGAGAAGCTCTCGCTCAGCTTTGAGAAGGAGCTCCTCAAGATGTGAGCGAGCGTCGGCGGAGGTGAGAGGTTGAGAACGGCTCGACCGGGCACTCTCGAGGGAGAGGCGCGCGAGGTGCACGGCGGGCCAGAGTGGCGACGACGGAGGAGGTATTAACAAGGGGATCACGGGAAAATCGGGGAAACATTAGCAGTAGCGAGGGGCGCTCGACGCTTTAGCAGTTACATCAATCGAGTTGAGAGTTCCAAAACTTATCGGTTCACGTTCGACGATATTTTTACACCGGGGGGTGTTGACGGGGCCACAGTGAAGGTCGCGCGCCGGACTACCGACGGGCATCTTCCTGGTTCCACGTCCCTCGACATCTTCCGTGTGTTGCGAAGGACGCGAGTCGAGCGTCGCGATTGAGAAATCCAGCGCCCAACCGCACGAGACGTCGCCCACGACGCTTCGAAGATCTCAACGACTTGCCGGACTGATATTTGAGGGGCCATGTCGAGCGCGTCTCCCGCGCCCGCCTTTGGGCAGAAGTCGTCTAGGACCATGCTCAAGGAGGAGATCCAGCGTCACCACCTCTCCGCGTGGCGCCTGCACATGAAGAACGTCAAGACCCGCCGCGTCCGACTGCAGTCCATGCGCACGCGCGTCTTCATCCGAACCTGGCGACGCGCTCTGCACAAGTGGGCGAGATGGGCAGCCGCCCGCGGCGCCGCGAGGAAGGCCGTGCACAAGTCCGCGGAGACCTCATCCGCGAAGGCGACGTCCCGCGGCGTCGCCGAGGCCTTCCGCACGTGGCGCGCGCGCGTCGCGGCCACCGCCGCGGAGGCTAAGCGGATCGAACGCGCCACGAATCGTTTCCGCGCGGTCATGGCCAGATCCGCCCGGAAGGCACTGAACACCTGGAGGGAACACGTGGCGTTCCAGGAGCACGTCGCGCGCGCCGCGGCCCAGCTCACCCCCGAGCAGCTCGCCGCCGCCGCCGAGGCTGCGCTCGCCAATCCCGCGCACATCGCCGCGCAGAAGAAGCTCGCGGCGTACACAGCCGGCGCGGGTCTCGTCGGATGGGCGGTTTCGTGGCAGTCGACGGGGGAAGAGGCGACCCGCGCGCGCCGCGAGCTCTCCAAGGCCAAGGCGGAGAGCGACAAGTGCAGGTCACTGCGCGAGGCTGAGGTGGAGGACCTACGCGCGCGGTTCGAGCACGCGGAGGCGTACGCCGCGGATCTAGCCAAAGCGTGCGAAGCGTCCGGTTCCGACAAGTTCGAGACGGAGTTGCACGAATGCCTCGAGCGGAAACACGCCGAGGCGGATGCGCACGCGCGGTCCGTGGAGGCGCTCACGATCGCGCGCGACGAGTCGGTTATCCTCTATCGCAACCAGGAGTACCGCGCGAGTGAGATACAGAAGCGGTACGTCGAGGCTGTGAGCACCACCCGCGTCGGCGTTCCAAACCTCGCGACGTTTGCCAAGACTCGGCTCGGATTGGATCTGCCGGCTTCGGCCAGGCGGATCGGCGGCGGCGAGCTCGTGTTGCCCCTGGCGCCGTCCACCGTCGTCATCGCGCTTATGTGCGCGATCATCACGCTGCTCGCGTGGATCGGTAAGTTGGCGGCGGACGTTTCGAGGCACAGAGCCGCGGAGCGTAAGCTGCGGGCGACGGAGAAGGACGCGGATGTGCTTCGAGCGAAGATCTCTACGATGGACATGGAGCTCGCGGCGGACCAATCGGAACGCTCGAGGGTTGTATCCGCGGAGGTCCGGGCGCACGTGAAGGACGAGCTGGACGCGGCGACGGAGGTCATGAGCAAGCTGGCGATGGCGACGGAGGAGGCGGAGGCGGCGGCTAAGACGGCGGATGCCCGCGCGGATCTCGCCGAAGCGAGACTGCACAACGCGGAGTTCGAGTTGGCCGAGACGCGCAACAACCTGGCCAAGCTGATGGACGCGACGAGCCCGGAGAAGGCTAAGCGGCAGAAGGGCACGAACGGGCACGTCAACGGCGACCACCCCGGGACGCCGCCCGAGAGCGCACCCGCGAGCCCGAGATCCCCGAGGACGGCGCGGCGACGCGGGCCGACGGCGAAAACGCTGACGCCGCATCGCGACTTTGAGCTCCTCTCCGAGCTTCGCGCGTCACTTCCCGCGCTGCAGCGCAGGTGGAAAGAGGACGAGGCGCACGAGGACTGGGAAGGTGTGGTGATCGGGTGGGACGGCGCGGATACCGGGCGGGTCGTCGAGCTCTCCGTGGCGGAGTGCGGCATCGCCGGCGACGTCCCCGCTCAAATCTTCCGACTCGCCGCGTTGCGAGAGCTCGACGTGAGCCGCAACAAGATCGTCTCCGTCGCCGACGACGTTCGTAAGCTGAGGTCACTACGGGTGTTGAAGGCTGAGGATAACGACCTGGACGGGTTACCGAGGTGCCTGAGGGAGTTGAGTGAGCTGAAGACGCTGCGGGTGGAGCGGAACGAATACGTGAACTTGTTGGCGTCCCGGAAGAGCTCGACGGCGTCGGCGGTCATCGACGAGCTACGAAAGCGCGGGTGCGTCGTCACCGCGTGAGTTGTGGTGACCGAGCGGCGTGTGTGTACTTGTATACGAACGATGGTATAATCACGGTATCGATCACGAATAAGGCGTCTTCTTCTCCTGCTATCTATACATGTCCCCACTTGAAGTCATCAGATGGCGACCCTCACGGCGGCGCCCTTCGCCTCGGAGTATCCGAAGGTCGCCATGTCCTTGGTGATGACGTTGAGCGCCACGGACGCGTGTCCGGTGGACTGCACCCTCGTCACCTCCCTCCCCTCGCCCATCGCCGGGAACTTGGGGTTGCTGAACTCCGCCGGCCGCCCCGTGACCCAGTTGATGAACTGCTGCGCGACGGACGCGGACAGCGGCTTGTAGAGCGGGACGGTCCTGGTGAAGTTACCGGCCGCGATGGGCAGGTGGACGCATCCGTACCCCCGGATGACGTCGCGGCCCATGGCGTCGATCTCGTACACGCTCAGGATGAGCTGCGGCCAGCCGAACGCGTTCGTCGCCTTGTACGTCACCTCCACCGGGAAGTTCCAGACGAGTTTCTGCTCCGGGCCGCTCGTGGTCTTGCGCGTGATCTGCGAGATGCCGTCCTCCGGGCCGTCCAGGTGGGTCCAATCGTCGCCGTGGACGATGGCGTACTTGCAGTACGCGTTATCGCAGCTCGGAATCTGCGTTTGGATGGAAAAGGACGGGGTCGCGATGGGTCAGCGATGGGCGCCGGGGTGACATTCTTCGCCCGGCACAGAGGGCTGAGCGGCCTTTTTTGAAATGGGCGCGCGGGTGGTGGGGCATCGCGCGACGTATCGGGCGCACTCACGTCCGCGAATTCGATCTGTCCCGTCACGATGACGGTGAAAAAGCTCGCCTCAGCCTTCGCCATGGTTCCCGGTCTTCTCTACCGCGCCTCGCGCTTGGGAATGAGAGGACTCCACGGAAGTGCCCGAGCTTACAACGGCTCCAACGGGAAAATGGGCGTTTGGCGAAAATAACGGCGAATCAGTGATCAGATGCGGGTGCCGGTGTTCGCGCTGACGTTGGTGGTCGGATGCGCGACGGGCTTCGCCGCCGTCCACATCGCGCTCGACCGCGCGTGTTCGCGCCACTACGAGTGCGACGCGTCGCACCCGACGCTATCCATGACCCTCAGACACGGCGACGTCAGGCGAAACGTCGTGCCGATGCTTTTGGCATCCTCGGTGTGCCTACTGTTCGCTGACTGCGCGCTGTGGGCTACGTGTTGCTCGGACCAGAGGGGCGGCGGGCTCATCTCGACGCACGCCGCGCTTCTCGCCGGTATCGCCTCGCTCCCGGCGATGGTGCTCACGATCGAAAAGGACCCGAGGGGGCAGGCCCACTTGGACGCAGCAGTGGCTTGGTCGGCATTACGCATGGTCCAGGGCGCGTTGGCGTTACCAGCCGTGTGGCTGTGCACCAGGGGAAGCGCGCCGTTCGCGGTGGTCAACGCGGGTAGATTAGTACTCGCGGTGAGCTTGATGTGCGTGGGCGCCAAGCTGTGCGCGGACGCGCCGAGCGGGGACATGGACGGGGAGCTACAGTTTATCGCCGTGAGGGGCGTGCTGGCGTACCATCTTACCCTGGTACCAGAGACGGCGGGCGCGAGGGTGGTTCTGTTCGGTGACGGTTGTACGCGCGTGAGGATGGAGGCCAGCACGAGGTACATACCGGGGTGGAACAAGGACGCGGGGGGGTCCTACTCGGTCAGGGACGAGGACGCGTCCGTGTAGTCCGACTCGGTGGTTGTTAGTTATTAGCGCGAGTAGGACCGAGTTTTAAGTAAGTCTCTTCAGACAGGCAGCGTAGCAGTACAGCGCCCCGCGGGTGTTCGTGGTGTACGTGAACCCCGCGAGGTGAAGCACTTCCCGACGCGCGCATTACCGCGATCCGGTGAGTAAGGGTATAATCTCAGACCTCGGCTCGTGTGAGCCGAGGACACCCCCAGTGCCGTCAAAGAATGGAGCGTTCGTTGGAGCGCGTTAGGGCAGGTAGTCGTTGGTGAACACGACGGGCACGGACTCCAGCGGGATCTTCTCGCCCGCGTTGCCGGCCCGTAGGTCGTCGAGCGAGAATGTCCTGCCGCCGTCGGGGTGCCTGGACTGCATGCCCTTGGTCAGCAGGTCGCTATCCCACAGCCACTTCACGTAAGACGACCACACGGCGGCGTCCATGCGGCCCCATAGCTTGGTGTCCGGGTCGATGAACTTGTCCGCGAGAAACTCCGCGCTGCCCTTGGCGAGCGCCGGGTCCACGTCGAACGCGTGGTCGCGCTTGGCGAGGCGAACGAGCGCGTCCGCGGCAGCCGCGGGGTCAGCCGCGGCCGCCGCGTAGCCCTCGGCGGTAGCCTTGAGGAACGCCTTGGCGGCGTCGGCGTTGGCGGCGAGCCAGTCGGGGTGCGCGCAGAGGCACGGCGCGTACGCGTACGGCACGCCGTAGTCGCACACGGGAAACGCGTTGAGCTCGACACCCTTCAACTGGGCCTCTACGCCTTCCCACTGCATGAAGACCCAGGTCGCGTCGAACTTACCCTCGATTAGGTTGTTCCAGATGCCGAGCATGGGCGGCGTGTCCTCGATGTAGTCGCCGGCGCCGCCCGCGTGTTGGATCATGCGCTGCACGATGCGGCCTTCGAACCGAGCGGCGTAGGACGCGTACCTCTTACCGTCGAGGTCCTTCGGGGATGTAATGCCGGAGGATTTCAGCGCGACGATCGCGGAGGAGTTGCGGTCTCTGAGCAAGGCTGCGACCGCCTTGAGCTGCGGGCGACCGGGTGCGGTGTTCCAGCCGACGACGCCTTCCGGCGAGTTCATGGCGAAGTGTGCGCTGCCTTCGGCCACCTTGGAGCACGGCGTGACGTACTTGGGAGCGCCGGGGGCGTCGGCGTCTTCATCGCCGGGGTTGTACGATCCATCGTACTCGGCATCCGCGGGGGAGACGATCGTCACGTCCAGGCCCGCGGCGTCGTAGAGGCCCTTGTCCTTGGCGACGAAGAACCCGAGGTGGTTGCCGTTCGGGGTCCAGTCGAGCGCGACGGTGATCTTCGAGGCCATCGCGCGTGAGGTACAGTGTCCTTCAGACGACGGTACCTTTAACCTAGTTGGATAAAACCTGAGTCAGCAAACAGATTCCTTTTTGCTGACAGGGACCTTTTGTCGGAGAGACTCGTCATCATGGCTGTTCTAATGTTTACGATGCTATTTGTTGTGCTATGGTCAACGTCGCCGTCTGCGACCCTTCTTCTCGTCGTCCACCCTGTTCTTCTTCCCGCCCGCGAGCTTCGAGAGCACGAACAGAAACGCGCACGCGCCCAGCGTCCCGATGAGCGGCCCGATCATCCCGGTGGACACCCCGGCGCTGTCCTTCCTCGGCGGCGACGGCGGCGACTGCGGCGAGGGCGGCGGCGACGGCGGCAGCGGCGGCGCGGGCGGTCCGAAGATCGTGAACACGTCCTCCAGCACCAACACGTCAAACGCCGTCGTCTCGAGTGCGCGCTGCGTCAGTTGCGACTTCAGGGTCGTTCCCCCGCCGGCGAGAATTTTGGACTTGACGTCCGCGTCGATCTCGTCGTCGTCCGTTCGAACCTCCGTCGGTTTCCTCGCCACCTCCACGCCCAGCACCGCCCCGACGTCCAGGTTCGCGAGGTACGTATCGATCAACGGGCCGGGAAGCCGCCCCGCGTCGATGTCCGCCTTTAGCAAATTCGCGAGGGGCGCCAACCCGGGCGTGACGTGATCGCCGGCCTCGCGTTTGGGGTTGAGCGCGCTCGCCGCGCGCGTCTTGAACCCCGAAATCTCCCCCGCGGTCAGTAAGGTGACGTGCAAGGGCACGGAGAGGGGCGTGGGCGGCGGCGCGGGCGGCGGCGCCGGCGGGGGGCTGGGACCGGGCGGCGGGCTCGGCGGCGGCCTCGGGGGCATGGGTACCGGCGGCGGCGACGGGTACGTGGGCACACCCGGCGGCGGCGGCGGGAACGGGACCTGCGCGGGGAGGTTGGAATTGCCGCTGAACTGCGCGAGCGATCGCCTTGGGCCTTTGGGTTTAGGGTTAGGGTTAACCCTAACCCTAAACATCGAGGCGGCGGATTCGGCGGAGAGGAGACGTCGCCTTCGCGTCAGCTCAAAGTCCCGCGGCGCGGCGCCCACGGTGACGTCCCCTTCCCACGTCCTCGTCAGGTTCGCGAACGCCGTCTTTAGCGTCGCGCTGGATTCGTAGCTCGTGTTGTACCAGTCCGCGCTGTCGATGCCGACCAATCCAACCGTCACGGTGGCGTTGTAAGAAACCGTCTTGATCGTCACGTCCTTGTCCTCAACCCCGGGCATTAAACCGAGCGTCGACGCAATCGCCTGCCGCAGCAGCTCCGCCTCGTCGTCGCTCAACCCGTCGTTGACGAACGCGCCGCGGACCTGCAGGTTGACGTGCGTGCCCGTCTTCTTGGACGGCGCCGGCGGCGGGAGCGGCGGCGGCCTCGGAGGCATGGGCGGCGGCGACGGCGGCGGGGACACGGGCGGCGGAGAAGGAGGCGTCGGCGGCGCCGGCGGCGACGGCGGCGGCGGCGGCGGCGACGGAGGCAACGGAGGCAACGGTGGTGGAGGCTCCGGCGACGGCGGAGGGGACGCGGGCGGCGGGGGCGGCGGCGACGGCGAGGGCGGCGGCGGGCTCTGCGGCGCCGCCGGCCCGCCGAACCTCACGACCCGACCCTCCCCGTTTCCGTCGTCGGACCCGTCCAGCGGCTGCGACGCGGCGACGGTGACCGTGCCGTTGTCCACCGCGACGGCCCGCCCGAACCCCTTGAACGTCAATAACCCCGAGTTCGTCCAATTCGACGGTGCCAGCTGTGTCTGCTCCTTCCACTTCGGGTCACCGTCGGTGGTGTCCACCTGCCGTCGAAACACCAGCGCTCGTCCGTCGTCGTCGCCCGACCCAACGGCGCCCAGCACCGCGGTGTCCCCGTCGATCGCGCACGTCCCGGCGGACTTTGCGGTGCCCGACGTGGTGTACACTCCTCCCGGGCCGTCCAGGACCCAGGTACCGGTGTTTGGTATCGAAGCCGGGGCGGGGGGCGCGTCGACGGTCAACGCGTGGGTGGTCGAGTTGGGACCCGCGAGGTAATACACCTCGCCCCACGCGCCGCCGTCCGTTTCACCCACCGCGGACGGCCGCGTGGCGACCAGCAAGTACCGCCCGGTCATCGCCAGGCCGGCGCCGAACCCTTTCGGCGTGTTTGCCGTCACCGGCGTGACGGTCTGGGACCAGAACCACGCGTACGCCCCCGGCGACCCCGCTCGAGCGAACAAGTGCACGGCTCCCGCGTTCGACGCAGACTTGAGAGACGCGACGACGATCCAGCCGTTGCCGGTGCCCTCGTCGCCGTTGTGCACCGCGACGACGCCGCCGAACTCGTCACCGGCGGCTCCGTCTGGATCGAAGAGCCGCGCCGGCGACCGCGTCCAAGCGTTGTTTTTCGCGTAGTCTAGAAAGACGTACGCGGCACCCTTGTCGTTGTCGTCGGCGGGCGCGCCCAGGACGATGACGTCGCCGCCGGATGTGGCCGCCGCGGTTCCCATGTGTCCGATGCACCCGTCCCCTGAACCAAGTGCGGCCGGCCCGGCGAGCGTGGACGAGGACGCGTCCCATCGCCAGACGTCCGCGCCGCCCGTCTTGCGCTCGCGGTTCGGGGTCCCGATTACCACGACGCCGTCGGCGAACGCGAAGTGGTCGGCTCTGTCGGTGAGCTGGTCGCCGGCGATCTCGTCGGCGTCCGTCATGCACATCGTCGTGGATACCGGGACGCCCGGGGTGGACGGGATGGAGGTGAACAGCTCGCCGCACGTGCTGTTCACCGCCGCGAGCAGGAGCCCATCGGAGGCGTGCACCGCCGCGCCGAACGCCCTGTTCACGTTCGCGCCGGGGCCGAGGGTGGGGTCATCGAGCGCCGTGTACGTGGCCGCCGTGTACGTTTGCGCGTTAGTTCCGGATGGCGACGCGAGCGCCAGGAGCGCCAGGAGCGTCGCAACGAGCCCGGGCATGCTCCCGAACCTCATCGATGCGGCCCTCTCCCCGGCAGGCGACGGCCGTTGGTGGGCACGTGTATCGGGAGTCCGCTCTACGGGTGGGGTGAACCCGCGGGGGGCGCTCGAGGGGTCATCGTCGCCGTATCGACGCTCGGCTTGGATTGAACGCGCGACGTGAGATGTTCGCGAACGATCCGAATCCCGTTCGAGGATGCGGTCGGCGTGTGGGGCGCGCGGAGGGAGACCCGCGGAGGTAAGGATGGTGATTCGCAAGATTCGAAGAAAAACGGCAAACGGGCCGCGTGCTCCGCGACGAATTTGGCAAAATTCACGACTGTTTACACTGTTTACCTAAACGACACCCCCACTCTCTTCGAAACCACCCCCGCCGGACCCTCACAGGTCCAGCAGCAAACGCCGCGGGTCCTCCACCGCCTCCTTGATCGTCTTCAAGAACGTCACAGCCTCCCGCCCGTCCACGAGCCTGTGGTCGTACGTCAGCGCCACGTTCATCATGGGCCTGGCGACGATTTCGCCGTTCACCACCACGGGCCGCTGCACGATGCTGTGCATCCCGAGGATGGCGGACTGCGGCGGGTTGATGATGGGGGTACCGTTGAGGGACCCGAAGACGCCGCCGTTGGAGATGGTGAACGTGCCGCCAGTCATCTCATCGATGGCCAAAGTGCCGTCCTTGGCCTTCTTGCCGTACGTCGCGATGGATCGCTCGACGTCGGCGAAGGTCATCGAGTCCACGTTGCGTAGCACGGGCACGACGAGGCCCTTGGGCGCGGACACCGCGACGGAGACGTCGACGTAATCGCGGTAGACGATCTCGTCGCCGTCGATCATGGCGTTCACCGCGGGCTCCGCCTTCAGCGCTCGAGCCGAAGCCTTGATAAACGCGGACATGAAACCGAGTTTCACCCCGTGCCGCTCCATGAACTGGTCCTTGTACGAGCTGCGCATGGACATCAGGTTCGACATGTCAATCTCGTTGAACGTGGTCAACATCGCGTACGTGTTCTGCGCGGATTTAAGGCGCTCGGCGACGCGCATGCGAAGCCTGGTCATCTTCACGCGAGTCTCGCCGCGGGATCCCGCCGGCGGCGACGACATCTGAGCCGCGGCCGCCGCAGGCGCGGGCGTCGCGGGCCCTTTCACCTTGGCGGCCGGGAGGACCGCGGCGTCCGCCTTGGGCTGCGCGGCGGGGGCCGCCGCGGGCTTGGGGGACGCCGCGGGTTCGGCGCCCGCGGCGCCGGGGGTGAACCGCGCGATGGCCTGCCCGACGACGACGGTGTCGCCTTCGCCTACGGACCACCCCTCCACGACCCCGGCGGACGGGGCCCTGACGTCGATGGTCACCTTGTCGGTCTCGATCTGTGCGATGACCTCGTCGACCGCGCACGTCTCTCCGGGTTGTTTGACGAGCGCCGCGATGGCGCCCTCGGTGATTGAGTCGCCCATCTGGGGCACCTCGATGTCCGCGGTGGGCCCCGTCGCGGCGGCGGGCGCGGTCTCCTTGGCGGCCGCCTTCTTGCCGCCTTTCTTCACGGGAGCCGCGGCGCCCTCCTCGAGCGTGCACACCGCCTGCCCGACGTTGACGCTGTCGCCCTCGGCGACGAGGATGTCCTTCACGACACCCGCGGCGGGAGCCCTAACGTCGATGGTCACCTTGTCGGTCTCGATCTGCGCGATGACCTCGTCGACGGCGACGGAATCGCCGGGCGCCTTGAGGACCGCCGCGATGGACCCCTCGGTGATGCTGTCGCCCATCGGGGGAACATCCACCTGCGTCGCGAGGTGCGTCGCGGCGGAGTGGAAGCCCGCGGAATCGACGCTGAACCTCTCGAGTAACAACGCGGCGGGCGCGGCGGCACCGCGGGAATCGCGAACGACGCGGGTCCATCCGGGGGTGGTCGCCGCGGTGGCGCGGAGGATCGCCGGCACGTGGTACGCGCGAGTGATGCCCGCCTGTTCGTTCGGTGGATCGGGGGATGTCAAGTCAGTCACCGGGGCGGAGTCCGGGAGTCGCAGCCGACGAAAAGGGCATCCATCCATCCAATCGTGGGGCTTTTCAGAAAATATCGCATTGGGGGAAACGAAGGGGCGCGGGGTTTTTACGCACCCTGGGCGCGGCTGCGTTCAGGAGGCTCGCCAGGCGCCTCGCGGCTCCCGTGCGGATCGCCATGACTCGATGTGTCTCTTCTCTGTCCTACGTCGCCTGACGCGCGACCGAACTACAGTGCACCTGATGAGGCAGATATTTTGTTCAAACACTTTTCAGCTTTTCACCGGCAGCCGCTCAAGCAGTCCGGGAAGAACCTCAGCGAGCTACGCGCTAGGATCAGTAGTCGGCGCACGGCGAGAGGCGGAATGGCGTCCTACCCCGGCGTCAAGGCGACGATCGTCACCGGCGATGCGATCGGCAAGATCAAGGCCGGCAAGGTGCGTCCACCTTCAGGAGTTCCCCCATCGAACCGCGCCCATCGCTCCCGCCGCGAGAGCCCACCAAACCTAATCGACAAATATTCATCGCCGAGCCTGACCCCGATCCCCTCTTTCCTTCCTCCCTGACCCGACAGGCGGTGACCGGCGTGGACGCGAAGAAGGCGCGTAGGTTCCTCGCCGAGCTCTGCTGGTGCGTGCTCCGCGATGAGCTCGAGCCGGGCGACGTCGCGCCCGCGATCCGCGGCGCCTTCAAGGACCACGCGACGGCGTCGTCCAACATGGCGGATTGCATCTGGCTCGCCTCCTTGGAGACCGAGATGCTCCCGGACATCCGCTCCAAGCTCGTGGAGCTCGCCAAGACGCTATGCGACGGCGACGGGGGCGGGGGCGAGCCCTTGCTCACGCGCGAGCTCCTCGTGGAGCGGTGCGAGGGCGAGTTCCTGGAGGAGTGCGGCCTCATCCCGTCATCCGTCGGGTGGAAGAAGAAAGAGGTTCGCATCAACACGCGACTCGTGTACACCCAGAACAAGTTCAACCTGCTGCGAGAGGAGAGCGAGGGGTACTCGAAACTCATGACGGCGCTCGCGGAGTTTGGAAGGTCCGGCGACGGCAACGCCAACGCCGCCGTGCGATCGACGCAATCGCTCATCGGGTACTTCGACCTCGACCCCAACCGAGCGCTGGACCTCGTCCTGGACGCGTACGAACACGCGCCGCACCAAGGCGGGTTCATGGAGCTACTCGGGTTGTTCCGGAAAGGTGCGCACGCGCAGGTGCTGGGGTTCAAGTTTCAGAACCACGCCAAGGCGAGCGAGGCGGCGGCCAACGCCGCGGCCAACCGCGCCGAGGACGACGACGCCGACGAGAAGGAGGAGGGCGAGGAGGGCGACGACGACGAGGAGGAGGGCGAGGCCGGTCCGGGCGACGGCAAGGATAAGCCCCGGGGACGGAAGCCCACCGGGGGCGATAAGGGCGGCGACAAGGGTACTTTTAAGGGTACTAAAAAGTTGGCCGAACCCGAGCCGATTCCCGAGACTCCCGCGAGCCTTTACGCGCTCGCCGCTAAGTTGGTCGGTGCGGGTGTGGTGGAGCTGGACGCGTTGTACGCGCACCTGTCCCCGGCGGACGACGCCGCGGTGGAGAGGCACGTGCTCAGCGTGGAGACCCGGCTGGCGGCGGCGAAGAAGATCGGCGCCGTCAACCTGCTGGCCAAGGCGGATGACTCGAAATCCAAAGATGCCGACCCGCTCACGGTGGCCATCACGCCGCCGAACGACCCGAGGGATCAGAAGCTGGGCCTGGTGCGCGGGTTCCTGGCGGTCGGGGACGTCGACGGCGCCACGGCGATGATCGAGCGGCTACGGAACCTCGGGCTAGATCCCGCGGAGGACCCGGCGGTTCAAAAAGCGCTGTGCGAAACACTGAGGAATACAATCGCGGAGTGCTACGGGCTCGCCGCTCCGGCCACCTCCGGCCCTGCGATGGACGCGCGCGGCCCGACGGCGGGGATGGAGCCGCCCGACCCCGGCGGTGGGTTCATGCCCGACGAGGCGTTCGAGCGTTTGAGGCTGTTGGGGCCGTACGTGGCGGTGGATCCCGTGTTGCACTCGAGGATGATTCGATGCGTCAGGCAGCACTCGATCGCCGCGGCGTCGGCCGGGGACAAGGACGCCGGGGCCAAGGGTGAGGAGGCGATGGGTTCGTCGCTGATCCCCGCGCTGGGATTACTCCACGCGAACCCCGGTGCGGCGTTTGAGATCTGGAGTGTTCTGGAACTCCTTCCGGTGACCACCCGGTTCAGGCTTTACAACGACTGGAAGTCGAGCTTCGAGCGCGACCCGGGTTCGGCGCTCGAAACGAGGCGGCCTCAGTTCGCAGCCGCGAAGAAAGTCGCGGAGCAGGACACCATGAAGGTCATGCGCCGCCTGAGCAAGGAGAACGTCAAGGAGTTTGGCCGCAAGCTGGCGAAGTGCGCGCACGGTAACCCCTTGGCGGTGATGTCGTCAATCGCCGTGCAGATCGAGGCTTACACCAACATGATCGCCCCGGTGTGCGACGCCTTCAAGTACCTCACGCCGCTCGGCTACGACGTGCTGACGTTCGTGGTCATCGAGAAGCTCGCGGAGGGACGGGAGAAGCTCAAGGATGACGGTCAGAACGTGTCGCTCTGGCTCAGCGCCCTGGCCACCTTTTGCGGTCACCTCGCCAAAAAGTACAGCGCCATCGAGCTCAGCGCCTTGCTCCAGTACCTGGTAAACACCCTCAAGGATAACCAGAGCCTCGATTTACTGGTGTTGAAGGAACTGATCACGCGCATGACTGGGAAGGAGTCGTTGGAGGACATGTCCGACGCGCAGGTGGAGGCGATGGCGGGCGGTGAGACTCTGAGGTCGGAGGCGATAAACTTCAACAACGACATGGCGCCCAAGGCTCGCGCCAAGGGCGTGGCGCGGCTCAAGGATGCGCTGCAGAAGGGCACGTTGGGCGGTGACCCGCTCACCGTACCGCTGCTGGTGCTCATCGCGCAGACGCGGCAGGCTATCATCTTCAAGACGGACTCCAAGCACTTGAAGCTCGTGTCGCAGCTGTACGACGGGTGCCAAGAAACCTTCTTCCACTACTGCGACTTTTTGGAGCAGGCTTTCGACGACCAGGAGTACGCCTCGACCGTTCCTTCCCTCAAAGCCCTGGTCCACGACTACGGCTTGGAACCCGGCGTGGCGTTTCACATCTACAGGCCCGTCTTAAGGCACCTCAAACCGCGCCCCACGCCGTCCAAGGACAAGAGCGTCGACGAGTGCAACGAATCCGTCGCGCTCGACATCGGCGGCGTGAAGATGACCTGGCGCGAACTGCTCGACACCGTCCGAGGGATGTTACCCGAGGAAACATGGGCGGATATCTCCCCCGAGCTCTATCTGGCGTTCTGGTCTTTGACGTTGTACGACCTGTACGTGCCGAGGGCGAGGTACGAGGCTGAGGTGGACAAGTGCCGAGCCGCGCTCTCCGTCCTCGATAACCAGCGCGAGACGGGCACCAGGGACGAGCAGGCGAAGCGTAAGAAGGAGAAGGAGCGGCTCAAGGATCTCATCGATAAGCTTCAGAAGGAGCTGGACGCGCAGGAGCGCGCGGTGGCGGCGCGCACGAAGCGGCTGATGATCGAGAAGGATCAGTACCTCGTGGACTTACCCAGCCACGGCAACACCGTCGGGCGGCTGGTGGAGCAGTGCGTGTTCCCCCGGTGCGTCTTCTCGCACGCGGATGCGATGTATTGCGCGCGATTCGTCGAACGGCTACACCTGTTGGACACCCCTTACTTCGCCACCGTGCAGCACTACAACCTCACGCTCACCGTCGTCGCGCAGCTGGTGTTCAGCTGCACCGAGTACGAGGCTGGGAGGCTCGGTAAATTTCTCAACGAGACCCTCACGCAGCTGTCGGTGTGGAAGGGTGACGAGGCTACGTACGAAAAGGAGTGCAGCGCGGTCAGGGGCTTCAACCTGAAGTACGATGACTCATCCAAGAAGGTTTCGTACGAGGAGTTCGTCAAGCTCGTGTACAAGTGGCACGTGCGCATCGCCAAGTCGTTCCTGTCCTGCCTCGAGGGCGACAACTACCTCGAGATTCGCAACTCGCTGATGGTTCTCACGAAGGTGGTGAAGGTGTTCCCTTCCATCTCCAGGATCGGCGCGCACATCCTCCGAAGGGTCGAGAAGATCAAGGAGAGCGATGAACGCGGGGATTTGAAAACCATGGCGGCGCGGTACCTCGCCATGCTGCAGCGGGAGAAGCCGGGGTGGAAAGCGGATAACCAGTTCAACCCGTACCTGCCTCCCGACCCGAAGGAGAAGGAAAAGGAGGAACGCGATCGCAAGGCGAAGGAGGAAGCCGCGGCCAAGGGCGGCGGCTCCAAGCGCGGCAAGGGCGGCGGCAAGGACGCGTCCCTCAACGTCGAGGCGCAGGAGTTCACCCCGGGTAAGGATACCGGGAAGAAGGATGACAAAAAGAAGGATGACCGGAGCGATCGGAACGTTCGCGGCGGATCCTCGAAGACGTCGGACGCGTCGAACAAGAAGGACGAGGGCAAGGGCGGCGGCGGCGGCGGGCGGGGCGGTGACCGCGACAGAAACACGCGCGACGTCCGCGGGGGGTCCAAGGAGCCCGTCGATGCCAAGGGTACCGACAACAAACGGCGGAGGGACGACGACCGCGGCGAGGACAAGGCCGACAACAAGCGCTCCCGAAAGTCGGAAGAAGAACCCC
>Ga0257106_1000822_pt1 | contig 16801 bp, 18 predicted proteins | sample LP_taG_3_FD_190177 | JGI IMG/M metagenome (GOLD analysis project Ga0257106, IMG submission 190177) | Marine microbial communities from Northeast Subartic Pacific Ocean, Canada - LP_J_2011_P26_10m | ecosystem: Environmental > Aquatic > Marine > Oceanic | place: Canada: Northeast Subartic Pacific...
TGGTCGCTTTCCATATGCTGTCATTGTTTTCTTTATTATTATACTCTTTTATAAAACATTTGTTATAACTACCTTTTGAAGTCATACTTTATATATGATAATAATATAATCTAAATTAGAAAATAATGTTTATATTTTATTATTTCCAAAATAAACAAGTTTAAATATAATATTATTATAAATATATTTATGAATTCTATAACTTCTGTTAAAAAATATGTGAGTATTCACTCCGAAGATAGAGATATGTTAAAGTATCCTAGTTCGTCTACCTTTTCAATAGATTTACCTAATGATATTATGAATGTTAAAGCAATTCGTTTAGTAGATTGGGCTTTTCCATCCAATTACAATACCTTTTCAAAATCTCTTCAAAATACAATTGTAAAATTCAAAATTAACAACCCATTTAATCCACAAACAACATCTATATTTAACCATTTAAATGAAGATTCATATATTGCTTTGTTTTATAATAAAGACTATGAATATACTGTTGAAATTTCAGAAGGATTTTACAATCCTCGCCAAATGGCAAATGAATTAACAAATAAATTTAATGAAGCAGTAACAAATAAAATTATAAACTTTTTTCAAGAACATCAAAATAATCATGATTTCCGTGATTTCAATTTTGCTACATCAATGGAATCCATTAAATATAATGATTTTGTGTTTGCTTATGATGATGTAAAACAAAAAATAATGATAGGAAACAGAAAGGATGGTTTTACAATGACAAATTCTTCTTTATTCGATAAGTCTTATTTACAAGAACGCAAATATAAAGAATTTAATAATTGGGGATTGCCAGCACATTTAGGTCTAAATATGACAGATGATGTTTCGCAAGAGCAAACCAATTTATTGCCTAGATTTTATCATATGGAAGAAGATGAAGGTTATTGGTTGCCTTCATATGGAGACGATGTAAAGGTTCAATTTATAGAACCAAAGGAAAAAATCAATTTGTTTGGACCTTCATATTTTTATTTGGAATGTGCTGGATTAAATTGCATAGATGAAACGTCTCCTTACGAAATGAATGAATATACATTGACGAATACTTCTACCAATAGTAGGGTGCGTTCGGCTCTTGCTAAAATTCCGATTCCTAGCACCCCCATGTCGCAATATTTTGATACAAATACGAATTATTGTGTTGCGGTTGACAAGAGAAGCCGATTAAGTAAATTAACGTTCAAATTAAGATATCATAATGGCGAATTAGTGTCATTTGGTCGGTTTGAATATTCGTTTACAATTGAATTCATTATGGTTTAAATTTATTGTTGTTAATAGTATTTAAGTATTTAAACATAATTGTTGTAAAAATATATATTTAAATGAATTATCAAGAATTGTTAGCACTTACTGATAAATTATCTAAATATAAAACTGAAGATGAAGATGAAGATAAATCTAGTTTTGATGAAAATGATGAATGTTGCATTTGTCTAGAAAAAGACAAATTATGGAAAGCAAGTTGTAATCATATTGTATGTAAAAATTGTATTCCACAAATGAAAAAAAGTATATGTCCAATGTGTCGTAAAAATATCTTAAAAGAAATTAATTATTTTTTTGTTGATAGAAATATAAGTATAAGAGAAGATGATAACCAACGTTATTCAGATAGATCATATAGCATATATTCTAATTTACCGTTCGCTTATTCTACTTAATTTAACACATTAATCCATGTGTATTTTTTATCCACTCTTTTAGTTTCTCAATGTCACAAGTTTTATAGTCAAAAAAGCAACCGTCTAACGAATAAAATTTTGGTTTTATCATTTTCTTTGTTTTGTAAAAAATATAGTCAGGGAATTTTGGTGTTTTGCCTTTATGAATATGAATATTTTCATTTATTTCACGAACAGTGTTTTCAGTTTTTCCTTGTAAAATAGGAATAACTTCGTCTAAACTAATGTTTTCTATTGGACGATTTCCGAAACTTTTTAAAGAAACATTTTTGGCTCCATATACAGCATATAATCCAAACTTACCTTTCTTAATAATAACTGTTTTTTCTTTATAAATTCCCAAATCTTTTTCATTTTTAGTGCTAGTAGTATCATCATTATTTTCTTCTAAAATTTCTTCTAATTGATATTCACCTTGTTGTAATTTATCAAAGTCAATATCTTCTTTAATTTTTTTAAATGAAACACTATCCTTTTTAGATTTAGTTTCGTCAATGCATTTCACAACAGGTCCATATTTGGCAAAAATAACAATATGATTATCATCAAATTTATATTCAAATTGTTCTGATTTTATAGATTTTAAATAACGCTCAATTTTGTTATTACACTCAAAACATACATGGACGCAATTTTGCTTTCCATTTGCGACCTCATCTAAAGCATTTTCCATTTTATTTGTATAATTATAATCAAATAGTTCTTCAAAATTTTCTTGTAAATAACCATTAACTATTTTACCCAATGGGTTCAAAATGAGTTTGTTATTTTCGTTCCCAACTTCTATTTCTTTTTCAACAACATCTATGGTTTCTTCTTGTAAATCTAATTCATACACATTACATTTTATTTTTTTTCCTTTTATGCTTCCTTTTTTCACATATTTGCGGTCTTGAATTTTATCTACAATGGATGCAAAAGTTGATGGTCTGCCGATTCCTTTTTTTTCCAAAGTTGAAACCAATTTGGCTTCACTGTAATGCAAATGTTGATTTCCAATAGAAACATTGGCGACTGCTTTTTTGAGATTTAATTTGCTGCCAATTTGTAGTCGTGATAAATAATCATAAAAATTATCAGAAATATTATTTTTTATAATTTGCCAACCTAGAAAAACAGGTTTATCACATTTATAGGAATAATAATAGTTACAAAATGCGTCCTCCAATTTCGCACTTAAAACATCATAAATCGCATTAAGCATACAACTTTCAATCGTATTATTCCAAATAAATTTATACATTGTTTCTTCTTTTTTCTCTAATTTCATATCGGATACATTTGTTTTTGATATGTTTGTTACTCTTATTGCTTCATGTGCGGTTTCTTGGTCTTCTTGTGATTTTTGGTGGATATTTATATAACGTGATTCATAAGTGTTTCTAATATATTGATGTGCTGTAATTATAAATTCTTCACTATATCTTGTTGATTCTGTTCGCATATAGGTGATTAATCCTTTTTCATACAGTTTTTGACATAAAGACATTGTTTCTTTTGGAGAATAATGCAATTGATTGCTAGCCGTTTGTTGAATGGTTGAAGTTGAAAAGGGTGTGGGAGGCGGTATAGTGGTTCGTTTTATAGAATAGTTGTATTTGTGGTCTTTTTCTACTTGATCGAAATAGTCTTCCAATTCGCCTTCAAATTTGGAAAACGATTTATTTAATGTAAAAGGAATATTAAGTGAAGTGAAATACCCTGTAACATTATAAGATTTTTCTATATTTTTATTTTCGCCTTCAACATCATTTTCACAAATAAGGCGTAAAGCAGGCGACTGACAGCGACCAGCAGATAATTTTTTGTTTCCTAATTTCCATAACAGTGGTGAAACTCTAAAACCAACTATAAAATCCATAATTTGGCGAGCCATTTGAGCGTTTACTAAATTCATATTTAATATTACAGGATTTTCATATGCTTTTATAAGACATTTTTGTGTAATTTCATTAAATATAATACGCTTTGTTGTATGAATATTGAGATTAAATTGCTGACAAATGTGCCACGCAATTGCTTCCCCTTCGCGGTCATTATCTGTTGCTAATATGACTTCAGAACATGCTTTAATTGCCTTTTTTAGTGTCTGTATTTGAGAATTTTTGGATGCTATTGGAGTAAAATTGGTCTTAAAATTATTACCAATATCAATATCTTTGAGTGATTTTATTTCACGAATGTGTCCGAATGAAGCAACACATTTTATATCTTTTGACGCTAAATATTTTTCAATTGTAGCACACTTGGAAGGAGATTCTACAATTAATAGTGGTTTCATTTTATAATTATATTAGTATAAAACGAAATCTTTAATTTGATTTATATTAATATTGCCAAAAGTTTCATAATTTAAAACTCTATATATTTCAAATTTAATATTTTATTTGGTTTATATTTTAGTATATCTAATTCGCTACTTGTGGTGGGAAATTCCGACGAACCATATATATCTTGTAACATTAACCATTCAAATAAACCACCTGTATAAATAAAAGTATTAGTAAATCCGAGACTGCGTAGTTGTTCTGCTTTGCTAAATATTTTTTCATCATTACTGTTTTTTCCATACACAACCAGTTTTACATTATAATTTCCTAATTTCATAAATTTGTTGATTAATTCTTCTTCTTTATTTATGTCAGATGTGCTGTAAATTAGACAATTTTGTTCTGATTGAGAAAGCGTATTTATCAGCATAAACATTTCGTCATTTTTTATAACATATTGAACGTCTTCAAAACTTATTTTTTTTATAGATTGATTGTTACCCATAATATAAATATTTGCGAGTTATATTTATATTATGTATTGTATATTTATTTTGTTATTTTGTTTATTTCGTGTAATTATGAATATAATGAAAAATACCAAATATCACATCAATGAGTAAAACAATATAGGCCTTTTTATTTTGTTGAAATGTCAAAAAAGCAAAGAGAGCATAAAATAAAGAATGCATATAACGATTCCACCATACTTTATTTCCAAAAGCACCATATGGTTTAAGTTTAAAAAATTCTATTATAAAAAAACCTAGTGACATTAAAGCGAACATTAAACCAATCGGTTTCACTAAATCAGGATACATTTTACTTAAATAAAATGTCAGGTAAACTATAGACAACCGAACAAATATGCAAATAATAAACAATGGGTTCATTTCTTTTATAATAATTACATTTATTTTATTAAATTGCTTCATGATAAATAAGATTTCATCAATTGAGAATTATAAAACTTCAATATTTTTTTGTAATTTATTTCATTTTCAATATTAGAAACTAAATGTAAAGTAGTTGGAGTTATATTTTTATTACTAATTTCAATATTTGTACGCCCTTCTAATAACATAAAGAAATACATTATTGGTTCATAGTATTCATTTACTTCATAACAAGTGCATAAAACAACTAAACCTCTTATTCTATAAATATTTCCAGGATAAATTTTTTTTTTTAAAATATACAAATTATTTTCATTTGTTTTTGACAGTTTGTCTGCGTTTTCAATACAAACCTTAATATAGTTAGATACTCTCATTTTATTAATCAATATTAAAATTTTATTTTAAATTAAATACATAAAATACAATCATTTTTTGTTTTTTTCTCTTCTCTTTACCTCATTATCAAAGTCTCTTTTTGTTAATTTATAACCCCAATGTTGTAAAACCTGACGAATTTTTGGACTCACAGTTGTGTCATTATAATCGGTTTTTTTCTTTAAAATTTGTGTAACTAAAAATCTCATAAATCGTCCTCTTGGACCAGCAAGTCCTAACCATCTTTTAATTTGTCGCTCGTCGTCATCACTTCGTTTTCCCATATAAAAATCACAATACCATTGAACCCAACCATATGGATGCGAAGATTTAATCCATTTTTTGGATTCCCAGAATTCTAAAGAAGTTCCCACTTTGACTTTGTATTTATTTTTATTTTTGTCGTATTCTTCTGAAACTAAATTTTCCATTGGGATATTTTTCCACCAACTCTTTGGATAATCGTTTAAAGGGGGTTTTACTTTTTTCTTTAACACACCAGAATAAATGGGTCGCCAATATGTTCCACCAAAACTACCCAACTCAAACATTTCTTGTGGTGATAAATTAGGTATAAAATCTGGATAATCAGCAAACATTTTTTTATGGTTTCGTTTTTTATTTGCTTTAGATTTTTTAATATTGGATTTAACACGCTTTCCACCTTTTTTTACTTTTCTAAATCTATATACTCGCCCTTTTCTATATTTTTTTGTTCGTGCTCTATTTATTTCTTTTTTAGATAGTTCTTTATGTGTTAATGGTGTTTTTCTTGTAATTCTTTTAGATGGTCTGTATATGTCGTTTTTAAATTTATAACCGATTTCACCTCTTTGATTTACCCATTTTTCCTTAAACCAACGCGATAATCCTTTCTTTTTTGTTTTGGTTTTATTTCCTTTATAAGGCGATTTTCTTGTTCCATATTTGTTTTTAAATTTTTTCTTATATGTTTGAACTAAAATACCACTTCTATACGCAGAATGTTTCGGAATTTTTTTGTAAATTTGTTTTTTTGTTTTATTATATAATTTTATATCAGTTGGTTCCATAATTATATAATATTGTTATTTTATTTTAATCTATTTCACTTATTCTTCGTCTAACAACATGAGTCCCATTGCCGCGTAATTATGTAAATCTAATAAAGTATCACGAATGTTTTCATCCTTTACTAAATTGACTCCATTTTTTGTAATGGATAATGAACGCTGAATTTTGTCTTCAATTCTCATTAAAACTCCAATAATTCCATATTTCGCAAATGCATCGCCATAGTCAGCATTTTTCCTTTTGAATAATTCTAATCCTTCTTCCTGAATTTTTTCCATTTGCTCTACTCTTTTTGCCATTCTACCTTTATAATAAATAATTAAACAAAATATCTTTAATATAAAAATGTTTTTAAAATATTTGTGTAAAAATAATTACAAAGAATTATAATTACAAAGAATTATCATTTATTTAAATGTAATGTTATTCAAAACATAAATAATTATTTTCAACAATATATTAAAAATAAGTTGACTTTAATTTATAGTACTATGGAAGTCAACAATAGCGCCTATTTAGAAATCAATGTTGGTCCTATGTTTTCAGGGAAAACGTCAAAATTAATCGAAATTTATAAGAAATATTCTTATTGTAATATTAAAGTTTTACCAGTTAATCATATTTCAGATAATCGTTATAGTGATACGATGCTTTCATCACACGACAAAAAAATGATACCTTGTGTAAAAACATCATTGTTATTTGACATTGATGAAGCTGTGTTAAATTCTTGTCAGGTTATTCTTATTAATGAAGGACAATTTTTTCCTGACTTATATGATTTCGTAAATAAAATGCTTCAAAACAAAAAAAAGATTTATATTTTTGGACTAGATGGAGACTTTGAAAGAAAACGATTTGGCACTATTTTAGATTTGATTCCATTGTGTGATCATGTATATAAATTGCATTCATTATGTGGACTGTGTAAAACAGGTAAAACAGGCATTTTTTCAAAGCGTGTAACAAATGAAAAATCACAAGTGTTAATCGGTTCAGATAATTATATCCCTTGTTGTAGGGAATGTTATGAAAGTTGTTCTTGATTTATTTATAACTAAAAGAAAAACAAATTGAAAATAATTTATAAAATAATATCAATAAAGATTATTAATGGATCTATCTATTTTAGCAGTTGTTTTCTCCCTATTTGCGATATTTATATCAATTGGTCTATTGTTGAATTTTATTGTAAATAGATGCAATAACTGATTATTTAATCAGAACATAAAATAAAATTATTTTTAAAATTATATAAACATATTTAGACAATATTTATATAATGAATCCACTTGTTTTTGTAGGTTTAATTGCTATAGGTTTATTTGCGGTAGTTGGTATAACTTTAGTGCGTTATTGTGGATTTTAACTCAACTAAATTTTACAACAATTTCTACTTCTTCTTTTTTTACACTTTTGATAGCGGAAACGGATAATTCTTCGCGCTTTTTTCGCGTTTTATTGTCAGTTGTATTTATTTCTTTTTCCTTGCGTTTAGATGTACTATTGCGATTTGTTTGGTCTCGTTCTATTTCTTCATAATGTTCTTCAATATAATCAATCACTTTGTTTTCAATAGCCCACTTAAAAAAATTCAATTGACCAATAGTTGTCTCAATACTAGTTCCATTTTTATAAGGAATACTTATTCTATCCCAACGACAAAAAGGATCAAATCGCTTTTTAGAGTAAGCCTTTAATTTAAGTTTGTAATCTAAATAAACTTTAAATCGTTTATTCTTCACATTATACAAAGTGTAATATTTTTTAGCATAATTTGTAGCAAACCAGTCTACAATTCGCAGAGATATTTTTGTTTCACCTGTAATAATTTTTAACATTTTGTCTAACATATATGAATCTTTATAAAAAGTCATTAATTTATTTAATAGTAAGTCATTTTGAGAAACATATTTAGTTGATATATTCATTTTTACATTTTTAGTATTGTTTTCTTTAAATACTTAAATACTTTAATATTTAAAATAAAACAAGTTTATAATTTATTGCAATTTATTGTGTTTTAACAACATATAGTTTAAAATAAAATATTAACACATTATATAATAATAAAATGAATAATTTTATGGAATCTTATTTTGGTCCTTTGAACCTCAAGCCTGAATATTGTTTGTATTTTTACTATGTTTCTGTTGTATTTTTCATTATGTTTGCTTTGTCTTCTTTAGGTTTTTTAGCATATGTGATGAAGAATTTTAAGAAAGTAAAGGCCGATTATTTAGTTAATTCTATTTCTCTTTTATTGAGCACATTTATTTCTTATTTTGCCAACCGTGTTCTTTACACTATGTGTCTTACTAATTTAAAGTAAATAATATATTAAATTCTTTTTTAAATCTTAATATATTATTTGGAATTCTTTGGTATCAAAAAAACGTTATGATTTGCGATATCACTTTGGTAATTATTTTCTAAAAACGGATTATTTCCTATTTGTTGCATCATTTGTCTGTCCGATACTTTGAAATTTAATTCTTCTCTATTGTTTTTACGTTCTTCTTTATTATTCAACATTGTCATCATATCCCACGTATTTTCATCATGATTTAATGACATTGAATGTGCTTTTTTCATACTTTCTGCGTTTTCATCATTTAACTGCATTAATGCTGCTTTATCTGTATCCCGTTTGGATTGTTCTTGCTTTTCACCATACGACCATTTCCAATTATATTTCATATTGAATACTTTATTTATTCTTTCTATTTTAAATAAAATTATTTATCTAATTGATTATCTAATTGATTATCTAATTGAATAATAATATTCTTTTATAAAATATAATTATTTTTCCAATTTATTAATAGAAAGTTGACTTGTAAATAAATATTTTTCGTCATTTTGTCTTCTTCTTTTTAAATTACATTTCAAACATACTAAATTAAAATTTCCTTTAATATGTCCAATATCATTGTTTATTCGATCCACCGTCCATTGACTATTATCCCTTACATTTTCGTATAAAATTAGCATATCTTTGCGGCAATAATAACATTTTAAATCGCATTTATTCATTTCTTCAATAATTATATCAAAATCAATAAAATCTTTATATTTTTCACTATCTTCATCATAATTTTTCTTTTTCATATCTTGTTGCTTATAACTGTAAATTTTTCTATATATTTGTTTTTTTATAACCGCATCTACATCAGAATTAGAAAGGTCTTTTATAAGTAAAATTTGTTCTTCATATTTTAAATATTTTTTGTCAAATTTCCACGTTGTAGAAACATTCGTTTTTTTAATAGGTTTGCCTTCATTAACCTTTGTCACCTTTTTCATTTGATACCGATTATTTTGTCCTACTATATTAATTACTTTCTTTTCATTTGACATTTAAAATAATAGTTATAAAAAGATTTAAAAGATATTTCACAAATATATATTTTTATAAAACAAGTTAGAAATATCTTGGCTTATTTATTTAAATGGATGAACAAAAAAATAATAACGAAGAATTAATTACAAATAAAATAAACCGTAATGAAATGAAATACAAAAATATTGCTAATAATAGCAATTTAGTAGATAACAAGAAAAAAACTACTAAACATACACTTAATTCCATACTAGATAAAAAAGAAGATATTCAAAATGAACCTTGGTGCAAACTTAATAAAACAAATAAACTGACTAAACTTGAAAAATTCGTTGAAGAGTATAAAAGCAAAAATGATATTAACAAAGAAGAAGAAGAATTGCTTGTTACGTTTTTGAAAGACTGTTTAGATAAGAAAAAATTGCAACGAATCAAAGATGTTACATATGATAAAGCATCTGGAATCATTAAAGATATCCCTGGATTATTTTACATAAAATCTAAAAAACACTTTACACTAAAAAATAATGATAAGCGTGTTTCTACATTAAAATCTCTTGGTCCGAAAAAATCAAAGACAGTTTCATCTAAAAAGGAAACGGACCAAACTTAAAAGACAATGATTCTTAAAAAATGATTATTATATGTGAAACTATATTAAATATATTTTTATAAATTATAATAAATAATGTCGTATTATAATTTAAATTTTGATTATGAAGATTTGGAAGAAATTAATGGGTCTACTTTAATTGATAATAATGATGAAAACAATGATGACGAATATAATGAAAATGTTATAAATGACATTATTGAAGTTATATTATCACTTATTTATGATTACGTTGATGAAAACCCATCTATGCTTTCTTGTCACGATATTGATGAAATTATTATTGATGAAATTTATGAAATGGTTGATATTATGTTAGAAGACATTAAATTTAATAATTATGTGTTGTTTTTAGATTATGAAATGTATATTGAAGAACTAGAATTAATAGAATTTTCATTTGATTTATATAATTCAATGTTTCATATCAAACATTCTCATATTGATAATGAATTAGACTCTAATAAAAACAATTTTGCCATTGATGTTGATTTTGAAAACTTTATAGAAAAAATGGAAGCACATATTGATTATATAAGGTCTAAACCACAACCAGAACAAAGGACAAATGATTGGTATAAATTTCGTCATAATTTATTGACAGCTAGTAACGCTCATAAAGCATTAAGCACACAATCTGCTCAAAATAATTTGATTTGCGAAAAATGCCAACCTTTAAAACAAATTGACCCAGAAAATCCAGAAGTTGTAAAATCTGTTAATATAAATTCACCCTTACATCACGGACAAAAATATGAACCTCTTTCAGTAATGATTTACGAACAAAAATATAATACCACAGTGGAAGATTTTGGATGTATTCAACATGACCATTATGATTTTGTTGGTGCTTCTCCTGATGGAATTAATGTTGATAAAAATTCGCCATTATTTGGAAGAATGTTGGAAATCAAAAATGTAGTAAGTCGTGTAATTAATGGAATTCCAAAGAAAGAATATTGGATTCAAATGCAACTTCAAATGGAAGTTTGTGATTTAGATTATTGTGATTTTTTGGAAACCAAATTTGTTGAATATGAAAGCGAAAATGATTATAAGTCAGATAATGAAAGCACAAAAGGTGTAATTCTATATTTTAGTAATGGTACTCCTGCTCCTCATTATGTATATCAACCACTTGGAATGAGTGAAGAAGACTCTGAAAAGTGGATTGAAGAACATATTGAAAATGTAGAAGGAAATATGACTTGGATTAAAACCATTTACTGGAAGTTAGAAACATATAGTTGTATTTTGGTTGAAAGAAATCGTTCATGGTTTGAACATAATATAGGTCAATTGGAAAATGTTTGGAACATAATATTGAAGGAAAGAGTTGAAGGACACGAGCATAGATTACCTAAAAAAAAGGCAACGAAAATAGATGCCGAATTAGAACTTGAAATAGAACTACAAAAAGAAACACAAAATCAAACATCTATCGAAGGTTTTTGTTTATTAAAAAAATGAACCTTATTAATTTTAATAATATATGATATAAATAAGTAGCACTATATAATTAAAATGAACTTAAATATTGACATACAAAATGTTGAAGGACTTGAATATTTGTCTCATATTCAGGATAAATCAATTGACTTAATATTAACAGACCCACCTTATATTATTTCAAAAGAAACAGGTATGAATAAACATTATAATGAAGTCAAGGCAAATGAAGAAAATAGTATTTCATATGTAAAAACGGAAGAAGAATGGGAAGCATATAAAGCACAGCATAATATACTGACAAATGAAAAACGTGATAATTTTCTTAAATACGGTACTATTTATGGAAAAAAATATTGTGTAAAAACGGATTATGGGGAATGGGATAGAGAATTTACATTAGAAATGCTTGAGATATTCATTCAAGAATACTATAAAAAATTAAGAAATGGAGGGACACTTATTATGTTCTTCGATATATGGAAAATATCTAATTTAAAAGACATAATGGAAAGGAATAAATTTAAACAAATTCGGTTCATAGAATGGATTAAAACAAATCCACAACCATTAAATTCTAGAGTTAATTATTTAACCAATTGTCGTGAAATTGCTTTGATTGGTATAAAAGGGTCTAAACCAACATTTAATAGCAAATATGATAATGGTATTTATTCATTTCCTTTACAAGGTGGAAAAAATCGTTTTCATCCAACGCAAAAAAGTTTGCCTCTTTTTGAAGAATTAATACGAAAGCATTCAAATGAAGGTGACATTGTATTAGATACATTTTTGGGAGCAGGCACTACAGCAATTGCTTGTAAAAATACGGAACGCAATTTTAAAGGTTGTGAAGTAGAAACCAATTATTATGAAAAAATTATTACAACCATTTCCTAATCATTTCTTTATAAATTATTATAATTAATTCTATAAAATTACCTTTTTTATTTTATAAAATTACTATTTACTATGTTTAAGTAATGATATTTTCATTCAATTTTTTAAATATATTTAACGAAACAATATTAAAAATAATTTATAAAATATGTATAATATATTATGAGTTACTTTACAGAAGAAATGCGAGTTACAAAGAGAAATGGAAAAACCGAAAATGTATCTTTTGATAAGATTTTAACTCGTATTAAAAAAATTGGGAATGAAGTAGGTATTCAATTAAACTATTCTTCTTTGGCCATTAAGGTTATTGACCAATTGTATGATAAAATTGAAACTAGTAAAATAGATGAACTAACCGCAGAACAATGTGCTTCTTTATCTACACAACATTATGATTATAGCACATTGGCTTCAAGAATTTGCGTTTCTAATCATCAAAAAAACACACCATTCTCAATGTTTCAATGTGTAAAAAAATTATATAATCATAAAGATTTTGAAGGCAATCCAGCACCACTTATTTCCAACAATGTGATGGATTTTGTAAAAAAATATAAGAGCGAAATTGAAGAAATTATTGACTATAATCTGGATTATTTAATTGATTATTTTGGATTTAAAACTTTGGAGCGCGCTTATTTATTTCGTGTAAATGGAACCATTGTAGAAAGAATACAGCATATGTGGATGAGAGTTGCTATTGGTATTCATTGTAATACTCAAAATAAAAATAGTCTTGACCTTGTTAAAGAAACTTACAACTTAATGTCTCATAAATATTTTACTCACGCAACACCTACACTATTTAATGCTGGCACATTGAGGCCACAGTTGTCTAGTTGCTATTTAATTGCTATGGAAGAAGATAGTATTAACGGCATTTATGGAACTCTTGGTGATTGTGCGAAAATATCTAAATGGGCAGGTGGTATTGGTCTTCACATTCACAATATTCGCGCCAAAGGTACTCGTATTTTGGGAACAAATGGGACGTCAAACGGTATTGTTCCTATGCTTCGTGTTTTTAATAATACCGCGCGGTATGTGGACCAATGTGTTATTCCGGAAACTATTATTTATACTACAAAAGGTCCTATGGAAATCCAAAATGTTATTCGTAATGAAACACAAATTTTCAATAGTAAAGGTCAATGTGAAACTATACAGGATGTATTAGAACATCCATATGAAGGAACTATTTATAATATTACGACCGACCATTCCACTAAACCTCTCAAAATAACGGATGAGCATCCCGTTTTGTGTATGAGTAATAATAATGTATTAAATTATGACGAATTTAAATATAAATTAAGCCATAATGAAATTAATACGGATTGGAAAGATGTAAAAGATTTACAAATTGGTGATATGTTAGTACACGCAATACCAAAATATGAAAAAGATAGTGAATTATTTTCTGAGGAAGATTGTTTATTTTATGGTTTGATGTTAGGTAGAGGTTCGTATAAAAACAATAGCAAGTTTGGAAGTATTAGTTTTCAAGATATTTCGCACAAATATTGTGAGTTTATTGAAGAATATTTACAAAAATATTGTGTCCAATTCGAAAAAAATTGGATTTATAATAATAAATGGGTAAAGTTTGAATGGAATAAAAATATTTCTTTACCCATTCGCTTCAATGATATATATGATAATAACAATAATAAACGCATTTCACATAGTTTTTTAAATTTGCCCTTGAATAAAATTAAAAGTATAATTAAAGGAATCTTAAATTTTGCAACAGAAAAAAATAACACGAAATTCAGTTCTTTAATCTATTGTAATACTGATAAAAATTTTATTGAAACTTTGCGATATCTTTTATTACGAACTGGTATTCCTTGTGCAACATTTCCAAATGTTTTTGATATGACTCAAACTACATTAGAAATTCCAAAAACAAAAGAATTTTGCTATTTGTTGGATATTGAATACCCAAATATTTCGTTCAATTTCTTTTCAAATAATGATTTTATTTTCACAAGAATTAAAAGTATATCTAAAGAGCAATATGATGGAACATTATATGATTTACAAATGAAAGATGTTCACGATTATATGATTCACAATGGAATTATTCATAACGGTGGGGGAAGACGCAATGGAAGTTTTGCCATTTATTTGGAACCTTGGCATGCAGACATTGAAGATTTTTTAGAAATGAAAAAGAACCACGGCGACGAAGAGTTGAAAGCACGTGATTTATTTTATGCCTTATGGATGTCAGATTTGTTTATGGAACGCATCAAATCTGATTCCGATTGGTCTCTTTTTTGTCCCAATGAAGCAAAAGGATTAAGTGACGTATATGGCGACGAATTTAAAACATTGTTTGAAAAATATGAATCCAGTGGTATTGCTCGTAAAACGATGAAGGCACGCCAATTATGGTTTAAAATTTTAGACGCTCAAATGGAAACTGGAACACCTTACTTACTTTATAAAGATGCCGCTAATAAAAAATCAAATCAGAAAAATCTTGGCACTATAAAGAGTTCTAATTTATGTTGCGAAATTATGGAATATTCTGACAAAAATGAAACAGCTGTGTGTAATTTGGCATCCATTGCTCTTCCTATGTTTGTTAATGAAGAAACAAAAGAATTTGACTACAATAAATTACACAAAGTTTCTAAAGTTGTTTGTAATAATTTAAATCGTGTTATTGATGTCAATTTTTATCCTACCGAGAAAACAAAAATCAGTAATTTCAGACATCGTCCCATTGGAATTGGGGTCCAAGGATTAGCAGATACATTTATTCTTATGGATGTTGCCTTTATAAGCGATGAAGCAAAAGAAATAAACAAGAAAATATTTGAAACTATTTATCACGGAGCAATGGAAAAAAGTTATGAAAATTCAAAGGAAATTTATGATAATTCAATTGCGATTTCAGATTTAAATACAAATGATTTTACAATTGGTGCTTATTCTACTTTTAAAAATTCACCATTGTCTCAAGGTGTTTTTCAATTTGATATGTGGAATGTTACACCAAGTGATAACTATGACTGGAATATATTGCGTGAAAATGTAATGAAATATGGTGTACGAAATTCACTTCTTGTTGCTCCTATGCCTACCGCAAGCACTTCGCAAATTTTAGGATTTAATGAATGCTTTGAACCTTTTACAAGTAATTTATATTCTCGTAGAACACTGGCTGGTGAATTTATTGTCATAAATAAATATTTGATTAAAGAATTGATCCAATTGGGTCATTGGGATGAAAGTATTAAAAACAATATTATAGCTAATAAAGGAAGCGTTCAACAATTGGAATTTTTGTCATCACACTTAAAGGAAAAGTATAAAATTGTTTGGGAAATTCCTATGAAACAAGTGATTGATATGTCAGCAGATAGAGGTGCTTACATCTGTCAAAGTCAAAGTCTTAATTTATGGCAAGAAGACCCTACATATAGTAGTTTAACTAATATGCATTTTTACGCTTGGAAGAAAGGTTTAAAAACTGGGATGTATTATTTGCGAAGAAAGGGAAAACATCAAGCACAGCAATTTACTATTGAACCAGAAAAAAAAACAAATAGTATGAACAATGATAATGATGATGATGATGTTTGTGAAATGTGTTCGGCTTAATTAAAATATAGATATAACAATATTAACACCAATATAAACAAAACTATACTACAAAATATAAATATCGTTTTATACAAATTATTTGACATACCATTATTTATTTCATTATTTGACTCATTATTATATATCTCATTTGTAATAGATATTAAATCACTTTCACGAATATTACTACCACTACCACTACCACTAAATTCACTATATACAATGTCATCTGTAGCGTCACTACTTCTTACAGAATATTCTTCTAGCATATTAATTAATATTAAAACATATTTTTAATATTAGTTATCTACGTTTAAAACAAATACAATAAAGATATGAACAAAATAAAAAGTAGAGAAAAACATAATAAAGATACTATTGTTATAGAAGAACAAACAATCAATTTTGATACCATACTTTCACTATAGTTAGACAAGTCATTTAATATTGTATTTAAATTATTATTTTCACTTGATTCACTATTTACACTTGATTCACTATTTTCATTATTTGATACTCTGCTCGGCATACGAAAATCTTTAATAAATTTTGTTTTTGATTCTTTATCTTCATTTGATTTACTATAATCACTT
>Ga0257106_1000824_pt1 | contig 16779 bp, 9 predicted proteins | sample LP_taG_3_FD_190177 | JGI IMG/M metagenome (GOLD analysis project Ga0257106, IMG submission 190177) | Marine microbial communities from Northeast Subartic Pacific Ocean, Canada - LP_J_2011_P26_10m | ecosystem: Environmental > Aquatic > Marine > Oceanic | place: Canada: Northeast Subartic Pacific...
ATCGGGGTGGAGCGCAGCGCGATTTCAGAAGTCTCGGAGGCCGCGTCGGTTTCACTCCGCGCCTCCCGCGACGCACGACGATGGGGCCCATGCTGTTCTCGCCCGCCAAGGGCGAAACGGAGCGTCTCCTCGATTACGGGACGACCCGCGCAGGCGACAACAAGCCGTGGCATCCCGCCGCGCGGTTCGCCACCGGCGCGCTCGTCACCGTCTTCGCGGTGCGTGTCCCAGCTTCATCCGATGAAACCGACGCGGCTCCCCGCACATGCATGTGCCCCACACTCACCGTCCTTTCCCGTCCACCGTATTCATCACAGACGCTGTTCATATTCGCGATCGTCGAGGCACCGTACGAGGGTATCGGCGAGCAAGGGACGTTCGCGACGTCCACGAAGCCGTCGTCGGCGAGTCTCTCCGGGCACGACGACGCGCCCAAGTCTCAGCCGGTGGCGGTCACGCCAGCTGCCGCGGTGGCGCGGGTGGGTATCCAGACGAGGGAGAACGCGGTGGCGCGACGGGATCGATGCGCGGGGATGGGGTCGAACGCCACCGTGTGCGCCGGCACGAACGGGTGCGAGACTTGGCGAGGGGAGTGCCAGGTCCAGTGCAACACGTTGGCCACCGAGGACGCGTGCGGCGTCTCGGCAAAGTGCCAATGGGACGATGCGTACCACTCGTGTAACTCCCGGAAGCTTCCCACGTGTACATCGTCCAACACCCGGGCGCTGTGCATCGCGACGCGGTTCTGCGAGTGGGACGCCATCGAGGCAGCGTGTGGGGATGCCACGTGGCGATGCGAGGACCTGAAGGACGCGGCGCACTGCTCGCGGTCGGATTCGCCCCGATGCGTATGGAGCGCTAGTGACGACGACGACGACGACGACGATGCCGATGCGTCACCGAACGGGGGAACGTGCTCGGACCTGCGGCAGTGCGAGGCCATCGCGCTGCCGCAGGAGTGCCCCACGCACCACGGATGCGCGTTTTCGCAGTCCAAGAACCAGTGCATATCGCTGAGCGCGTTGGCTGGGGACAAGCCTGTGTGCCGAACCAGCGCTGATTGCGCCGTGCCGGATACGTTCTGCAACGGCGACTACGGCCCGCGGGGTTTCTGCCAGAACTGCTTACCGATTATAGGCGACGGGATCGAATCGTGCGATGACATAGCGAGGGTACCGGCGACCGGGGCGAAGGAGTGCAGGTCGGCGTGCTTCCCCCCGAAGCTGGGTGGCCAATAGCGAGTTTAAAACGTCATTTCTGACTATTTTCCCATACGTAACCTGGAATATTGGGCCCATATTTTGATCTCCTACAAACAGCAGCTCGAGCTCTCCCGAAGCGACCCATCCATCATTACCCTGAACACGCGTCGCCGAGGCACGCGTGTTGGCGTTCGATAGTTCGGAATAGCATCGCGCGTCGGTTGAATACACGATGAGCGGGAAGCGCCAGGCTGCCTCGCCGCCCGCGGACGAGCCCGAGCCCAAGCAGGCCAAGGGCGACGACGCGGACGCCAAGGCTGCCGCTGACGCAGAGACCGCCGGTGCGACTGAGGCCGGCGGGGACGATCCTATGGAGACGGAGGAGAACGGGACGGAAGGCCGCGGCGCCCGTCGCAGCATGCGCACGAGGAACCCCGTGCGCAAGGCCAGCACCCGCAACGAGGGCAAGGCTGCCAAAGGACCCGCGGGTGCGTGCGCAATCTCGCCAACCCACCCAACCCCAACCTCCTGTTTTCCCCGCGTGGATGTTGCGCACAGCTGTGGTTGGGACGAAAATGATGTGCCCGAGCCCCCCGCGCGGGCGCCCGCCCGCCTCCCCGCGCGTCCCCCCGCGCGTCGCCGCGACCACCTCGATCATCGTCGGGTCCGCCGTTCCGACCTTGCCGACTGACCCGATACCGCCCACCGTTTCACGTGACGCGCAGAGACCAAGATCACGCAGGTGACTTACAAGGAGGGCGAGCTGCTCAGCGAGTCCCTCAAGGCGGACGGTGCCCTGGTGGAGGTCAAAATTCCTGCGGAGTGCACGGTGAACACCAACCAGCAGGTGCGCGCGCGGCCCGTCACGATCCCCCGAACGCCCCGAATCCGATGGCGATGTTTCACCTCGACGACGTCGCGGATCGTGCCCGCGTCGAGACGCACCGAACGCCGCCGGCGCAACCCGCCCGGTCCCCGCTCGACCCTATTTCAACCCAACCGTCGATCTGAGGGCGCGGCGACGCTCGTCAGTTTTATCCCCGGAAAGACGTCCGAACTGAACTCAACCCCGTCCATCCCCCTTCCACCCACCTAAATACCAGGTTCGCTCGCGCCAGCTGTGGGGCACCGACATCTACACCAGCGACAGCGACCTCGTGTCGGTGCTGATGCACACCGGCCACTGGCTCCCGGGTCCCACGTGCCCGCCATCGTTACTGGAGCTCAGAGCCGTGGTCCGAGCCGTCTCACCCATCGAGCAATACCCGTCCACGTCCAGGAACGGCATCCGGTCCCGGTCCTGGGGCCGCGTGCTCACCGGCGTGTCGTACAAGGTTGAGAGCTGCGTCGCGATCACCGTGAACAACCAGACGATCGAGCTGAGCGGCGACCCCGAGCGGGTCAAGCCCAGCGTCCCCACGTTTTTCCCAAACGTGGTCGAGTCCGTGGTCAACACCCGCGCCTCCGCCGCGAACCAGGAACGACGGGGTAAGCTGATCCAGGAGGTCACCATCCAGTACAACCTGTGCAACGAGCCGTGGCTCAAGTACAGCATCGCGTCCGTGTGCGACCAAGGTTTCAAGCGAGCCGACTGGACCAGCGCCCGGCTGAGGAGCAACACGCTCTACCTCGAGACGCACACGCAGCGGTTCGAGCTGTCGTACGACGGCCCGGTGTTCGACGAGGAGGCTGAGAACTACGACGAGGTCAACGCCCCCGAGGCGGACGTGTACAGATGGGGACGGTGCGTTCAGCCGAGGGACCTGACGGAGACGGCGGAGCTCGGAGTGCCGCTGCCCAAGGAGGAGCTCGTCGACGTCGTCACCGGGATCAATTGGACGGAGGTTGGCTTTGGCCTCAACTCTGTGCACATCCAGGGTAAGGAACACAAGGTCGTGAGGCTCCAGTGGCTCCCGCGGATCGAGCCGGGCGGCGAGTTCCAGGCGGACGAGTAAGGCGGCTGGTAACCATTAACCATTAGGGGGGAATGAATATAACACTTGAGAATTGAGAATGAACAACCCGGTCGCGTCGTTACCTAAAATTAGCCTACGTGTCATCACCGTGACATTCCCGCGCCGCCCATCGGGCCCATGTCCGTCCCAGGCGGCGGCGGCCTGAACGGACCCATCTCGATGTCCATCTCCGCCGCGTCGTCCACGTAAAATTCACTCTCCTGCACCGGCCAATCTTCCAGCACGTTCTCGCCCCCGATCACCATCGTCTTCAACCCAAAGTACTCCCTGGAGAACGTGATGAGCGAGTTGATCAGCACGTCCACGCACATCTCGTCCGCGGAGCCCAGGTCGAACCAGCACCGGCACCACCGCCCTTTGTACTCCGGGCCGCCCATCGCGTGGAACACGGCGGTTGGCACGTCGCCGTCGCCGTTGGCCTGGTCCATGTCGTACTCCATGTTGGACACCTCGAAGAAGTTAGCCTGGACCTGCATGTTGTCCGAGTTGAACCCGCCGAGCTTACCGAGCACGAACCACGCCTTGAACACCTCGTCCAGCAGCGGCTGCTCCATCTCGCTGATGTTGTTATGCGACTCCAGATGGATCCACAGGTTTTGCGACTTGAACTCGCGGAACTTGACCAACAACGGCACCGTGCTCCCTTCCTTCTCTTGGTAGATTCGTTCTTTTCGTTGTTCGAACCGCTCGCGGATGCGTTTCTCCACCTCGTTCGGGTCGGAGTTTGACCCGTCCAGGAGGGTCTTGATCTCCGGGTCGTACTCGGCGCTCTCCTCTAAGATCTCCATCCACTTGAGTTTGTTCCCGTCGGCGTCGAACCCGGGCTTGGTGGGTGGTGCCTCGCTCTTGGTGGATGCCTCCTCGCCGGGTGATGACGACCCGGCGGTGTCATCGTCGTCGTCGTCGTCGGGTTCGCGCTCGGGGTACTTGCGTCTCGCGACGCGCGTCGCAGAGGCGGTCAGGGATGCGCCCCGCCGACGATTGGCAGAGACGACGCAGCCGCCGCCCAGCGTTGCGACGTGCGCGGATTGGGAGGGTCGTGGGGCGAACACCGCGCGGGTTTCGGGGGTTCGAACGCACACGCGCCCGCATGGTACCGCGCGGGGTAACGCCGCGGCGCGAATAGTCGTCATGGTCGTCCTCGCTCGGTCGACTTGTGTCGGTGGCGCCCTCGCAATTCATTGGTAACTTTTGGGAGCGCAACGTCAGTTTGTCGAGTCATCAGATCCGGCGCGCGCCGCGTTCTCCGTGACTCCGTCGCGCGGTCGCCGCTGGTATCGCCTGAGGTTCGCGCGATGTTCACCGCGACGCAAGCCGCTTGCGCGGCGGCGTGGACCGCGCCGCGCACCCACCGTTCGTCGTCACGCGACGCCGTCCGAGCGAGCGCCCGCGTGTGCCACGCGTCCGCCCCGTCGTCGCGGCCGAGCGCGCGGTCGTTCCGGTGGGAGCGCCGCCACGACGGTTTCGCCCCACACGCGCCCGCCGGAGGACGCGGCGATGCCGTCGTGGCGCGCGCGGGGCCCGGCGGCGCGGGGCCCGGAGGTGACCTGTACGCCCTCCTGAACGTCCCACCGACGGCGACGAAGAAGGAGATCAAGGCGGCGTACAAAAAAGCCGCGCTCAAGTTCCACCCAGACGTGAACAAAGCGCCGGACGCGGCGGAGCGATTCAACGAGGCTAAGCAGGCGTACCAGACCCTGGCGGACGAGGACTCGAGGAGGCGGTACGACGCTCTGAGAAACGGGTCGGGGTTCGGGGGGTTCGGGGGGTTCGGGGGGTCACGGTCATCCTCGAGGTCGACGACGTCGCCGCGGTCATCCGCGGGCACACGGAGTTCTCGGCCGTCATCTTCGAGTCCTGACGACGAGCCGTTCTACGGCTTTTCGGATTTCTGGTCGGACATGGAGAAGGAGTTCGAGGCGTTCGAACGGAAGCGCCCGGACCCGGCGCGGCCGCGGACGCTGTGGGAGGAGCTCGAGGCTCTCGGCGAGGAGTTTGTGGATTTTTTGGAAGACGAGACGAGGGCGTTGGACGAGGAGACGCGACGAAGGTCGAAGGAGAGCGACGCGGCGTCCAACGGGAGGACCGAGACTAAAAGGACGAGCGCCGAGAAGGACGGGAACGTACGCGGCGCGTCGTCGTCGTCGTACGCATCGTCCGGGACTGGGAAGTCATCCGGAGGTGCCTCGAGGGCGCCGCCGCCCAAGCGCGAGTCGGTGGACGAGATGCTCGAGAAGCTCAAGCGCGACATGGGCATGAAGTGAGGCGTGGGCGCGATTGTGATGGACGCGCCGTGTGAGCGCGTGTTGATACCGGGCTTTGGACGGAGCGCGTGTGTGAAACAGGGAGGGCGGCGGTGCTGGCGAAATAACCAAAACCAAACTAAATTTTGTTGTCAAAACGAGGGTTTATTTTATATGAGAGTTCTTGAGTCATCCGAGCCGAAAACGTGCCATTCGCATTGACTTTCAAAGTGTCACGAGACAGATCGAACACTTGGTTTCGTGATTCTCGGATTGCGACCCCCAGATCTTCGCTCGCGCCTCGGCACGTGCGTCGTTCGTCGTTAAACACTCTCACCCTCGCTCACTCACTCGCCCACCGCCCTCGCGCCTTGCAACGCGCACCTCTTGTCTTTGTACATAGTTTTTTCTTCGCCCCTACCCTTTCGTTTTACGGATTAAGATGGACGCCGGAAGAATGCTTCACCGCTTCGGCGACGAGAACGCCCCCAAGACCCCGGGGAAGGCGCGGGTGAGTCCCCACATTCATCACGTTTCCAATGATTTCATCCATCCCCGATATCATCGCACCCGACGCGACGTTCGTACCCCCGCGAGACGCGCCCCGATGGCACCGTCTCCGGCGGCGCAGATCGCGGCTGGGTTTCGGGAATTCCGACGAACGATCCCGCTGACTGTTATTTCCCCGCTTCCTCCACGCAGCCCGACCGCTTCATCCCCAACCGCAGCGCGCTGGATTTAGACATTGCCCACTACAACCTCGTGAAGGAGAATGCCAACGCCAATGACCTCGACCTCGCGGCGGAGGTTGCGTCGCCCAGCAAGGTACGCCGCCTTCTCCGTCAACGTCCTATCCGCGACGATTCGAGATCGTCGATCGAGTCAAACAAAAACATTCTTTACCCCTCGATCGCGCAGCTTCTCTCCCGCTGACCTTTCCTCGACTGAGCACTGACCGACGACCCCGCCAATCCAAATCCATTTCATCCACACAATAGGAGGAGTACAAGAAGCAGCTGGCGAGCAACTTCTTGAGCCAGGATGGCGGCGCGGGTAACGCGAAGATCCTCGCGTTCAAGTCCAAGGCTCCCGAGCCCCCCGCCGGTATGGAGAACTCGGCCCGCGGCGTCTACACCGGCAACGCGGGCGCGGGTGTCAAGTCCAAGAAGACGTTCAGGCACGTCCCTTCCGCCCCCGAGCGGATCCTGGACGCGCCCGAGCTCATCGACGACTACTACCTGAACCTCATCGACTGGGGATCCACCAACCAGGTGGCCGTGGCGCTCGGGTGCACGGTTTACCTGTGGAACGCGGACAGCGGCGACATCCAGCAGCTGTGCCAGACGGACCCCAACAACAGCGACGACTACGTGACCAGCGTGCAGTGGGGCCAGGACGGTAAGCACATCGCCGTGGGCACCAACGACGCCGAGGTTCAGATTTGGGACGTGAGCAGGCTGAAGCAGGTGCGTACCCTGAAGGGCCACAACGCGCGCGTCGGCGCCTTGGCGTGGAACGGTACGCAGCTCGCCACCGGCTCCAGGGACAACACCGTGATGATGCACGACGTTCGCATCCGCGAGCACCGCACGGCGACGCTCACCTCGCACTCCCAGGAGGTGTGCGGGCTGAAGTGGGCGCCCAGCGGTAACCAGCTCGCGTCTGGCGGTAACGATAACCTTTTGCACATCTGGGACCAGAACTCCATCGGCAACGGCACGCACCTCCACAGGCTCGACGCGCACCAGGCGGCTGTCAAGGCTCTCGCGTGGTGCCCTTTCCAGTCCAACCTGCTCGCGTCGGGCGGCGGTACCGCGGACCGCTGCATCAAGTTTTGGAACACCAACACGGGTGCGCTGCTCAACAGCGTCGACACCCACTCCCAGGTGTGCTCCCTCCAGTGGAACAAGCACGAGCGCGAGCTGCTCTCGTCGCACGGATACTCGCAGAACCAGCTGTGCCTGTGGAAGTACCCCACCATGACCAAGATGGCGGAGCTCACCGGTCACAGCGCCAGGGTTTTGCACATGGCGCAGTCCCCCGACGGCACCACCGTGGTGTCGGCGGCGGCGGATGAGACTCTCAGGTTCTGGAAGTGCTTCTCGGATTCGGACGCGGGCAAGGCGAAGAAGCTCAAGGATGGCGCCTCCGACTCCAGCGTGCTCCGCCGTTTCAACTTCCGCTAAGGCGCCAAACGCGGTCGGGCAGTCACAGCCGCCGCGGCTTGGTGGAGCGGCGCTTTATTATTCTTTTTCTGTACTAACGTTAGCGACTAACCCCCGGCGGGCGGCGACTGATGCCCGTCGGGAAGCGGAACCCCTGATCTTTTTTTTGTTTTCAGGGGTGTGGATGGAATTTTCTGTACCCTACGGTGTTCTTTGAACACCACTCAACTACCGAAAGACGACGACTCGACTTTTCACGATGAGATGATCGCACCATAAAATATTACTTTGCTAGCTGTAGCTCGATTAGTTTGTCGAGCTTCGCCTCGAGGGAATCCATTCGCTTCTCCAGGCTCCCTCCCGATGAACCCCCTATCGATGAACCCGATGAGCCCGATGAACCCGCCCCGCTCTTCTCCATGCGCGCCACGATCTCGTGCAGGGACTTGAGCTGGTCGAACATCTTCCCCGAACTCGCGATTCCCTCGTTGCTCACCCGCGTGGCGATGGTCTCCTTCCAGTGTGGGTGGAACGTGACCCGGGTGGTGCGACCGTTGAACCGTTTCTCAGACTCGGAGAACACGCTCGCGCTCGGGATCTGCTCCTCGCCCATGATTATCCCGTCGTCGCCCAAGCCAAAGTCCCGGAGGCACCACACGCAAACTTCTTTCGGGACCCTGTTCCGGATCATCCTCTCGCACGCGATGACCGTGAGCTCAGCCTTGAACTCGTAACTGAGCTGGCACAGCTCCTCCATGTGCCCCTCGCTCAGGGTCATCATGGTACACGACTGGGTGCACACGATCGTTTCCAGCCGGGACGCGAAGCCGAGCACCGCGGGTTCGCCGAAGAAGGAACCTTTTCCTAAACCGATGACGTCGTCCACCATGGTCTGCAACTCCTCCGTGCTCGGGTTGTGGGGCATCTCGTTAAGCAGCACCGCGACGGACCCTTTGGTGATGAAGTACATGTCGTACCCGAGCTCGCCTTGGCCGTACACGGAGTGAAACTGCGGGAACGATATCGGCGACATTCGCAGGCAAACCTCGGTGATGAACTGGTTGGACATGCTCTTGAATATGGGCACTCCCACCAGCGCGTCGGTGTAGAGGTTATCGAAGATGTCCTTTCGAAGACTCGGGGGCAGGTCCGACAGCACGCTCTTCTCGTCGAACTGGTTCATGTTCTGCCACCGGTAGAACGTGATGACCCGCTTGGCCACGCCGTTCGGGAGCTGGTTGTTCTTGAGGTAGGCTATGACGTACTGCAGGCGCTCGTGAAACCGTTTGGACGAACTGTCCGGGTTCATCGCCGCCAAGACGTTCGTCATGATCCAAGAGCACAGCACGACGCCCATGAGCATGGTAAATATCGCGATCACCATCGTGATCTCGTTATCCGCCGGCATGTCTCCGTACCCGACGCTGGTGATGGACTGCACCGCCCAGTATATCGACTGCAGCCACCGGTTGCCGCTGTTGTACTCCAGGTTATCCTCGTAGTTCATGCCGTATATGCACCCCATCCAGTGCGCGATCAGGATGACCAGCCCGTTGACCCGCGCGACCGAGATGAACGAGTGGTAGTAGATGAGCTGGTTCTGGTACCGGTGCAGCAGCCGACCGACCCGGAAAAGCCGCAGCAACTTGACCAGCCGGAAGATGCGCAGGAGCTTGAACAGCTTCAACGCGTTCGCATCCACGCTGGCGTTGAACCTCTGCGCCGACGAGCACCCGCTCGGATGGAACGAGCACGTCAGCGTACCTTCCAACGCCCTCGTCACCAAATCCACCGGAGCGCACGCCACCGCGTCGATCGGGAACCACGTCTTTACGTAATTAACCGCGATTGGCCACGGCTCCGACACCAAAACACTGGTCGTCTCCAACTCCTCCCAGTACCCAGTCACAAAGTTCGTGAACACGTCCAGTATGAAGTAAAAGTCTATGAAGAACTCCCACCAGAACGCCGGGCCGTACGCCGGGTGGTCGAACGCGACCCGGTACGGCGTAGCGCACGCGAGGTAGCACAGCACGACGACTTGGAAGATATCCCACCAGCTCCGAAATGTGCCGTCGGGGTTGATGTACCACCACCGGCCCACGGGCTCGGGCTCCGAGCGAGGGTCTTTCATGGCCTCCGAGCCGACGTCCTTGCCGAACAGCATGGCCTCTTTGCTGATGGAGGAATCGCTGCGCAACAGGTTGATTGTGGATTTGCTGGAGATCATGTTCCGTACCTTGTTCCACTTGGACAGCGCCTGGTTCATGCTCGCGTCGTCGGAGAGCTTCAGCGCCGGATCCTCCTCATCGATGACGTTGGCGTTGATCTTGACGTCCACGGAATGCTTGTTTCCCCACTGATTCATTTCGTATCTCTCGCGAGCTCGGTTGTGGTCCATGGTTTTCCTGTGCGCGTGCCGCTCGAACACGCTCTTGCCCCGCATGGATTGGCTCGGGCTCGAACCCACGTCGCTACCGTCCGACCCGGTGCCGCTGATCTGGCGCCTGAGCGACCGTTCCCTATGTATGGTCCTCATCGGCGCGTCTTCATCGATGCTGTCGAACACGCCGTGCTCCTCCCCACTCGTCCTCTCAGGGCTCCCCGACATGGCAATTCAACAAATCGAAGCTTTGCGGCAGGGCGTGTGGGCCGGTGCTTCGTTCGGCGGTCTCTGGACGTTCGCGCGCTCTCAATCACCTTCGATACACTCGAAGTGAGTACGGAGCGGATCAAATCGTCCCACTGCTTCGGCACCGATGCGCGCCCGCCTCTGATGTCGGTCGGGGATAGGGCAATTATCAACGTACTTTTCGCCGCGAGCCTGACTGCCAGATCCGGAAAACTTTGTCGTCCCGTCCGAACTCACTCACGCCGTCGGTTCAGACACACCGGGCGCCCTCCATGCTCGCCGCCGCCAGCGTCCGGAGGGCCACCGGCGCGACGGCGAGGCTTTGGAGGTCCCTCGCCACCTCGACGCATCGTCTCGGGGCCGATACGGGCGTCGAGCCCGCTCGGCTCAGGACCTTGGACGAGTTTCTGGATTTTCGGCGAGCGCATCCCGATGATTGCGCAATCATCGAACACGCGATCGACGAGTGGCCCTTGATGGGACCGGACTGGGGACCCGAGCGGCTCAGGGACGATCACGGTGACGTCGAGGTACCGCTGGAGGTATCCACCGGCGGCGCGGATTACAGAGACGCGTACAGGGAGGAGGACACAGGGATGACCGAGCGGAAGTTTCAGGCGGATCACTTTGTGCGACTGGGCGACTTCGTCGACGCGTTCGTGCTCGGCGGCAGGAAACTCCCGCCCGGCAGCAGCGCTTACCTCGCGCAGCACGACCTGCTCGCGAGAATACCGACGCTCGCGAATGCCTGCTCACCCACGCCCCAACACGTCGGCGACGGCGATGATGCACAACGCGAACGATCCATGAGACGGTGTTGGTTCGGGCCGGGAGGGACTAAAACGCCGCTGCACCGGGACCCGTACCACAACATCCTGGCCCAGGCGTGGGGGCACAAGCGCGTGGTGTGCTACGGACCTGAGGATACGGATAAGATGTACCCGTTCACCAATAACGGCTTCCTCAGGAACACCAGCGCGATCGAGGACGTCGACGACGTGGACGCCCACCGGTTCCCGTTGTTTGGCGATGCGAAAAGAACCGCGGCGGCGCTGGCACCCGGCGAGTGTCTGTTCATGCCGGCGGGTACGTGGCACGAGGTACGGGCCACGTCGGTGTCGTTGTCGGTATCGTACTGGTGGGGACGAAAGGGCACCGGGCCGGCGGGTGCGTAGTAATAGAAGTAATTCGTAGTACATAATGATAGAACCGACTAGCTGGAAAATAACACGCGAATGATCACGGCTGCGGACGCGTTTGCACCACCCACAGCTGACCGTCCGGCGTGAGGCACCCCTCGATATCCTGCGCGAGTAGCTGCCCGCCGTCCACGCTGCCGAGCGTGGACTCGACGAACCCGCCCGCGTGGACCAGCCTCGCCGCCAGCTGACCCCGGGCGCCGTCGTCTGTCGAGAGCCAGTGCCCAGCGCTGTTCACGCTCACGCTCTGAAGGGTCCCGTCGCCATCCGTGTCGGGCACGAGCGCGGTACCGAATGACGAGTACGTGTGCACCTGCGACTCGCCCGGGTTGGACCGGTTCATGGACAAACGCCACGGCGTGCCACGCACCGCGCCCGACGCCAACGTTTCGCCGTGGCCCAACGCCAGCTCGGCGTACGCGGTGTTCGGATCGTTCGTCATCGGGTGTTTGGTCATGAGGATGAAGGAGACGTCGGGGATGAGCATCTGCTGCACGAGCACAGCCATGTGCGCGCCGCGCTGCCCGACACCCGCGGCGGCGCGTGAGGCGACTGCCCGGGGCGTGTACAGCGACGCCCACACCTCGGCCACCGCGGAACCCAGCACTTGGGTGTTGTCGGGAGCCACGTTGGATATGGAGTCGTAGAGACCCGCCGCGGAGAGACCGGCGAGATCCTCCGCGTTGCCCGTGGACCGGACCATCACCTTGGTCCCGGGGTCGTTCCTGAAGGGATCCGCGAGCGCGCCGAGTTGCTCGTGCGAGGGTCGCAACTGCCGTACCAGGTCCTGGAGTTCCTGGCACACCCCGGCGACTTCCTCCGGCCGCGACTGCACCGACTCGAGCGCGTCGACCAAAAAGTTGAGGCGCTCGGCGTGACCCAGCGCGTTCGCCGCCTGCTCCATGGAACCGAAGGGGAGCACCGCGCCGGTGGGCGCCGCGAACCCGGAGTTGGAATCGGTGGCCAGCGCTGAGAGGACGGAGCACGCCATCGCCTTGGAACCCGCGACGGCGACACCCGCGTGCCACGGCATCTGACCGAGTTCGTGAAGCGGCGTGACCCACCCGGCGCGGCTGGTATCGGCGACGAGCGCCGCAGCCGCCCTCTGCGGCGGCGGCGCAGCCCCACCCATGGAACCTCCTCCTCCGCCGCCCTGGAACCCACCCTCGGCGGCGTCCAACGAGATGTTGGAGGGCTGCGCCACGAATCTCACCCCCGGCGCGTTCGTCAGCGACTGCGCGTGTTGCACCAGCTTTGGATCCTCGATCGCCACGAGGGGCACGCCCGCCTGGCGCGCTCGGAGCGCGAGGTGCGAGAGGTGGGGCAGCGCGTGGCAGAGTAAGATGCCCGCCACGCCCGGTCCGCACGTGGACACCTCCTCGTCGCCGTCCGCGGACTGCACGAGGAGCACCGCGGGGGCGTCGGCGGTGAGGGATCGGATGGCGGGATCCGCGGGGTCGAGCCGGGGCACCGACACGAGCCTCGCGCCGACAACCTCGCCGGCGACGAGGCAATCCCAGCCAGCCTCGCCGGTGGCGGTCCTCGCCGCGCGCAGTAAGTGCGACGCGAGCTTCGCGGACTGGAACACCACGGACGCGCGAATCTGACCCTCCGTGAAAACCTCCACGGTGTGCCCGTCCAGACCCAGCGACCGGCCAAGCGCCGCCGCTCGACCGTCGAAGAGGTCGGAGAGGAGACCGCAGTAATCCTCGGCGGAGCGTCGCGCGCGTTCAGCCACCGCGCGCACGCGCAGCGCACCTTGCTCGCCGCCCGGCAGGTTATTCGCGAGCTCGCCAGCCTCGTGCGCGATGTGGCCAAACTCCTCGCCCGCGCCGCCGCCGCTCGACAGCGCCGTCGCGTCGGAAGCCGCGGCGAGCATCCGGAGCGCGCTGGCAATCTCGGCACCCGATAACTCGTTCCGCGGGGGATCCGACTCGGCGCCCAGCGCGTTGATCCCGCGGGACAGTAACACGAAGGCGTAGTCTTCAAGGCCAATCTCCGCGAGGCGCCACTGCTGGCGCTGGTCCGGTGGTTCGTTCGCGATCGGGCCGTGGTTGATCTCGTGGTCCACTGTTCGGCGAAGGTCGCACAAAGCGTGGAGGCACTCCTCGATCGCCGCGAGGAGCGTGGGATCCGACTGGTTACCACCCGGGATGGCATCCACGGTAGCCTTGGCGCGGACGAACCTATTCACACCCTCGGTGACGGCGCCCGGGGGGTTACCTTCCCTGCACTGCTTCTCGAGTCTGTCGGTGACGCTGCTCGCGTTGAAAAAGTCCTTGAGCTCGCGGTGGAAGATGCGAAACTCCTCGATGAACTCCTCCGGGTAGTCCGTGCCCGGCGCCGTGAGCTTGGCGAGCATCTTCTCCGTGGCGACCAAGTCCTCGGGACCCGCGCACCTGTGCAGCTTGTTCTGGATCGTGTGCTTGATCTCGGCGCGAACGTCGCGGCACTTCCCGTGTTTGTCCCCTTTGCCGTGCGCGATGTCGCGGATGCGCGTGAGGGGTACGGATTGGGTAAACTCTGCGGTGAACGCGGGGAGGCGCGGGTGAAGGCGGCGGGTGAGCGCTTTGACTTCGTGTGACCCGTTGTTGCGCTCGACAGCCTCGATGGACTCGTACATCTTCTGTGACGCGTTCGCGTGGTGGTTGGGTCGGTAATGCGAGCCGTCCTCGACGCACGCGATGGCGCCTACGCCGACCCAGAAGAGGTAGATGGACGAGTACGCGAGCGCGTCCATGTCCGCGTGGTTGGAGTCCATGCAGAGGACACCCTCTAAGGCCTGGAGCTTTTGTCTCCACGATGGGGAGTCCCTGTCGTTCTCCACGATGCGTCGCGCGGCGTCGGGGAGGCCGTCGGTGTTCCACTGGTTCTTGCGCTCGTGGTTACTACCCTTGTGCTGGTTCAGGCTGACGTCCTGGCCGGCCCAGTTGCTGAGCAAGGCCATGTGGTCGCCGGTCTCCTGTACGGGCGGGGGTGGCGGCGGGGCAGGTTCCTGGTGGTGATGATGCTCCTGGTGGTGATTGTGGTGCTCCTGGTGATGATGCTGCTCCTGATGGTGATGCTGCTCCTGTTGGTGGTGCTGCGGCGCCTGCTGCTGGATCGGGGGCGGGGCGCCGCCGCCCGCGCCAGCCACCGCCTGGAGCGCGGGTGACACGTCGATGAACACGTCGCCGCCGTCCCTGTCCCGTAGCCATTCCTTGCAGTCCTCGGTGCGGATCAGCATCGTCATGCAGGACGTGCCGGTGTCGTGCGGCGCAAACTCGAGCGTGAGCTCACCGTCTTGAAGCGCCGATTCGCACGACTGCGCATCCGGCGCTCGAGAGTCGGCGGGGACGCTCACGAGGTTATCCTGCGGCGAGTTCCACGACCCGCCGCGTCGGTCGGTGACGCCCCAGTGCAGCAGCAGCGGCTGGCCCGTCGCGACGCCACCAGCCTGGCACCTGATTGCAACTGACGGCGGCCAGGTGGCCATCAACTTGACGTCGCAGGTGCCGCTGCTCGACCCGTCCTCGGTGGAGAGGTTGATGGTGTACGTAGCCACGACGGAGCCATCCGCGCCGTTGGAACCGCCCCCGGCCATCGTGGGCGTGTGGTGCACGGGCTCCGGTTCACTGTACACGGGCTCGGGCTCGAACTGGTGTGCGCTGCCGTAGGACGCGGTGGTATCCGCGGTGGGCCAGGAGCCGACGGCGGCGGAGTTCATCGAGCCGTGCGGCGGCTCGTTGGAGTGCCCGTTGGAGTGACCGTTGGACGGCGGAGTGAAGGCGGGCGCCTGGAACCCACCGCCGGCGTTGACACCGCCTGCACTGACACCACTCGCGGACATGGTGGCCAGCTGGGGCTGGGGCGGCGCGAAGTTCCTGAAAGGGTTCCCCGGGTCGTTGGTGTACCTCTCGAACACGGACATGCCGGCAAAGACGTTGCCGTCGTCCGCCATCATCCGCTCGAACGCGCTGCCGTTGACGGGCGCGTTCCCTCTGGGCGCGTTGGCGGCGGCGATGGACGCGGCGTGCGCGGCGGCGTCGGCGAGCTGTGCATCGCGTTCGCGCTGCATGTTGGCGACTCGCGCCGCCTCCGCCGCCTCCGCCTCCGCCATCGCCCTGATCTTGTCCGTCTGGGACCTCGCGGCGTTCTCGGCGGCAGCCTGCGCGCGTGCGGCGGTGGCCATGGAGAGGCGCTCGTCGAGGAAGAAGGCGTTCGCGCTGTGGTCGTAGTAGCACTGCTTGCCGGCGTCGAAGATGACGAAGGCGAGGCCGTGGCCCGGTCGGCGGGGCAGCGGGATCTCGATCGTGTCGCTGTACGCGCCGAATGGGGAGCGCACCGCGGAGCCGACCGCCCACGACTGGACGCAGTAGGACCCGGGGGGCATGACGGCCTCGGGGGGGCACTCCCACGGGGTGTTGCTCAGAGTGCCGGGCTGCGCCTGACTCTCCTCGCCGAGCCCCCAGTGCAGTTGCAGATCGCCGGGCATGTGCGCCGTGATGACGGCGACGAGGTCGTCAACGTTCGCAGCCGCAGCCTGGACGCCCACGGCGATGTACGCGCCGGGCGCGACGTGCTCGAGCTCGACCCTGAACGCCTCCTCGGTGAACTTGAGGTCGGGGGAGATCTCGGGGTTGCCGAAGGTGCTCTCGAACGCGCGCGGCGCCGCGGACCGCGCCGATCGTCGCGGCTTCAAAAGTGTCAACCTGGCGTCACCATTGGGTTTTCCTCGCGAGGCGTCGAGCCTCGGGCCGGCCGCGGCGGGCGCCGGCCGCGCGCGGATCCCACCGCGGGGCACGGACGCCGCGCCGTTGGCGGTGCCTTGGAGCGCTGCCGAGGCCATCGCGACGGGTCAGGGCACCTGTCGTGCGGCTCGGTCTGCTGCTGGTGGGGGAGAGACGGTTGAAACCCTTAACAATCGGTTCAAACGTCGCTGAGTCAAATATCGCTTTTTGGTCGATCGATTTGGTATTTCCTAATTTTGTTTACTCCAATATCTCATACGGTTGTGAATTTAGTTAACCGCGAATTACGTCCATCAGCAGTAAAACACGGGCGACGCGTCCACCAATCAGAACGGCCTCGATCGAGCCCAAAAAAGTGCGCAGTCATCACGGAACAGAGCTATCCGGATCGCCCGCCCATCGGATCGGGGGGATTGCAGCGCCAGCCCGGGCATTACGACACACGCGTTCGACCGCCGAGCCCGCATTTCGCGACTCGTCACCGTTCGTGCACCCCAAGGAAGGCGCGAGAACAGCGTACCCTTCACCCCTCCCCAGACCCCGATCGTCCGGCCATCATCATGCTCGCCGCTCCCCTCTCTGCTGCCACGTCGGCTTCCTCCGTCGCGACGCGGTCTGGCAATGACGCCCGC
>Ga0257106_1000827_pt1 | contig 16731 bp, 10 predicted proteins | sample LP_taG_3_FD_190177 | JGI IMG/M metagenome (GOLD analysis project Ga0257106, IMG submission 190177) | Marine microbial communities from Northeast Subartic Pacific Ocean, Canada - LP_J_2011_P26_10m | ecosystem: Environmental > Aquatic > Marine > Oceanic | place: Canada: Northeast Subartic Pacific...
TGCTTCATTTCAAGCGACGGAGTGATTTGAGGTAAGAGTGTTCAAAGTTACTCCAACAAGGCGTGTTAATTCACGATTAAGGCATGCTTTAAACTATTCTAAATAGCCCTTCAGAAACCAGTCGTGACAGGAAAGGTGTGATTCTCGCTGGTTTCCAATAGGTCCTCAGAGGGTTGGCTTTGTCATGCGGGCTTCGTAGGCGTTTATGGTATCCGAGCTGAACTTCGGTTTGCCAAAGCCGTGGCTGTTGCTAAGTGCGTCGCCAATGATATCAGTCGCCCTTAGACGCGTTCCTGTCGGTTTGGTCGACATGATTATTTCGGCCTTGCTCAGTAAGTTGACGCTAGTGTGTGGCGGGACATAACGCTCCGGCACCCAAAAACTCTCCCTTACGATCTCCGTATGTTCCCGACATCCTTTTTCACAATCGCGTGAACAACGAGAGATTTCGCGTTCTCTAAATTCCCAATATCCGGGAATGGTGTAGGCGGGGAAGTGACTTTCCTCTGTCCATTTTTTCGTTTCTTCGTCATCCAACCAGAAGGTGTTTTTCCCGCGGGCCAAGGCAATTTCCGCAGCGCGGACATTGACAAAATAACTCGCGAATTCTGAGCCAGGGCGGTTGAACGTTTCAAAAGCGACTCGAACTCGATTTTTGTCGATGGTGTTTTCAATGTATCCTCCCCAGGAGGACGAGCTTCCTTCCCACGGCTGACTTGGTCTTTGGGTAAGTGGTTGATAATACTGCCGAGCTGGCGAGCAACTTGGAAAGAAAACAGCGCTACCGAGAAGTGTGACGAGGTATAAAAGGCGCTGCATATTGTTTTGACTGGCGGTGGATCTGTTTGATTCGATCAAAATGATTGAATCGCCAAAGGTTTGCCTTCATTCGCTTCGCCAAGGCCAATCGCTGGAATCACAGTATGGCGGGCTTAGCGTCACTATTTTGGATCCTTCCGGCGACACCATCCAAATTCTGAAATCCATTCAACTTATGAAAACGCTCGCCTCCGGGTGTGATTCGTAGAGAATGGCAAAGCCGGTGATGAGACGTTTTCTGACTACGACGCTATCGATATTTGTGAGCTATTTGCTGCCTATTTTTGCTGCCGAGCGCGGCGACGAGAATTGGTGGTCACTCCAGCCAGTTGACCGGCCAGATGTCCCTGAGGTTTTTGATACGAGTTGGGCTCGTAATCCGATTGATGATTTTGTCTTGGCAAAACTCGAGCTTGAAGGGTTAAAGCCTAGTGCTGAGGCTGATAAGCAAACTCTTACCCGGCGACTGTATTTTGATCTCGTTGGACTTCCGCCGGATCTTGGTGTCGAAGGGGATGTCGATGCCTTACTTGCTTCGCCACGCTATGGCGAGCGCTGGGCGCGGCACTGGTTGGATGTTGCACGTTTTGGAGAGAGCCAAGGTTTCGAATACGATCAGTTACGCGAAAACGCGTGGCCGTATCGCGACTGGGTGATTAATGCTTTCAACGACGATATGCCCTACGATCGATTCGTGCGTCTGCAGATCGCTGGAGATGTTCTGGAACCTAATAATCCGGACGCGATCACTGCAACCGGGTTTTTGGTGTGTGGGGCATTTGATGGGTTAAAGCCGAACGGAGACAAACAGCGCAAGATCATGCGTCAGGACGAGATGGAGGATCTGGTTGGCACGGTCGCGCAGAGTTTTCTTGGACTCACCGTGCATTGCGCTCGTTGCCATGATCATAAGTTCGACGCCATCACGCAAAAAGAATATTACCAGATGGCTTCTGCCTTGGCTGGTGTCACCCGAGGTGATCGGGAGGTTCCCGCTGGTGGCGATCCAGAAGCGTTACAAAATTCACTGGATGCGGTTACCGCAGAATTATCGGAGTCCGAGCAGCGTATCACCCAGAAGATTCTTGCCTCTGATAAAAGAACCGTCTCGGCGGTCAATCGGGTGAGGCCAATCTCTCGTTGGACCTTTGATAAAGACCTCCGGGACGAAATCGGCTCCGCACACGGTGAAGCCAAAGGTGGTGCGCGTGTAATCGGCGGAGTCTTACATCTCGATGGTAAAGATGACTATGTCATCACGGCGCGCATGCCGCGGGAGTTGGGTGCGAAGACACTCGAGGCCTGGGTGAAGTTAGATAATCTTGATCAGCGCGGAGGCTCAGCGATTTCGGTTCAAAACGTCGATGGAGGGCAGTTCGACGCGATCGTATTCGGCGAGCGTGAACCACGACGCTGGATGTCGGGGAGTAATAGTTATGCTCGCTCTAAAAGCTTTGGTGGGCGTGAGGAAATTGATGCTAAAAGTGACTTTGTTCATATTGCGATGACCTACGCAGAAGACGGAGCGATCACAGCCTACCGGAACGGCAAGTTGTATGGGAAGACCTACCGCACGGGGAGATCAAAGTATCTTGCCAAGAATCATCAGGTGCTCTTCGGGCTGCGTCACGGGAATAGCGCGGGTGCTGGGCGCATGTTGGCGGGTCAAATTGATAGGGCGCAGTTATATGATCGCGTTCTATCAGCCGAGGAGATTGCAATCTCGGCGGATGTTCGTTATGTCAGCGAAGCGGAGTTGGTTGCGGCCTTGACTCCGACGCAGCGCAAGACTCGCAATGAGCAAAAAGCCGAGATTTCTCGCCTTAAGGGCGCGCTGTCGAAGATTCAGAAAAAGAAAGTCTACGCTGTGCGCCCGTCAGGTTCGCCGGTGACGAAACTCTTAGAACGCGGTAATCCCTTTGATCCTCGCGAAGAGGTCTCGGCGGGAGGAATCGCAGCAGTGAGATCAACCTTGCCTGCAGATTTTGGTTTGGCCCCGAATGCGAGTGAAGCCGAGCGCCGGAAGAAACTCGCCGCCTGGATTTCACACCCAGACAATCCGATGTTCGCTCGCGTGATGATGAACCGGCTTTGGCATTATCACTTTGGGCAGGGCTTAGTGAAGACACCCAACGATCTTGGTTTTAGTGGTGGTAAAGCTTCACACCCGGAGTTGCTGGACTGGCTCGCGGCGGAGTTCCGGTCGCAAAAATGGAGTTTGAAAGCAATGCACCGACTGATTGTCAATTCTGCAACTTACCGGCAGTCCTCGCGGCCGAATCTCGATGCTTCAAAAATTGATACGGGTAACGTTTTATTATGGCGGTCTTCCCCGCGGCGGCTCGAAGCCGAGGTGATTCGCGACTCGATTCTAAGGGTGGCGGGCCAACTGAATACCGCAATGGGAGGTCCCGGATTTCGTGATTTCAAGATGTACCGGCACAAGGGTTCATGGGTCTACGATCCGATTGATCCAGAGGGTTCTGAATTTAATCGCCGTAGTATCTATCGCACTTGGGCGCGCGGCAACGTCCATCCTTTGTTGTCTCCTCTTGATTGCCCCGATCCCTCGACCACGACTCCGACGCGCAGTATCACCACTACGCCGCTAGGGGCACTCTCACTCATGAATACTTCTTTTGTTTTGCGCATGTCGGATCGCCTTGCCGAGCGGCTGCAACTTGAGGCAGGTGATGATACGAAAGCCCAGATTGCCCTCGGATTTCGTCTCGCCTATGGCCGCGAGCCAAGAGCAGTGGAGATCGGGCCATGCCACGACTTCCTCGCCAAGAGTGGCCTTGCCGCTTTTTGCCGGGTGCTCTTTAATGCTAACGAATTCCTCTACGTAAATTGATCGAACTATGACTGGCAAACCACTATCACGACGCGAATTCTTTGAGTGGACAAAGGGCGGGCTCGGTGGGGCTGCAGTTTCCTCGCTGATGGTAGGGGAGGGTGTTGCGGCACCTCCCGTTGAGCCTCAATACGTGCCAAAGGCGAAACGAGTAATTCATCTTTGTTTGTGCGGTGGGGTGAGCCAAGTCGATACTTTTGATTATAAGCCGAAGCTTGCTGAAATGCATGGCAAGTCGCTTTCAGCCGATGAGCGCCCCGATGTATTTTTTGGTAAAGTGGGATTGCTGCGCAAAAATGATTGGGAGTTTAAGCAACGCGGCAAAAGCGGACTTTGGATCTCCGATCTGTTCCCACATCTTGCGACGGTTGCCGACGAACTGACGGTCATCAATTCCATGGTCGCGCAGTCTTCCAGCCATACTCCTGCGACCTTCCAGGAAAGTAGTGGATTCCGTCTCAACGGTTTTCCGGTGATGGGGTCGTGGGTGAGCTATGGACTTGGGAACATGACTGATAATTTGCCGACTTATGTTGTCCTGCCGGACGCTCGTGGAATGCCAGCTGGTTCGACGAGTAATTGGACTAATGGTTTTTTACCCGCCGTCCACCAGGGTGTGCCTTTCCGGACGAGCGGCGAGGGGAATGCTATCAGCAATCTGTTCCCAGCTAGGCCGATTACGGCGGAAGTTGAAATCAATAGCCGTGCACTTTTAGATAAGATGAATAGCTTGCATATGGAAGAAAGAGGCTTTGAGGATGTCTTCGCAGCGCGGGTGTCAAGTTACGAGCTGGCGGCCAAGATGCAGCTTGCTGTGCCAGAGGTCACCGATATCAGCAAAGAGAGTGAAGCAACTCGCGAGAGCTATGGATTGAATGGCAAGGAGACAAAGGATTTTGGGCGCAGTTGTTTGTTGGCGCGGAGGATGCTCGAACAGGGCGTACGCCATGTGCAGCTCTTCTCCGGCGGTTCATTCGGGTCGCCACGCATCAATTGGGATGGGCATGAAGACATGAAGCGTAACCATGGCCGTGAGGCCTTGCGGATTGACCAGCCGGTCGCAGCACTCCTCAAAGATCTTCGTCAGCGCGGAATGCTCGACGACACGCTCGTGTTGTTTACCTCGGAGTTCGGCCGCACGCCGTTTACTCAATCAGGAGCCGACCAAGTGGGCACTGGGCGCGATCACAACCAGGTCGGCTTCAGCTGCTGGATGGCCGGCGCTGGTTTGAAACATGGAATCACATATGGAGCGACGGATGACGTGGGCTACAAGTCCGTGGTTGATCCTGTGCCTTGGTATGATTTCCATGCCACAGTGCTCCATTTACTGGGTATTAATCACGAGGAACTCACCTATTATCACAACGGAATTCAACGCCGGTTGACCGATGTTCATGGTAAATTGATTGATGGAATTTTGGCATAGAATAGTGGTTGACTACTGCTAAGAATGCTTCTCTAGTCCAAGATTCTTCAGTAGATCTTTCAGACCCTTGATAGGTATTTTCCGGCTGTTCGATATTTACCTCAGCGATGCGGGAGTTCTACCTCTTGCCAAACTTGGTGCGCAGGAAGGTGATGAGCTTTGCCATTTCTGCTGGCGTGATTTGCTCGTGTAGGTTTGCGGGCATGAGTGAGACTTCTGACGCAGTCATTGTCTTGATGTCTTTCCTCAGTATGATGTCGGTTTTACCGTCGGGGCGTTTGAGGGTGAGGCTGGTGGCTGATTCGTTGGCTAGAACGCCAGCGTGAGAAACACCGGTGGAAGTTGTGACGAGGTATAGCTTGTATTCAGGATCGATTTTTCCGTTTGGGTCCAGGATGTCCATGAGGATCGCTTCATCAGGTTTGCCTGAGATACTCTCGAGAGAGGGTCCGATTTCGCTGCCTTCATCGTCGAGCTTGTGACAGATAAGGCAATTTTTCGCGTAAATACTTTTTCCATTTTTCCCGTCTTGTTTGGCGGTGAGGGCTTTCTGATAGCGGGCGATGCGTTTTGGCAGATCAGCATCACTATTGACAGCTGCGAATAGATCTTTTGTGCGATTGGTATGGTTGCTTTGAATGAGCTTTTCGCGCTGGATAGCAGAGAGGTCGCCAATCTGAATGGCCCTTTTTTCCAAGGCGTTGAGGAGCACTGGGAGACGATTTTCTTGGGAAAGAAGAGTTTCTAGCACGGCTGTGCGGGACTTTGGAGTAAGGCTTGGCCAGACCTTGATCAACTCTTGCGCGACACGAATATCGTGAGATTTTCCGAGGGCGATAATAGAAGCTTGCTGCAGAGATGGAGGCTGTTTTGGATCAAGGAGCTTGATCGCGACGGGAGCAAGGGTTTCATAGGGAGCGATCGAGAGCATTTCGATCGCGGAGACACGTTGATTGAGTGAAGTCTGGCTATCAAGTGCCTGTTTTTTTGCTGAATTTAGAAATTTGCCAACATACTTGGAAGAATCGATGGGGAGTCTTGCGGCAAATCCAGACGCGAGCTTTCGAACTTCCGCATTGCTGCTGGTCATCATGACCGCAAGCTGGGTTGTGATTGTTTCCCAGCCGTTCGTTGGTTCTGGCCATGGTGTATTGCCTTGAGAAGCGCCGGCGATAAGACCTTGAAGAAAAGGAATACCGGTTTCGGGACTCAAGTGATTAAGATGCAAGAGCTGGTTCATGACAGCGTTCGAGTCCCTCCTGCCGGCCATCGTGGTTCCGAGAAGCGGGGTTCCCTTCCATTGTGATAGCCACGATCCGTTCTGGCCATTAGCAGAGCTAAGGATCGCTGATTCCATCCAGCGATCTCTCCCGTGTTGGTGAGATAAGGATGCAAGTCGAGTGGCGGATGCTTCAGTCTGAAGAGCGCCAAGGGTGAGTGCGATCTGAAGTTGAACGCTGGGATCGGGGTCGAGTGTATCGACCATCGAAAATACATACGCACTAACCGCTTTATTTTTTTTCAGAAGGGGTTCGGCCATTCGCAAGGCGTGGATGCGAACCCCAAAGTGTTTGTGTCGAAGTGCTGTCAAAACGTGTGAAGACTGAAGAGCTCCAATACTGGCTAAGGTGTTTATTGCGCGAATTGCGCCGCGCCAGTTTCCATCTAGGCGTTTCGCAAGCACCTCCGCAGGATTCTTGTCTGCTCTTTCGATTAGCAGGCGTTGTGCTGTTTCTCTTCGCCAGGGATTATTACTTCCGATTTCCTGAGCTAATTCAATTCCGCTGAGCTTGGAAAAATTTGGAGATTTTTGGACTTCGGCATTTTTTGGGACAAGTCGCCAGATCCGACCGTGTGCTCTACCTTGGTCGAGGCCATATTGTTGCTGGAGAAATCGCGGAATTGCAGAGTAATCCTCGATAATTTCGCGATACATATCAACAATGTAGAGCGCGCCGTCAGGGCCGGTGCGAAGGTTCACGGGGCGGAACCATTGATCGGTCGAGGCCAAGAATTCTGACTCCATTTCTTCTGGGGCGCGGGTTGCTTTGTAGCCTGCGCCGTCGCGGTTCAGAACGGCGCGGTGGATGATGTTAAGGGATGGTTCGCAGTAGAAAAGATTGCCGCGATACCGCGCAGGGAAAAGCGTTCCTCCATAGTAAGTGGTGCTACACCCTCCGGAGAAGTAGTTGCTGTTCGTTTCGCGGTCACCGTAGAATTTCACCCACGCTGGATCACTGCGGCGCCTTACACGCCACGGGTGTGGTTCGCTAATGCGGAAGCCACGATTATAATTCGAAGCGTTGTGTGTGTCGTTGGGTGACGGGACATGAGGATTTCGGGCAAGGTAGCGATGGGGCAGAGGAAGGGCGTAGCGGACCGAGGTTCCGCCGGATGAAGGGAACCGGTCGCCAACGTCGTTCATTGTCAGGCCAAAGGTGTGCACGCTACCGTTTACTCGTTCGATTGCGCTGCCGTCGGCCCGAATGCGGAAATCTGAGTTCCCTAGTTCAAAGGGCGTATTGAGCCTTGGCCCCGTAATTGTTCCTCCACCGCTGCCGCTGCCGATGTAGATCCAGCCGTCGAGTCCCCAGATCGGATTGTTGATACCACGTTCGATCGTGTTGGTGGCAAAGCCGGTGAAAAGGGTCTCCCGGACCTCGGGTTCTCCATCGCCATCGCGATCAGCGAAGAACATGATATGTGGCGCACATGTCACGATGATTCCTCCATTCGCGGGCACAATGCCATAGCATGGTGGTAGGTCGTCAGCCCACACGGTGGCTTTGTCCATGAGGCCATCGCCATCTGTATCAGTAAGTAATTTTACCGTTCCGGTCTGCCGTCTTGCTGCCGCTTCTGCGATAGGTCCTTCCTGGAACTCCCAGCGCACGCGCCGTACAGTTTTATCGAGTTTCCCCGTCTTGTTCAGTTCTTCGGTATCAATATGACCTTCAATATTGTAGCCGTGCAATTCGCAGACGAAGACGCGTCCGTGCTCGTCCCACGCGATACATGAAGGTTCCTCGACAATTGGTTCGCTGGCGACGAGCTCGATACGAAATCCCTCCGGTAAACGGATCTGTTTTGCACTTTCTTTTGGGGAAAGTGGCTGGGGAGCATCGGCGGATTTTTTGATCTCGCTCCAGCAGGGTGCTAGGAAAAACCCGGAGGTGATCGTGAAGATAATGAGGTGGATTCTCATAGCGTGTTTCGTAGGTATTTGTCTTGCTCTAATGTGGCAAGCAACATCGGAGACACTGAAGGAGGCGCCACCGGAGAAATTGGCTCGCTCCGGCATGCCGATAACAATAGGATTGGAAGTGAACGTTAATACACAGAAGTTTCAGTGAAAGGATATCTTAGTTTTTGTCTTATATTTTTGGTTTTTGTTTCGCGTGGACTTTGCCAAGAGCCAGATCTCATCACTTTAGAAAACGTTTCCTCAGCAAAAAGAATCGTAGCAGACGAACCACTGCGAAAAAGGTTTTCAGCCGAACAAGCGGCCCGATATCTCGACAACACGTCACTCGCATGGCAAAAGCGCCGTAATTGTGTCACTTGCCATACTAATATGGCTTATCTCATGGCTCGACCCGCCCTAAGCGAGGTATTGAAAGACTCTGGGGAAGTTCGGGGATTTTTTGAAAGCTATTTCATGGAGAGGTGGGGAAAAGGAGAAATCCCTCCAAAGCACGCATACAATCCGGTAGTCGTAGGGTCTGCCCTTGCTTTTAATGACGTCCAGACCTCAGGGAAGTTATCGGCCATAACTCGGCAAACGTTGGACATGATGTGGAAGACGCAACGGAGTGATGGTGGGTGGGACTGGGCTAAATGCGGATGGGCTCCAATGGAGATTGATGACCACTTTGGGGTGACACTGGCCGCCCTGGCTGTCGGAATCGCCCCGGGAAACTATGTGGAAAGCGAGGCTGCCAAAAAAGGAATGGAAAAGATACGCCAGTTCCTGAAAGACAATCGGGCGCACTCTCTCCATCATCGTATGATGCTCGCCTGGGCATCTATACGAGTCGATGGCTTAATGGAGGACTCGAAGCGTAAGGAGGTCCTCGAGGAAATGCTATCGAAGCAGCTCCATGGTGGAGGGTGGGCTACGCCGGCATTTTTGGTTGATTGGAAAGATTATGAGCGCATGGATAAAAAGCCTCACGATCCCAATACCCCGGATGCTTATGGGACTGGCCTCGCGATTATCGTTGCTCGCGAAATGGGAATCCCTGCCGAAGATGATCGTATTCAAAAGGGAATAAAATGGCTGAAGAACAATCAACGTCAAAGCGGGAGTTGGTTTACACGTTCTCCCGCAGAAGACAGTAAGCATTACATCACAAATACTGGCACTGCATTTGCAGTCCTAGCCCTCCAGTCTTGTGGCGAATTTGAAGGCTGGCCTTTTGGGGAATGACTGATTGATATGATTGCCTAACGAGCGACTAAGAGGGCATCGGCTATTTCCGAAATGGGATGGTTCCCCTCGTGAATTAAAATGGCATATCGAAGGCGAAGTTTTGCCCCCTTTTAATGACGGTATTTGATGAGGCTCCCGCCGCTCCTTGGATTGCTTTACGAAGGGGTTTGAAACAAGTGTGCCATAATCTCGGCTGTACGAAACTGCTAAGGTGGATGCTTGAGATGGTCCTATTTGCCTATGGGGGTGGTCTCTCCGAGTAGCTCCGAAACTATCGGTTCCATTGCTTTTGCCCATGCTGCGTAGCCCTTCTGGTTGGGATGCGCGCCGTCGGGAATGAGATCGCTTTTCATTCTGCGGCCGTCGAGGAAAGTCGCGCCGATATCTCGGTAGTGTATCATTTCATCTTCATCGCCAATATTAGAGATGAGTTTATTGACCTTCATGTTCTTTTGCCTAGCGGTATCATCATCGTCGCCACCACGCGGGAAAATCCCTAGCACTAAGATTTTCGTCTCCGGTAACTTGTGCCTTAGTTTTGCTACGATCAGCTGGATGTCATGAGCCGTAACTTCAGGCGGGCTACTACTGTGGTTGTTAGTGCCAATCATTAGGACGGCGAGCTTGGGCGAGATGCCGTCGATGTTCCCATTCTCCAATCTCCACAACACATGCTCGGTGCGATCGCCGCTAATCGCTAGATTCACGGCATTGCGTTTTGCGTAATATTGATCCCAGATTTTTTTGCCACCAGCCTCGCCTTCCTTGTCCCACCAATGGGTAATCGAATCGCCGATCATCAGTAGGTCAACATTGCCCTTTTTTACACGCGCGTTAAAAGCGCGGTGTCTTTCGAGCCAAGGAGTTTTGTGCCAGCGTGGCTCGGGGCGAGCGGCGATGAGGTTGTCTTTGCTATCGGGGGGAGGTGTTCGCCAAGTTGGAATACTAACGTGGTCGTAAGTCACGGTAGTAGTGACTTTGTCGAGTTGTGAACAAGCAGGGAGACCTACATAAAAAGTTTTTGCCATGGGAATCTCGACAGAGCCAAGATCTTTCCAGTTGTAACCATCTGCAGACATGTAGCCAGTGAAGCGGTTACGGAAGCGAATCAGGCGTAACCAGTAAGGCGTGCTCAAACGGTTTTTTTTGATGATATGCTTTTCGCTGAGATGTCGCGCCTTGTGGATGGCTGTTTCACCGCCCTTTTTTGACCGGGTGACCAGCGCGCCACTCCAGTGCGGCATGAGTAATACCGATATGTGGCGCGAATCAGCATCGAGGTTCTCACGCATCATTACGCCGGGTTTCGTCCACTGCGAACTCATCGGTCTGATGACGCGCGCGGTGATCGTTCCGTCGCCAGTCATTGGCGCGTAGGCGAAATGGAAGGAGTCATCTATGCCGCCGATATCATGGCCTTCACCTTCCATGGTGAAGGCTTTACCATTAAACTCGCTATAGCCGGGGAGGCCGACTCTGCCGACATCCATGCTCATAAAACCACCTGGCAAACCTGAACTCGCTGCGAGCTTTGCGGAGCTCGCACTTGTGCCGGTTTCATTCGAGGCAGTAATCGTATAAAAGTAGAGTGTCCTAGGTTTTGTGTTTGTGTCGTGGTAGGTGGGGAAGGGGATCTGAGTGGCAAGTCTTTGGTAGGGCCCGCTGGAGTTTGTTGAACGATACATCGTATAAATTTGGGCATCGACAGAGCTGTCTGGTTCTACGCACCCCACCCAAGTAATGCGAATTCCGTCGTGAGTAGTGCGAGCGATAAGGCCCGCTGGTACGCCGGGTGGTTTAGTCGTCTTGGCCGTTTCGAATGCTGCTCGCCAGTGAGTGAGCGTGCCGAGTCCGATGTGGTCTCCACTGTGGCCCTCCGGTCGTTTCTTTGTGACGACTTGAGCGGAGTAAGGCGCCTCGATTCTCCGGCGTTTTACGTAGTGGTTGAACGGGCGCTCGAAGATCGGGGAAAAGTTACCACGGCTGGCGGTGGATATCTTTGTGTAAGGATTGTTATGCCCGCCGATTCCATATTTTCCAGTGCGGTCGAGGTAGGGCTGATAAACAACATCCTCTCCAAGGCCATATTTTGCGCAGTATTCGAAACCTGCAAGGATGCGATTGTCTTCCCAGCCATAGAGGTCGACGCCTTGGTTCCACGCGACCTCGGCCACGCAACCTAATAAGCCCAGCCCCAGCTGTGCATAGTGTTGGGCACGCGAGGATTCCTGACATTGGCCACTCGGGTAGACGACTGTGTGAGGGATGCTACCGTTGCCTGCTCCAGCGATCGCATATCGGACAGTCGCCTCAAACAGTTGACGATTATTACAGAAAATGGCGATTGCCATCTTTGTTTGTAAGGCAGCGGTTTCCCAGTTGCCATTAGCGAAGTGGGCGTAGTGCTTGATTGTGGGATGCCAAGCGTCCATGAGCCATTTCTCGCAGCGTTTGGCATCTTCTTCCGGCCAGCCAGAGTTCGTGTGGCGGAGGAGTTCGGCAGCGTTGACAAACTTAAAGCCCTGCAGTCCCGCTGCTAGGACGCCATCGATCCCGGTCACTTTTTTAAGTGAGCCGGCCCAGGAGTTAATGATCTCAATCGCTTTGTCGGCATGGGCCTGCTCGCCCGTGATAGTCCACATCAAAGCATTCTGGTAAGCGGCCTCCGCATCGCTTTTGGCTTCGCTCATACGAATGGTTGGAGCTCTTCCGATTTCAGGAAAAGGTCCTAGTCTACGGTAGCTAGCCTGCGACCGCGGGCTGGCTGACAGCACTTTGAAGCCCTCAAAAATTGGAGTTCTCTTCTGTGCCACCGCAACCTTCATACGATCCAGATCAGCTCGGGAGTGAAGAAGGCCCGGGTGGATAAATGCTTTGTCAGCAGAAGCCTTGCTGATGATCGAGGCGAACAGCAATAGCGTATAAAGGAGACGTGTAGAGGTCGCGCTCATAGTTGGGCATCCTAAAGGTCCAAAGCTTGATTTAAAACGCAGAAATTTGCAGAGGAAAGGCTGAGTGGCTATCAGTCTTCGGCGGCGAAGAAGCCTTTCATCGCAGAGGTCAGTTGGGACATGGCGGGGACGGCTTCATCAAAGGGTTCGGAGGTATGCAGAAATCCGTGCAACATAGTTGGGTGAGCTTGTTCGGTGACTGGAACACCGGCGTCACGCAACCGCTCAGCATAGGCTTGGCCTTCGTCGTAGAGCACATCGTAACCAGCGCTCAACAAATAGGTAGGAGGGAGCCCACTCAAAGAGGGCGCGCGTAACGGGCTGGCGAGCGGATGTTCCCGCTCCTCGACCCTAGGGACATATTGATCCCAGAACCAAGCCATAAGATCCTTGGTCAGTCCGTAACCATCAGCGTATTTACTGTAACTGTCGGTCTCTGTGTTGGCGTCGGTGATTGGATAAATTAACCATTGAGAATGGATCGGCAGAGCTTCTTCGTTGCGGGCTTTGAGAGATACTGCAGCAGCAAGATTTCCTCCCGCGCTGTCTCCAGCTACGGCGATACGAGACCGATCGATTTGCAGTGTTGAGGCGTGATCCGAGACGTATCGCGTTGCATTATAGCAATCATTGATAGCGGCGGGGAATACGTGATCAGGAGCCGGGCGGTATTCGACAGAAACGACGGTTACACTCGCTTGGGCGGAGATACGGCGGCACAAGGTATCATGCGTTTCAATATTCCCCAGCACCCAGCCTCCACCGTGGAAATACATTACACACGGTTGTGGACCTTGACCGGCTGCGCGGTAGAGGCGCAGTTTGGGTCCACTTGGCACCTCGATATCTTGTTGCGAAGCAGCTTCCGGCCCGTTGCCAAAAAAATCGGAGAGATTTGCGAAGATCTCTCGGCCTTCGTCGGCCGGGAGGTCTTCATATTTTGGTGAATTCAGTTCCGCGACAGCGGCAAGAAAAGCACTCGCTTGGGGATCTAATCTCATGGCGGGGAGCATTTTCGTCAGACCGGATCGGACAGAGAGAAAGGGTCTTATCCTCTACCCCGTTTTAATCATGTTGATTTCCCCGACCTTCTCTTGCGCAAGTTCTAGCGCAGGATGAGGTTTGTCTTCGAGCATGAGCTGGTCAATTTGAAGCCATTTGTTTGGTGTCATATATACCAATTTCCCATTACATTCGTATGGTGTATTCAACTTGAAGTTACGGGATGTCGTTGGTTCATCAATCGCTTGGCATTCGTGAACTGGGTAATGATTGCGGTTAAGAACGATGTATGACTTATAGGGCTTCACTAAGTGTCTATTCACTAACAGCTGAGCGTCTTGTCTGAAATCGAGTTCAAAATCTTTTTCATGTGGGACATAGTTGTAGGTATATTGGCTTTTGTCTTGGGGGGTCCGAGGAATGGTATCGGTCTCAATATCATCAAGCAGCTGCTTGATCATAGGCTCATCATTTTTCCAGATTCGATCATAGAGCGTATCGACCGTGTCACCATCTTCTACCGGCACATACGACTTATAGGCAATCTCACCGGTATCCAATCCAGAGTCCATGAAGTGAACGGCCATGCCTGATTTCTCATCACCATACCAGATTGTCCAGAAGCCTGGATGTCTGCCACAATGGCGGGGCAGGAGGGATGTGTGGAAGTTTACAACGCCCATAGGTGGGATGTTGAGAAATTCGTCGGGTAAGAAGAATTGATATCCAATGACAACAATGATATCGGGCGCCCATTTACGCACTTGATCCATAATGCCATCATCTTTGGGCTTACCACAAATAATCGGAATGTCTTGTTCTTCAGCGATCACATGGATGGGTTTGCTGGAGCTACCTCCTGATGTCGTCGTCGTGATCCCTTCGGTAGGTGATTCCAAGATGCCGACAACGTGGGCATCATTATTGATAAAATATTCCATGTGAATCGAAGTGAGCTCCCACGTGCGTGTACCAATGATGACAATGCGTTTATTTCTCATGAATTATTAGGAATTTTTTACTGGAAAGGGGTGGGGAGTCGCCGTTGGGCAGACCGGATGAGGGACAAGGCCTACCAAGGTCCGAGGCAAAATAAGATAAAGAGAGAGCGGATCAAGCCTTTAGAGGCGTCCGCAATTCTGAGAATTGATGGGATGGAAAAAGCTTAGGGAAGTTCCTTGAGGCGGACGTTTCGATACCAGATCCGTTTTGCTTCGTCTTGGAAGCTAATATATCCTTCATTCGGACGATCTTTCATCGCGGATTGGCTCAAGTCGAGATCCTGAATAAGGTCCCCGTTGAGGATGACCTTAAGTTGACTGCCGTCTAATGTAATGGTGTAGCGATTCCATTCTCCGGCTGGCTTCACTGCCATTTTTTTGGGAGCAGATGTTCGGATCACTCCTCCACAATCGTGGTGCCCAAATTTCTTTTTTCCGTGGGTGTCGAGAATCTGAACTTCAAAGCCGTTATTGACGTGATTTTTTAGATCGCCAATTCGCATGAAGACCCCGGAGTTCCCTTTTTTGTTGAACTTGAATTCGAGATCGAGAACAAAGTTTTTGTATTTACGTTTTGTCGTAAGGTAATCGCGATAGCGTTGCCACCCGCTTTCACCGGGCCGAGGTTTCAAGGTGATGACATTGTCTTTCTCGATAACCCAGTTTCCATTGGTTTGCCATCCGGTGAGATCTTTCCCATTAAACAGTTCCACGAAGCCACCCTCTTCGGTCAGTTCAGTGATTTGAATGTCTTTATATTCGACGTGCATATTTTGGCCCCCATGGAGCTGAAGTCCAAAGTGGCCCTTAAGCCGGCCTTTATCCTTGGTCAGTTTAGCCGAAAGGACGTTGTTAATTTTGACTCTGATATCGCGGCCAATCGCGCGGAGCTCAAGGCTAGTCCATTCCCCGGGCTTGTAGTCTCGTTTTTTCACAGCTTCGAGGTCAGGTTTTTGCACCCAAGCTCGTCCGCCTGTCTCGTATAAGCCTCCGGTTTCCTGAGATGTGTCGATTTCTACTTGGAAGCCGTTGACGCTCACGTTGCTTTTGACCCGCTCTGAACGGAAATAAAACCCACTGTCTCCCGATAAAACCCGAAATTTGGCGGTTACCACGAAATCAGAGTATTGCTTATCGGACAAAAGCATTCCGTGGCGTTTTTCACTTTTGGGGCTCCGGCCTACGATCGCTCCATTTTCAACAGACCAAGCGCCTCCTGGTAGCGCAGTCCAGCCTTGCAGGGACTTTCCGTCGAAAAGAGGAGTCGGGTTAAGATCTTTGTCTTCCTCGGCAAAGGTGAAATTTGTCAAGATGAGACCGGCTATAAGCCACTGGTTTAAGACTTTCATAAAGTTGCTTACTCCTGCTGAGAGAGTATTTCTGTCAACGGGGTTAATCCTTTTTAAGGTTGAATGGCTGAGCGCGTCATCTTGGTGAATCAGAAAAGGGAAAAAGATAGGGGAGCAGGCGTTCATGAGACCAGCGTTTTCGCGTAGATTTTGATCCAATTGAGTCTCCTATCTTAAGTCTAATTTTCGATGGTGCCTTTTAGTAGGAATCGTATGATGGGTGAATGATACGTTCGATTAAGTCACTGGAAGGGAACATGGAAATCAGGCTTTTTGTCGTCCTCTTCTCTCTCGTCTCGTTTCTAAATGGCGCCGAGCCAGCCGATACGAACTACGTCGAGGGAAAAGTGCCTGAATACCGGCTCCCTAAATTAATAAAGTCCGACCTTAGGGGGGCTAAACTCGTAAGGAACTGGTATAAAGAACGACGTCCTGAGATTCAAACTCTTCTTGAGAGTCACATCTATGGGAAAACGCCCTCTACAGATCTTGGGCCTCTCCAAACTCGGATTATTGATACTGATCCACAAGCACTTAATGGAAGTGCCACCCGAAAGCAGATTTCGATCATCATTGATGACGCGCGCCAGTTGTCGATTGATCTCCTTGTCTACCTCCCTAACCAAGCAGACGAACCAGTGCCCTGTTTTATGGGTCTCAATTTTTACGGTAATCAGACCGTTCACGCTGACCCAAAGATCCGAATTAATCCTCGATGGATGGCTGGGAAGTCTCAAATTGGAATTAAGAATAATCGAGCGACCGAAGCTACTCGAGGTGTCTACCACGAACGTTGGCAAATTGAACGACTCATAAAGAGGGGCTATGCTGTTGCTACCGCTTATTGTGGAGATATTGATCCAGATAATTATCAACACGATTTCACTGATGGCA